>Ga0116192_1000561_pt1 | contig 27736 bp, 24 predicted proteins | sample AD_UKC113_MetaG_FD_89876 | JGI IMG/M metagenome (GOLD analysis project Ga0116192, IMG submission 89876) | Active sludge microbial communities of municipal wastewater-treating anaerobic digesters from Hong Kong - AD_UKC113_MetaG | ecosystem: Engineered > Bioreactor > Anaerobic > Digestate...
ACACTCCCCGGACGGCCAAGGGCAGGCATCCGGCGGGGGAAAGGCCGGCCACGGACATGTCTGCCAAAGGCCGAAAAGCGTGGGGCCGGCTCCCGCAGCTGAGGCCCACCGGCCTTTCCGGTCGCCGGGCTAGGTTCCGCCTTCCCAACCCCCTCCCAGGGCCTTGATCAGGTGGACGGCGGCTTCGAAACGGCGGCCCGCCGCTTGAGCGAGCTTTCGCTCCTGCTGGAGGCGGGCCCGGTCGGTATCGAGAAGGTCCAGGTAGCTCCCGTTTCCGGCTTCGTAGCGAGCCCGGGCCAATTCGACGGATCGTTGGGCGGCGGTAACAGCTTCCATCTGGGCGACGGATTCCTCGCCCCGGAGGACGAGTTGGGCGAGGGAATCCTCCACTTCCTTGAAGGCTGTGAGGATGGTCTGACGATACGCGGCCACGGACTCCCGAAAAATCGCCTCGGCCTGCCGGACCCGGGCCTGGGTGCGCCCGCCCGTAAAGAGGGGAAGGCTGAGACCGGGGCTGATGGACCACACCCGGGTGGAATCGGCGAAAAGCTCGTTCACTTCGGCGCTCAGGTACCCGGCCTGGCCCGTCAGGCTGATCACGGGAAAGTAGGCGGCTTTGGCCACGCCGATCTGAGCGTTCTTGGCCGCGAGGGTTCGCTCCGCCCGGGCAATATCCGGCCGCCGCTCCAGGAGCGAGGAAGGCAGGCCCGGGGGAACCTGCGGAGGGGACCCGGCAAGGGGTCTTTCGGCAAGCTCGAAGTCCCCGGCCGGTTTGCCGCAAAGGAGCGCCAGGGCATGGAGGGTTTCGGCTCTCTGTCGTCGCGCGTCGGCGAGGTCCGCTCTTGCACCGGCCAGTTCCGTTCGGGCCCGGGCGACATCGATCTCGGGGACGGCGCCCGCCAGGAACCGCCCCTCCAGGACACGGACCATTTCCTCCCGGGATTGGATGGTCTGTTGCAGCACGGCAATCTCCGCGTCCAGGGCTCGAACGTGAAAGTAGTTTGCCGCCACGTCGGCCGTGAGGGTGAGCAGCACGCTCCAGTAGTCGGAAACGCTCGCCTCGGCCTGGGCCTGGGCGGCTTCGAAAGAACGCCGGACCCGTCCCCAGACGTCCACTTCGTAGCTGAGGTCGAAGGGGACGCTGTAGGTATTGACGTGAGATGCGGGAATGGGAATGGGAATCGGGGTCGGCATGTGGCCGGAAGTTCGTTCTCTCTTGACCGACGGATCCAGCGAGATTTCGGGAAAGAACTCGCTTCGGTCGATCCTTGCCGCGGACCGGGCCTCGTCAACCCGGGCGACGGCAGCCCGAAGGTCCTGGTTGGCGGCCACGGCGGAAGCCTCGAGGGCGGCCAAAACGGGGTCGCCAAACACCGTCCACCATTCTCCCCGGGAGATGGTGTCCCGCGGCTCGGCAATCTTCCATCGCCAGTCCGCCGGGGTGATGTCTTCCACCGGGGGCTTCCGGTAATCCGGGCCCACCGCGCAGGTGGTCAGGATCAGGAGGGCAACGGCCAACCGGGTGATGTGTCCCAGTGCCTGGATGGGCTTGAGCCTCGGCATTTTTGTGGTTTTCCTCCCTCGGGGTCCCCCTGCCGTGATCCCTCGAGACCCCGCTGCGATTCAAAAGAGCCTTCCTTCCCGTATGAAGGCCCCGGGGGCACTCCGCCGCTCAATCCAGCGTCTGCCGATATCGTTTTACCCCGATCACCAGGGCGACGACGGCGAACAGCACGATTTGCCAGAGATCGACGGCGATGTCGTTGAAGTCGTTGCCCTTGAGCAAGATGCCCCGGACGATCCGCAGGAAGTGCGTCAGGGGAAACACTTCGCCGATGTGCTGCGCCCATACCGGCATGCCCCGGAATGGAAACATGAATCCGGAGAGCAGCAGGGAAGGCAAAAAGAAAAAGAAAGCCATTTGCACCGCCTGAAGCTGGTTTTCCGCCACGGTGGAAAAGGTGATCCCCATGGCCAGGTTGGCGGCGATGAACACGATGGATACCAGGAGCAGCAACGGGACGCTGCCCACCATGGGGATCCGGAAAACATAGTGGGCGACGAGGAGAATCAAGGCGACCTGGATGTAGCCCACCAGAATGTACGGAAGGATCTTCCCCAGCAGCACCTCGAACGGACGGGCCGGCATGGAGAGCAGGTTCTCCATGGTGCCCCGTTCCCGCTCTCGCGTGATGGCGAGCCCGGTGATCATCACCATGGTCATGGTGAGGATTACCCCCAGGAGGCCGGGCACGATATTGTACTGGGTGATGGCTTCCGGGTTGTAGCGGGGGTGAATCCGCAGGTCCACCGGGCTGTCGCATGGGGCCAGATAGGCCAGCGGCCCCTTGAGATCGTTCTTGAGGCCGGAGTTCAAGGCGTTTGCGAGGGAATTGACGGCGTTGCCCGTAGCCGCCGGATCCGTTGCGTCCGCTTCCACCAGGACGGCGGGGCGGTCTCCCCGCAAAAAGTCTCGGCTGAAGTTCTCCGGAATGTGGACCACGAACTGCACCCGGCCTTGGGCCAGGACATCCCTCGCCTCCTCTTCCGATTGCAGCTCCATGACGAAATTGAAATAGGCGCTGTTCCTGATGGCATGAAGGAGGGTTCGAGCCTGGGGGCCGTGGTCGGCCTGAAGAAGGGCCGTCGGCAGGTTCTTGGGGTCCGAATTGATGGCAAAGCTGAAAAGGATCAGCTGTAGGAGCGGAATTCCGATCATCATCCCAAAGGTTAACCGGTCCCGGCGCATCTGGATGAACTCTTTGACGACAATTCCCCAAAACCGTCCCAAGGAAAACCCGCGGCGTTTTCTCATGCTGAACGGCCCCCGTTGGATCCATCCATGAGGTGAATGAACACGTCCTCGAGCCCGGACGTAGTCCTCTGCCATTGATAGGGCGGGATTCTGAAAGGGGCAACGGCCTCTTCGAGCCGGTCGGCGTCCCCTCCGCTCACGTGAAGGGTGTTGCCGAAGGCCGCCACCTGTTCCACTCCCGGCAGTTGCCGGAGCCGTTCCGAGAGCCGGGCCAGGTCGGGGCCGGTCACTGTCCAGGAGGTCAGGCGGGACTTGGCGATCACCTCGGAAGCCGTGCCGTGGACCAGCAGGTTCCCGTAGAGAATGAAGGCCAGGCGATGACATCGCTCGGCTTCGTCCATGTAGTGGGTGGCGATGAGAAAGGTGAGCCCCTCTCCGGCGAGACGGTGAATTTCGTCCCAGAATTCCCGGCGAGCCTTGGGATCGACCCCGGCAGTGGGTTCGTCGAGCAAGAGGAGCTTCGGATGGTGAATCATGCAGGCGGCAAGGGCAAGACGCTGCTTCCAGCCCCCGGAGAGCTTTCCCGCCAGCTGATTGCGGCGTGTGCTCAGCCCCAGCCGCTCGAGGCTTTCGTTCACGGCCCGGCGCCGGTCGTTCATGGAATACATCCGGGCCACGAAATCGAGGTTCTCCTCGATGCTCAAATCCTCGTAGAAACTGAAGCGCTGGGTCATATAGCCGACCTGGCGCTTGATGGCCTCGCTTTGCCGGATAACATCAAGGCCCAGGCAGGTGCCGCTCCCTTCATCCGGGCGGAGCAGCCCGCAAAGCATTCGGATGAACGTGGTCTTGCCGCTGCCGTTGGGTCCCAGAAAGCCGCAGATTTCGCCCTTCCGAACCTCGAGGTCGATGCGGTTCACGGCCGTAAGGCTGCCGAAACGCTTGGTCATTCCATGTACATCAATGGAGAGTTCATCCGTCATGGCTCAAGATCCGAACCGGACATCCACGGGTTGACCGGGATGCAGCTTCACCGCGGTCTGGGGGTCAAAGACCGCCTCCACCATGAAAACAAGCTTGCCGCGGGACTCGAGGCTGTAGATCACCGGGGGCGTGAATTCCGCCCTGGGTGAAATGAAGCTCACCCTGCCGATGAGGGGCTCCTTGATCCCGTCCACCCCGACCCGGACGGGGTCCCCGAGACGAACGGCGCCGATCTTCGTCTCCGGAACAAAAGCGCGCACTTTGATGTTTTGAGGGGGAAGCAGGGATACGATGGGGCGGCCCGCAGCCACCCATTCCCCCACCCGGTAAAGGGTGTCGAAAACCAATCCCGAATCGGGGGCGCTCTGAGCCTTCTGGGAGAGGTCCCATTGCGCCCTGGCCAGCACCGCTTCCTGGGCCTGTTGGGCCGCCTGCGCGGCCAGAACCAGGTCCGTCCGCGTACCCAGCCGGGCCGTTTTCAGGTCGGCCTCGAGCTGCGCCGTGCGCCGGGCATCCTGGTCCCGGGCGGCCCGTGCCCGGTCCAGGTCCTGTTCGGTGGTTGCCCCCGGGATGCGCATGAGCTTCTCCTGCCGCGCCAATTCTTTTTCCGAGAGGGCCAGGGCCGCCCGAGCCTGTCCGATCTGCGCCTCCAGGGACTCGATTTCCGAAGGACGCTTCCCCTTCCGGGCATCCTCGAGATTCGCCCGGGCCTGGGCCAGGCGCCCCAGGGCCTCCTCCAGGGCCGCCTTCTCCGGGGTGTCGTCCAGGCTGAAGAGGGGATCCCCCGCTCCGACCCGATCCCCCCGTTGCACCTGCAGCTCCTTGAGTGTTCCCGAAAGAGGAGAAGACACGTAGACGAACTCCCCTTCGACGTACCCTTGGACCTTGTCCGGGGATGCCGAAGGACTGCAACTCGCGGCCAGGACCAGTAGCGGCAACACCCGGCAGACGGTAAGAAGCTCTTTGCACCAACGATGGGTCGTGCCGCTCATCCTCTCGATCCCCTCCTGTTCGTGGTCAGCACCTTTATAAAATCCGCTGAAGACGGCCGTGCAGCCGAACTCGGGCGTGAGACCTCGCCGACTCCTTGGGGGGTCGTCAAGGCCTGCACCCTCCAAGAGAGTTCCGAACCTTGCTTGGGCCGACGGCTCCCCCTCGGAGCATCTCGACCCTGCACCCTTCCCGCAGAAACCGCCGGGAAGGCGACCGTACAAAGGCTTGTCCGGACAACCCCGCCGCCTCGAGCCTTTCGCGTGCGTTCCACCGAGGCGTCTCGGAATGAGTGCCCATGGGCAATCACGGCCCCCGAGGCTTTGCCGGAGACCGGCTGCAGGCCCCCGGGACCTTTCTCGAGACAGGTCTCTTCGAGCTGCTCTTCGATTTCATTGGGCTGGGCGAGGAGTGCGGCTTCAACGAGGGTGGTCTTGCTCGGAAACCGGGCATGGAACGTCATCCGGCTCATTCCCAGCGCTTTGCCGGCTCGTCCGTGGTAACCCCGCACAGGCCGTGGATGAAAACCGCCGTCCGGCTCGGGCGACGCTCCGTTTTCCGGAAGCTCTCCGAGCCGGGGAAAGCCCCTTCTTTTCCGATGGGGACGAGGTGCACACCGGGCTTCGGCCGTCAACACGCGTCCTGTCTTTCGTAGCTGATGATGCAGACGGTTTCAGGCTATCGGGTTTCCGGTCCGGGTGCAAACAAAAACGGACGGTTTCCCCGCCCTTTTTCGCACGGGACGTCCCGCCCGCCCCCACAAGAACCAAACCGGGCGTGCTCAGCCCGGGGAGATGAGCTGCCGGAAACCTTCGTCGGCGGGGACGGTCTCCCGGCACAGGGACCCGGGAAGCGAGGCCGTGCGGCTCCCGGGTGTCCTCGGGGCGGACAAATCCTGTCCAAACCCCGGGAAAAGTGGTATATGGCCTCCCAATCCGCCGTGAAAGAGGGGAAGGAAAAAAAGGTCCCCGTCGGGCGGACCCCCAGGCCGTCGCACCCCCAGGATCAGGAGGCATCCGTGAAGATTCTAGTCACCGGTGGGGCCGGATATATCGGGTCCCATACAGCCAAGCGATTGAAGCAGGTGGGCCATACCCCCATCGCTTTTGACAATCTGTCCAACGGATGGCCCGAATGGGTGAAATTCGGCCCCTTCGCTTTCGGGGACATTCGCAGCGAAGAGGCTCTCTTTCGGGCGCTCTCGGGATTTCAAGCGGACGCGGTAATCCATTTCGCCGCCAAAGCTTACGTGGAAGAATCCACCCGGATTCCCGAGGAGTACTTCGACAACAATGTGGGCGGCACCGTAGCCCTGCTCAAGGCCATGAAACGAGCCGGAACCAAGTACCTGGTCTTCTCCAGTTCCTGCGCCACCTACGGCAACGCCGTCACACCCACCATCCAGGAAGATCATCCCCAGGAACCCACCAACCCTTACGGTACCTCCAAGCTCCTGTGCGAACAGGTGATCCGGGCCGTGGCGCCGGTGGTGGGAATCCGGTTTGCCGCTTTGCGGTATTTCAACGTCATCGGCAACGATCCCGACGGAGAAATCTACGAGAAGCACGAACCCGAAACCCATGTGCTCCCCAACCTCATGAAGGCCGCTCGAACCGGCGCCCCCTTCCAGCTCTTCGGAACGAACCACCCCACCCCCGACGGCACGGCCATCCGGGACTACGTCTACGTCATGGACCTGGCCGAGGCGCATATCAAGGCCCTGGACGTCATTCGCTCCCGGGAACGGCTCATTTCCAACGTCGGGAGCGGGTCCGGCACCTCCGTGAGGGAACTCGTTTCCACGGTGGAAAACGCGTTAGGCACCCGGGTCAATGTGGACGAAAAGCCCATTCGACCGGGAGACCCTCCCCGGCTGGTCGCCGATGACGCCTTTCTCAGGACCTGGTTCCGCCATACCTTCAAGACGGTTCCCGAGGTGGTTCGGGCCCTGACAAATCCGTAGCCGTCGAGGACAGAAGCTCGATGTACTTCTTCATCGTCGGCAGGTTCCGGTGGAAGGGATGGGAGGTCAGCTCCTCCATGAGCCGCCGGGTGGGATAGGGGACCCGAAACAGGGTGACGGTTTCCGCCTCCGAGTCGTAGAGGACGGAATTCGCTGCGGGAATCCCGTCCCGATAGGGTCCTCCGACGCTGCCTCCCTTCACCCAGTACCTTGCGCCGCTTTTCAAGGAGATCGTGAGGTTCCCCGAAGGCGGCGGAGAATAGACCTTCACGTTTTCCAACCGTGGTTCGGCCCCGTCGGAAAGCTCGAACACGGCGGGATCGTGGTCGTGCCCGCTGAAGATGAGGCGTCTGGAATACCCCCGCCACAAATCCAGGGACTCGCCCAAGGCCCGGGAATCCAGGTAGTGAAAGCTGTGAATGGTGGGGACCCTGCCCGGAGAAGGCAGGTGAAACGGGCTGTGGTGCACCACCGCAAAATCCTTCTCCTCCAGGGATAAGGGCAGAGAAAGCAGGTACTCGACGGCTCCGGGCACCGTGGAGAGGAGCCCGGCGTTGTAGGCGGATGCCTGCATCCGGTCGATCTGTTCCGGAAAGTCCGTCAGGGCGCCCGCCACGAGCAGGTCGTGATTGCCCGCCACCGTGGGGAGGTCGAGTTCCCGCATTCGAGTCAACGTACGATCCCCGAAGGGCAGCCACCCCACCAGGTCTCCCAGGCAGAGGGCGGCATCGGGCCGGACCCGGTCCATGTGGCGCAGGCAGGCCTCGAGGGCCTCCGCGTTGCCGTGCAAATCCCCGAAAAAATACGTTCGCATTTTTCTCTCTCTCCATTGGTTTCGTCACGGTAGAAGGGAAGGGTCATGATCCCCCGGGCTGTTTCCCCTCCAAGTGGGGGGTCAGGGTCCATCGAACCCCGTCGGAACGGGCCCGGACGGCCCCCTGGAGGTCCGTTCGAAAGATCCGGATGTTGCGGCGGGTGCATTCTTGTAGCACGGCGGAAGAGGGAAATCCAAACCAGTTGTCGGCTCCGCAGGAGAACACCACGGCCCGGGGGCGGAGTCGATCGAACAACAGGGGGCTGCCGGACCTCTCGCTCCCGTGGTGGGGGGCTGCAAGGAGGACCTGCCCCGGGAGGTCCTCCCCACCCAGGATCCGCTCCTCGATGGAACGATCGATGTCCCCCGGCAGTACCAGGTGAGTCCCGCCGAAATCCACTCGAAGGACCGCCGACAGGTTGTTCAAATCTTTTCGGTCCCACTCTTCCCGGAGGTAGTGCGGGGAAGGGTGAAGCAGCCGGACCCGGCACGGACCGAAGTGGTGGGCTCCCGCCAGTTCCGTGAAGGAGCGGACTCGAATTGCGCGCCGAAAGGCGACGGTGCTCAGGGGCTCGAGCTCCGCCCCCTTGTCGTGAATCCCGCTCTCCCAGAATTCCCCCACGGAAAAATGAGACAGCAGAAACCGAAGGCCGTTGCGGTGATCGGGGTGGTCGTGGGACAAAACCATCCAGTCGATTTTCCGGATGCCCAGGTGCCAGAGGGCGGGTGCCACGACGAATCGTCCCACATCGAAGGAATTGTCCCAGAAACCTCCGCCGTCCACGATCATCACGCGGCCGTCGGGAAACTGGAGGAGGGTGGAGCTCCCCTGGCCCACGTCCAGGAAAGTGACCCGAAGCAGGGAGGAGGAATTGGGGTGTGCGGAAAGCCGAAATGCCTGTTGGATTCCCACGACCCACAGGAGCAAAGCGGCCAGCGCCGCCACCCGGGTCTTGCCGCTCCACGGGCAAAGGAGAACGGCCACGGCGGCGTAGTAGCCCGCCAATCCCCAGAGGGGGACGGCCCCCACCCAGAAGAAGGCCCATGACAGGGAACTGAACCAGCGGATTGCAGGCAGGGTGATTCCCAGGCACCAGCCGCCGAGCAAGAGGAACGGAAGTCCCAGGGGCGGCCAGAGAGCGAAAACGGCCAGACTCAAGAGCCCCAGGGGAAGGACGACGAATCCCGTCCAGGGGACCAGCAAAGCGTTGGCTAGGAATCCTGCCGGGGAGATCCCGTGGAAATGATACGCCACTATGGGAAGGACCATCACGTTGGCCGCCAGGGAAACCCAGAAAGCGTCGCAGATGAGTTTGATGAGGGTCCTCCCGGGCATTTCGGGAAAGGCGGCCCGGCGGCCCAGGAATTGACGCAGGCGGTCGAGGTGGGGGTAGATGCAAAACAACCCGAACAGGGCCGCAAAGGAGAGTTGAAAGGAGATCTGCCCGAGGGCCTTGGGGGAAAGTGCCAGGATGAGGAGGGCGGCCAGGGCCAGGCCGGTGAGGGAATCCGCACGGCGATACCTCGAGGCGGCAAGGAAAAAGAGAATCAGCATGAACAGGGAGCGCCACGTGGGGAGGGCCATGCCGCTGATGAGGGCATACACGGCGGCCGCCCCCAGGGAAAACCACAGGGCGATGGACTGGTCGTCTCTCTTTCTCAGCACATTGGGGAGGGTCCGGCGAACGAGTCTGCGAACCAGCCAGAAGCTCGCCAAAAAGACCATCCCGAGGTGGAGACCGGATATGGAGAGAAGGTGAGTGAGCCCGGTTCGACTGAGATGATCGCCCCATTCGTCCGGGATTCGGTAACCCAGGAGAAGGGCTGCATAGAAATCCGCCTCATCCCGGTCCAGGTGGGCTCGCAGCCAAAACAGGGCGTTTTGTCGAAACCGATCCAGGGACCGACCCATCAGGGCGGGAAGGCGTCGAATGGAAAGCGGCTCCCCGGTCACCGGGAGGACCAGGCGGTCGTCGGCGAGATAGGCCCGGGCAAAAACGCCCTGCTCCGCCATGGCTCGAACGTAGTCGAACCCGCCGGGATTGTTGAAATTATGAAGGGGCCTGAGGTTCAGGCGAACCAGCAGGATGTCTCCCAAAAGGTACCGCCCGGGGGTTTGCCGGGCCTGCCCGATGGTCAGGAGAACTTTCCCTTCCACGGGGACCGATCCCCCGTCAGGGATGGCCTTGTGCAACCGGAGACGAAGCCGGGTCCGGTTGGGAGGAAATTCGGGAGGACGATCGATTTCGGCCAGGAAAAGGGTGTGTCCCTGTTTCAGGAAGGATTGGAGAGAGGGGGGAGAAGGGAGCGGGGGGTCGGCCTGTCGGCTGAGAGCCGCACCGAGGGCGAAAAAGAGGATGACTGCGGTAGGAGGGCTGCGCAACCTTCGGCAAGCGGGAAAAAAACCCAGGAGGGAAAGGAGGAAAAGTAGGGCCGGGGCCGCCCAGACCCAGGGTTCCGGAAACATCTCCGGGACTTGGGACTCCAGGGCGATTCCCGCAGCCAAAGCCGCAGCCAGGAGCAACAGGGGTCGAGGCCAGGGTCTGGGCCCGGGAGCGCCCTCGCCCGCGGGACCGAAGGCCGGTGGCTCCGGCACGACCCCTTCCCGATTGAAAGAAAGTCGGGTCTCAAACGCCTCTTTCCCGCCAGATCCGGGCCCCGACGGCGGAGAGCTTCTTTTCAATGGCTTCATAGCCCCGATCGAGATGGTAGATGCGGTTCACTTCCGTGATGCCTTCGGCAGCCAGCCCGGCCAGCACCAGGGAAGCGGAAGCCCGCAGATCCGTGGCCATGACGGGGGCCCCGGACAACCCACGGACCCCTTTCACCACGGCGCTGCGGCCATCGAGTTCGATGTCGGCTCCCAGGCGCTTCAGCTCGAGAACGTGCATGAAGCGGTTTTCAAAAATCTGCTCGGTAATGAGGCTCACCCCGTTTCCCAGGCACATCAGCGCCATGAATTGGGCCTGCATGTCCGTGGGGAACCCCGGAAAGGGCCAGGTCTTGAGGTTGATGCTCCGGATTTGTCCGGTGCCGGTTGCCTGGATCGAGTCTCCCGAAACCTGGAAGGTCATCCCGGCCAGCTCGAGTTTGCCCATGACGGCATCGAGATGTTCCGGGCGGCAGCCGGTCACTTTGAGATTGCCGCCGGTAATCCCTGCCGCCACCAGGTAGGTCCCGGCCTCGATTCGATCGGGAATGACCCGAAAAGAAGCGGGGACCAGCTCTTTCACTCCTTCGATGACGATCTCGGAGGTCCCCTCTCCCCGGATCTGGGCCCCCATTCTGCGCAGGTATTCGGCGAGGGCCACCACTTCGGGTTCCCGGGCGGCGTTCCTGAGAACCGTCACCCCCTCGGCCAGGGTCGCCGCCATCATCAGGTTCTCCGTACCCGTCACCGTCACCTGGTCGAAGGGGATGACGGCGCCTCGAAGCCGGTCGGCTTTCGCAACCACGTAGCCGTGATCGAGCTCGATCCCGACCCCCAGTTGTTCCAGGCCTTTGAGGTGTAGATTGATGGGGCGGGCTCCGATGGCACATCCGCCGGGCAGAGACACCCGGGCTCGGCGAAACCGCGCCACCATGGGCCCCAGGACCATCACCGAGGCACGCATGGTCTTGACCAGGTCGTAGGGGGCTTCCAGGCAGTGAATGTTGCCGGTGTCGATCACTAGGTGGTCGTTGTGGTGGCAAACGGCCCCCATGTGCTCCAGGAGCAGTTCCATGGTACGGATGTCCCTCAGGCGGGGGACGTGATCGAGCCGGTGTTTGCCCCCGGCGATCAGGGTGGCGGCCATCAATGCCAGCGCCGCATTCTTGGCTCCGCTGACGGGAACTTCTCCCTCGAGCGGCAGTCCGCCTTCAATGACCAGTTTGTCCATGTGTCACCCGATGACCTTTCGAAGATGCATGATTCTCAGGATGCCCGAATGATCCCGCAGAAATCCCTCGAGTCGAAGACCCGGGAAGAGCTTCGGCTCTTGTTCGAGGATTTCCGCCTGGCCCCGGCCGATCTCCAGCAGGAGGTCCCCGGGAGCCGTGAGAAACGCCCCGGCCGTTTGAAGGATGCGCCTCACGACGTCCAGCCCCCGGGGGCCTTTTCCCAGGAGGGCCATGGCGGGTTCGTGCCCGGAGATTTCTTCGGGAAGATCCGCGTATTCCTCGTCGCTGACGTAGGGCGGATTGCCGACTACGAGATGAAACCGCGCGTTGCCGGGATGCAGGCCTTCGAAAAGGTCCGCTGCAACAAAGGAAATCCGCTCCAGGACGCCGTGCCTTCGAGCGTTGCGTCGTGCCACCCGGAGGGCTTCCGGCGACTTGTCCGTGGCGAGGATTTGGACGGATCCGCATTCATGAGCCAGGGCCACGGAGATGGCTCCCGATCCCGTGCCGATCTCGAGGACTTTCTTGGGATCGGAGCCCACGAGATCGAGGGCTTTTTCCACCAGCAGCTCCGTTTCCGGCCGGGGGATGAGAACCGCCGGGTCGACCTCGAACTCGAGGGACCAGAATTCCTGTCGCCGGGTGATGTACTGGGTGGGTTCCCGTAAGGCCCGGCGGCGCACCACCTCTCGGTAGCGGGAGAGCTCGGAAGCGGTGAGGGGTTGGTCGTGGCGCAGGTAAAGATCGATACGTTCCATGCCCAGAACGAAGGCCAGCAGAACCTCGGCATTGGCCCGGGGCTGCTCGATCCCTTTCCGGCCGAAATAGCCGGTGGTCCACTGGAGCACTTTCAGGATGGTCCAGCTCTCTTCCATCCCTTCAATCCTGCGGGGATTGGTGGGGGTTCCGGGGAGAGACCTGCCCGGGAAGCACCGCGCCCGGAAGAATCTTGCGGAGCTCCCGGCTTTCTCCTCAGGAATCCATTCGTTGAAGCGCTTCGGCGTGGCTATGAGCGGCCAGGGGATCGATGATTTCATCGAGTTCGCCGTTCAGCACAGCGTCCAATCGGTAGAGGGTCAGGTTGACGCGATGGTCGGAAACACGGTTCTGGGGGAAGTTGTAGGTGCGGATTCTCTCGCTCCGGTCCCCGGTTCCCACCTGGCTCTTTCGTTCCTGGGCGATCTTGGCTTCCTGTTCCCTTTGCATCTGGTCCAGGAGCCGGGCCCGCAGAACCTTGAGGGCCTTGGCCTTGTTCTTGTGCTGGGATTTCTCGTCCTGGCAGATCACGACAAGACCCGAGGGCAAGTGGGTGATGCGCACGGCCGAATCGGTGGTGTTGACGCTTTGGCCCCCGGGACCCGAGGAACGGAAGACGTCGACGCGCAGGTCGTTGGGATCAATGTAGACATCCACTTCTTCGGCCTCAGGCAGCACCGCGACGGTGACCGCCGACGTGTGGACTCGTCCCTGGCTTTCGGTGAGGGGAACCCGCTGAACCCGATGGACCCCGCTCTCGTACTTCAATCGGCTGTACGCCCCTTTGCCGTTAATGGCCGCGATGATTTCCTTGAACCCGCCGATCCCCGTGGGATGGCTGTCCAGGACCTCGACCTTCCACCTGCGGATTTCGGCGTAGCGGGTGTACATTCGGAACAGATCGGCGGCAAAGAGCGCCGCTTCCTCGCCCCCCGTCCCGGCCCGGATTTCCAGGATGACGTTCTTTTCGTCGTTGGGATCCTTGGGGGCCAGCATGAACTTGAGCTCGTCCTCGACAGCCTGGAGCTTCTGCCGGAGGTCGCTGATTTCCTGGCGAATCAACTCCCGCATCTCGGGGTCCGGTTCCTCATTGAGGAGCTCATGGTTGTCCTGCAATTCCTGTTTGAGGGCCTTGTACTGTCGATACACCTCGACCAGGGGGGCCACGTCCGAGCGTTCCTTGGCGACCCGTTGATATTCTTTCTGATTGGCCAGCATCTCGGGGTTGGAGAGGTCTTCCTCGAGCTTGCGGTACTTTTCTTCCACGCTTTGGAGTCGATCAAACATGGCGATTGGGCCTATATGCTGGGGGCCTTGGCCGGTCTTGTTCCGGACCCTGTGCCGTTTGCCCTTGGGAAACCATCGCCGGGGGAATCGGCGAGCCCAAAAAACAATCGGATAGTCGGCGCTCGACTACCCGTTCTTGTTCCCCGGCAACCCGGAATGGACCGGGTCGGAAGGTCCGCGGCCGGCGAAAATCTTGCCGGACGAGGAAACCCTAGCCCTTGGACCCGGAGGATGAGTCGGTTTGGTACTTTTCGTACTTCTTCAGGAACCTTTCGATGCGACCGGCCGAATCCACCAGTTTCTGCTTTCCCGTGTAGAACGGATGGCACTTGGAACAGATTTCCACCCGGATCTCCTTCTTGGTGGACCCGGTAGGGATTTCGTTTCCACAGGCACAACGGATGACGGTTTCATGATATTGCGGGTGTATGTTGTCTTTCATGGCCTTTCATTTCCTCCTTCGTATCCCCCGGACTCAGTCAAACAAGATATTCTAAACCCTGAGTGCTTCCCAGGCAAATGCAATTTCCTTCTCGAGTCGAGGGCAAACGCTTTCTTCCGTCCGCCCCCCTGCGCTTTCCGGACCCCAAGGCCCCCCGGAGGGGAGGCCTATGCAGACCCGGAAGCCGTTCCGGGTTCCGGAGGGCGCGGGGACACATGAGCCCCTTCCCCCTACCGGTTCATGGATGCCAGAAAATCCGCATTGTGCTTGGTGCCCTGCATCTTGTCCAGGAGAAATTCCATGGCGTCGATGGGGTTGAGGGGCGACAAAAGCTTGCGAAGGATCCAGATGCGATTGAGATCGTCGGGAGAAATGAGCAGTTCCTCCTTCCGAGTGCCCGACTTGTTGATGTCGATGGCCGGAAACACTCTTCGGTCCGCAAGCTTTCGATCCAGGACGATCTCCAGGTTTCCCGTTCCTTTGAACTCCTCGAAAATCACCTCGTCCATGCGGCTGCCCGTGTCGATCAGCGCCGTGGCGATGATGGTCAGACTGCCTCCCTGTTCCACATTGCGGGCCGACCCGAAAAACCTCTTGGGCCGGTGAAGGGCGTTGGAATCGAGTCCGCCGGACAGGATCTTGCCGCTGGGGGGCACCACCGAGTTGTAGGCCCGGGCCAGTCGCGTGATGGAGTCCAGGAGGATGATCACGTCCCGTTTGTGCTCCACCAGCCGCTTGGCCTTCTCGATCACCATCTCGGCCACCTGGACGTGGCGCTGAGGCGGTTCGTCAAACGTCGAGCTCACCACTTCCGCCCGAACGTTGCGCTGCATGTCCGTGACTTCTTCGGGGCGTTCATCGATGAGAAGCACGATGAGGTAGCCGTCCTTGTGATTGATGCTGATGGCGTTGGCGATGTTCTGGAGAAGCATGGTCTTGCCGGTACGGGGCTGGGCGACGATGAGCCCGCGTTGTCCCAGCCCGATGGGCGTGAGCAGGTCCATGACCCGGGTGGAGTAGTTATCCGCCACCGTTTCGAGACGAATCCGACGGTCCGGATACAGGGGGGTCAGGTTGTCGAAGAGGATCTTGTCGCGGGCGACGTCGGGATCCTCGTAGTTTACCGCCTCCACCTTCAGCAGGGCGAAGTAGCGTTCGTTGTCCTTGGGAGGACGGATCTGGCCGGAAATGCTGTCTCCCGTGCGAAGGCTGAAACGACGGATCTGGGAGGGCGACACGTAAATGTCGTCGGGTCCCGGCAAGTAGTTGTAGTTCTGGCTTCGCAGGAAACCGAACCCGTCGGGCAGAATCTCCAGGACTCCCTCGCCGTAAATGAGACCGCTCATTTCGGCCTGGGCCTGCAGGATCGCAAAGATCAGCTCCTGCTTGCGCATGGAGCTGGCTCCCTCGATGTTCAAGGCCTTGGCCGTGCCCAGTAGTTCGCGAATGTTCCTGCCTTTGAGCTCCACCAGGTTCATCTCGTTTCTTTGAGACTCCCTGGATTCCTGCTCTTTGGCTTCCCTCTTGGAGGGATCACTTGCTGAGGATGTTGCTTCGGGCATGTTCTTTTGTCTCCATGCTTGGATAGTTACCGGATATCCTTTCTCGGTTTGGACTTGCGGCCTGCTCTGTCGGGGCCGGGGGTATCGCAGGGATTCAACGCGGTTTTAGGGGAACAGCGCTCCTCCGAGGGAATGTAAGGACATCACCGGAATCTATGGACAAGGCTTTTTTTAGGACGTGCCGATCAATCCGCTCCCCCACGGCACTGGAAAAGACGTGGTGAGCATTACAGCATTTCGGCAAATCTTTCTAGACCAAAAAGGCATTCGAGCTCAGATTTTTCCTGTCTCCTTCGAGCTCCACATGTACCCGGTGTGGTCCGTTCCCCTTCTGTCCGCGAAAGGGGAACGGAATGAAGGTGGGGAAGGCAACGGCTAGAATCCCAACCTCGTCCAAATACTCGGCTTCTTTTCTCCCTTACTGATCTCCTTTTCACAGACGGCCAGCATCTTGTTGACGGAATCCAGGTATCCCAGTTCTTTCACCGCATCGGGGTGGGTCATGACCGCTTTCTGAAGGCGTTCCTTGGCGGCGCGGTATTCGCCCTGCCGGTAGTAGAACCGCCCGACCTGGTAGTCGTGGGCCACAATGCGCTTTTTGCATTCGTTGAGCTGCTTCTTGGCCTTCTGGGCGTAGTCGGAGTCGGGATAGGCCTGGACGACCCTCTGGAGGGATTCGACGGCAAGCCGGGTCTCCTCTTGATCGCGGTCCACCGTCGAAAAGCTCAGAAAATGACACATGCCGATCTGATACAGCACGTAGGGCACCACTTCGTTGCGGGGATGGAGCCGGGCGAACTCTTCATAGGCGATGGCGGCTTCGCTGTATTCCTTTCTTTGAAAATGGGCGTCCCCGATCTTGAGTTCGGCCAGGATGGCATACTTGCTGTAAGGATAGTGCTCCTTGAGCTGTTTGAAGTCCTTGAGAGCATCTCCGTATTTCTTTTGACGCATCTTCTGCATGCCTTCCTGGGCCAGTTGGGCAGCGTTCCTGTTCACCGTCGAAGAGGTCTTGCCGAACAGGTCCCCGAAATAGAATTGTACCAGGTTGGTCCCGCATCCGCCGGTCACGAGGACGACCCCCGCCAGGATGAGGGCGCAGGCGAAGCGCTGCAGTTGAATCATGGGGAAGGAAGGAGACATGCTGATTCCTTGGATAAGGGATATGGGTTAAAGGGAATGCGCCTCGAGGTATCGACCGGCATTGAATGCGGCCGTAGCCCCGTCTCCCACGGCGGTCACGATCTGGCGCAGCTCCTTGGACCGGACGTCTCCGGCGGCAAACACGCCGGGGACCGAAGTGGCCATTTCCTGGTTAGTCCGGATAAAGCCCAAGGGGTCTCGTTCCAGGCTTGCAGGGACATAGTCGGTGCTGGGGTGGATCCCCACAAAGACAAAGACTCCGCTGACGGCCAGCTCCGACGTCCGACCCCCGGGAACCTCTTCCAGGATCAAACCCTCGACTCCCCCGCTGCCGCCTCGAATCTCTTTGACGACGGTGCTCAGGATAAAATCGATCTTGTCGTTTTGGAAGGCCTTCTCCTGGATAATCTGCGTGGCTCGGAGGCGGTCCCGCCGGTGGATCACATGCACACGCCCGGCGAACTTCGTCAGGTACACGGCTTCTTCGATGGCCGTGTCGCCGCCTCCCACCACGGCGACCTCCTGATTGCGATAGAAAGGGGCATCGCAGACGGCGCAATAAGAGACCCCCCGGCCCGTGAATTCCGTTTCCCCTTTCACCCCCAGTTTGTTGGGAGAAGCTCCCGAAGCCAGAATCAAGGTCTTGGCCTCAATGAAACCGTCGGCAAGCACCACCCGCTTGATGGGTGCTTCGAACTCCAGGCCCGTCACCTCGGCGTTTCGGGTCAGCAGCCCGAAGCGGAGGGCCTGAGCGCTGATGAGCTCGCTCAGGCCGAAGGCGCTGATGCCCTCGGGGAACCCCGGGTAGTTGTCCACTTTTTCATAGGTGAGAAGCTGCCCCCCGAACCCCATCCTCTCGAGTAGAATCACCTTGAGACGGGCCCTTGCCGCATACAGGCCCGCCGTCAGTCCTGCAGGGCCGCCTCCGATAATCGCTATGTCAAACAGATCGTTCATGGGAATGCTCGGAAAGCTCAAGGTCAGAAGGGCCGTGCGTTCTTCCGTTCAGGAGTGGGAAGAATGGTAAGGAGATTAGCTGACAACCTTATCAATGGCGGATGCAATCTGGGACTTGGCAACGGCCCCGGTGATCTGCTCGCTCACACTCCCTCCCTTGAAAAGGATCAAAGTGGGAATGGCCCGAATGCCGAAGCGGGAAGGGGTCTTCGGGTTGTCGTCCACGTTGCATTTCGCCACCTTCAGTTTTCCGCTGTATTCCCCGGACAGCTCTTCTATGACCGGGGCAATGGCACGACACGGACCGCACCAGGGCGCCCAGAAATCCACCAGCACAGGGACATCCGACTGCAATACCTCCTTTTCGAAGGAACTGTCGGAAATTTCAATGATGTTTCCTGCCATTTGGAAAACTCCTCGTGATAAAAGCGTCTTCGCCTCGAACTTCGCCAAACGTTCTCCAGGCTTTCCCCCAGAAATGTACATGTGGCGTATATAAACCGATCTTCTTCCCTTTGTCAATCGAACAATCCGGCGGGTTGCGCCCTCCAAAGGTACCCGGGATCGACCACGAAACCGACAAAAACCCGACGTGGGAAACAGGGGGGAAATGGTCTATACTGTCGGACACGCCGTAGAACCATACGGGGTCGAGCCCTCGAAAGATGCAAGACGTGGTATGTGCCAACCTGATCGACAGAACGCACGAGAATCCTCAGGAACCGGGACGGGGTCTTCATGGCGGAGAAAAGAATCGTCTACCGTTGTCAGCAGTGCGGGTACCTGAGTCCCAAGTGGCTGGGTCGATGCCCCGAATGTCAAACCTGGGACGGCATGGTGGAGGAACGAAGCGCCAAAGGGTCCTCCCGGGCCCCGGCAACCCCCTCTGTAAAGTCCCGTCCGGTGCCCTTCCACGAGATTTCCTCCCAGGACCGGGCCCGAATCGTCACGGGCATTCACGAGTGGGACCGCACCCTGGGGTCGGGACTCATGCCCGACTCCATGGTGCTGTTGGCGGGAGACCCGGGTATCGGCAAGTCCACCCTGTTGCTTCAAGCCCTGGCCCGCATGGCCCGGGACCGGCAGGTCCTTTATGTTTCGGGGGAGGAGAGCCCCCATCAGCTCAAGAACCGGGCGGAACGGCTGGGGGTACGTTCGGAGCGGCTCCTGGCGTATTCCGAGTGTTCCCTCGAGTCGGTCATCGAGGTGATCGAGACCCTTGCCCCGGAAATCCTGGCCGTGGATTCCATCCAGACCCTGTATTCGGAAGCCCTCGATGTGGCCCCGGGTTCCATCAGCCAGGTGAGAGAGTGCGCAGTGAGACTCATGCGGGTTGCCAAGGAGAAGGGGATCAGCGTGATCCTGGTCGGCCATGTGACCAAGGAGGGCGCCATCGCCGGACCCAAGGCCCTCGAGCACCTGGTGGACACGGTGCTCTACCTCGAAGGGGATCGAACCCACGCCTTTCGACTGCTCCGGTCCGTGAAGAACCGCTACGGGTCCACCAACGAAATCGGGGTGTTCGAGATGAAGGAAGAGGGATTGGAGGAGGTCCCCAACCCGTCCCGGCTTCTGCTGGCGGAGCGGCCCGTGGGGGTTTCCGGTTCCGTGGTCGTCTGTTCCGTCGAGGGGACCCGCCCCTTGTTGGTGGAACTCCAGGCGTTGGTGAGCGCCACGGGCTGGGTTCAGCCCCGCAGAACGACCATGGGAGTCGACGTGAACCGTCTTTCCCTCTTGGTGGCGGTCCTGGAAAAGAAGGTGGGGCTGAGCTTCGCCCAGCAGGACGTGTTCATGAACGTGGCGGGAGGCATCAGGATCATCGAGCCCGCGGCGGACCTTGCCGTCGTGACCGCCCTGATCAGCTCCTACCTGGACCGTCCCGTGCCTCCGGACCTTGTGGTGTGGGGAGAGGTGGGGCTGGCGGGGGAAGTGCGGGGGGTGGGCCACAGCGTCCCGCGCCTGGCCGAGGCCCATGCCTTGGGCTTCCGGAAGCACCTGGTGCCGGCAGGGAACGTGGAGCGCCTCTCCCGGGAACTCGGGGCGAACTGCCTCGGGGTTCGATCCCTCCAGGAAGTCATGGACGCCCTTTTCAACTCCCCCGGGAGATGATCTCCCCAAACGGAATTCCCCGCCGCGGGGGGCTCAGGTTTCCAGGGCCTTTCGAATGGCTTTCCCGAACGGTTTGCGCAGGATCCCCACCTCCGTGATGATCCCGGAGATGTATCGATGCGGGGTCACATCAAAGGCGGGATTGAGTGCCGGGACCCCGTCCGGGGCCACCCGGCGTCCCAAGAAGTGGGTCACTTCCTTTGGGTCCCGCTGTTCGATGGGAATCTGAGACCCGTGGCTCAGGGTCGGGTCGATGGTGGAACGGGGCGCCGCCACGTAGAAGGGCACGTTGTGGGCGTGGGCCAGGACGGCGACGGTGTAGGTCCCGATCTTGTTGGCCGTGTCCCCGTTGGCGGCGATGCGGTCGGCGCCGACCACCACCACGTCGATGCGATTCTGTTGCATCAGGGTGCCCACCGCGGAGTCCGTGATGAGGGTTACCGGGATCCCCGCCTGTTTGAGTTCGTAGGCGGTGAGGCGACTGCCCTGGAGGAAGGGCCGGGTTTCGCACGAAAACACCTGAATGTCGGGGTCTGCGGCGAAGGCGGCGCGAATGACTCCCAGGGCCGTTCCGTAGTCCCCTGTGGCCAAAGCCCCGGCGTTGCAGTAGGTGAGTATGCGGGCTCCCTGGGGCATGACCTGCTTTCCCCAGGCCCCCATGGCGAGATTGGAGGACACGTCCTCTTCGAGGATCTCCTGAGATTTCTTTCGAATGAGCCGCCGCATGTCCTCCACCCCGGCCTGGGGGTTTTCCACCACGATGGAGTAGATCTTTTCCACGGCCCACCCCAGGTTGTTGCCCGTGGGACGGGCCGCCTTCACCTGCCGGCACAGGTGAAAGAATTTGCGCACAAAGGCCCGGGGATCTTCTTCCCGAATGGATTTGGCTCCTAGGGCCAGGGCCATGGCACCGGCAATCCCGACGGCAGGGGCCCCCCGGATGGCCATGTTCCGAATGGCCTGGATCACTTGCCGAGCCGTGGTGCACCGAAGGGTTACCTCGCGGTGAGGCAAAAGGCGCTGATCCAGAATTACGACCACGTCTCCTTCCCAGTAGATGGGAGGCATCCATTTTTCCGGCATACTCGGCTCCTAACCGTCATCAAGGGGAGAAACGGACAGGCCTTGGTTCCCCCGCGGGTGCTCCGGGCAAAAGGGAGTGCCGCCGACGGTTCCCGGGGGTCCGTGGGGGGATCAGGGGGATTCCTTACGGGCCAGTTTCTTTCGCAAAATTTCGTTTACTGCCTGGGGATTGGCCTTGCCCCGGCTCTTTCTCATCACCTGGCCGACAAAGAAGGCCATAAGCTTCTCTTTCCCGCCCCGGTACTGTTCCACTTCCCGGGGGTTCTCCGAGAGGACCTCGTCCACCAGTGCCTCGATGGCGTCCTGGTCCGTCACCTGGACAAGGCCCTGCTCATCCACGACCTGCCGGGCACTCTTGCCCGTCGTGTGCATCTGTTCGAAAACCGTCTTGGCGATCTTGCCGCTCACCACGCCCGAGGCGATCAGCCCGAGCAGTTCGCCCAGGCGATCGGGGGAAACCGGGAATGTTTCGATTTCCCGCTCTTCCTTTTTCAGCTCCCGCAGGAGCTCCGACATGATCCAGTTGCTCACCGCCTTCGGCTGGGGAAAAGTCTCGATCACCTGTTCGAAGTACCGGGCCAAGGCCTTTTGAGAGGTGAGCACCTGCGCGTCGTATTCGGGAAGAGCATACTGCTTCATGAAGCGCTCTCTTTTTGCATCGGGAAGCTCCGGAAGTTGAGCCCTCACTTCTTCGATCCAGCCCGAGTCGATCTCCACGGGCACCAGGTCGGGATCGGGAAAGTAACGATAATCGTGGGCCTCTTCCTTTCCGCGCATGCTTACCGTTACGTTCCGGTTTGCGTCCCAGAGGAGGGTTTCCTGGACGATGGATTGCCCTCGTTCCAAAAGGGCCCTTTGCCTGCGGATTTCAAACTCGAGGGCCCTCTGGACGTTTCGAAAGGAATTCATGTTCTTGAGCTCGGTCTTGACCCCCAGAGGCGTGGTGCCCGACGGCCGCAGGGAAACGTTGGCATCGCAGCGGAGGCTCCCTTCTTCCATGTTGCCGTCGCAGATCTCGAGATAACGAAGGATGTCGCGCAGGGTCTTGAGATAGGAGGCCGCCTCGTCGGGAGAACGCAGATCGGGTTCGCTCACGATCTCGATCAAGGGGACTCCCGTCCGATTGAAATCCACGTAACTGAAGGGCTGGTGTTCGTCGTGCACCAGCTTTCCCGCATCTTCCTCGAGATGGATTCGATGAATTCGAACCTTGCGAGGGCCGTTCTCGGTTTCGATCCAGACCCAGCCGTCCCGGGCCAGGGGCAGCTCATACTGGGAGATCTGGTATCCCTTGGGAAGGTCCGGGTAGAAGTAATTCTTCCGTGCAAACCGACTGACGGGAGCGATGCGGCAATGGGTCGCCAGGGCCATTCTCATCGCATATTCCACGACCTCCCGGTTCAAAACCGGCAGGACTCCCGGCATTCCCAGACACACGGGGCAGGTGTGGGTGTTGGGGCCCGCTCCGAAGGTCGTCGAGCACCCGCAGAAGATCTTGCTTTTAGAGAGCAGCTGAGCGTGGATTTCCAACCCGATAACCGGCTCGAATTCCATGTCCTGGGACCTTTCTACGGCCCGACAACCGCACCGCGGCGCCCACCCTTCGAGACCCCGCCCTGCGCGAACACGGCTTCTCATCGCGGGGGGACGGGGAGTGGTTTGCCGGGTTCTGCATCCCGGGAGCGGGTCGGGCAGGGATTGATTTATAGCACCATCCATGGGGTCGTGCAAGGCGGAGGGACGGGATCCGGCCCTCCCCCCCTCGCGCCCTGGGTGAGGTTTCCGACCCCGGGATCGGTGAGGTTAGGATTTATTTTCTTGTCGGATATGATTAATGTGAAAAGCTGAATCCGTTCCAACGAGACCGATTCAACGATTTCGAACGACCAAGGAGACCCTGCATGGAAGCGATGGAAACCATCCTCAGCCGAAGAAGTGTGCGCAGTTACCTGCCCCGCCCGGTTCCCCGTGAGGCGATCCGCAAATTGCTGGAGGGGGCCATGAGCGCCCCGTCTGCCGGAAACCAGCAGCCATGGCATTTTTTGGTCATCGATGATCGCAAGATCCTGGATGCCATGCCGTCGGTACATCCTTATTCCCAGATGCTGCGGGAGGCGCCCCTGGCCATCCTCATTTGCGGGGACCTGCAGCTGGAAAAGCACAAGGGGTTCTGGGTCCAGGACTGTTCGGCGGCGGCCCAGAACCTGCTCCTGGCGGCTCACGCCCAGAACCTCGGGGCGGTCTGGTTGGGTGTCTACCCCCGGGAAGATCGGGTGAGCGGATTTCAGAAAATGTTCGGACTGCCCCGGAACCTAGTGCCTTTTTGTATCGTCTCCATCGGATACCCGGCCGAGAAGATTCCCCGGGCCCATCGCTACAATGCTTCCCGGGTCTACCATAACGAGTTCGCCCGGGGTTGGGAGGGCGACCATTCCGGTTGAGTCGGCCGGGGCCCGATACCCCCTCCGGGACATACGGTTCCGGGGCGAGGTCCCGGCCTCGAAAGCCCCGACCGCGGTTCTCATGGGTTGCGGGATCCGGGGGGGAGCGTTCTCATTCCCCGGGGGGAAAGGAGGCGAACACCTCCCGAGGGGAATAAGCCCGGGTCCCCCGCATCGGTTTCATCCGCTTCTCGGGGGAGCGGGACCGGGGTCGCGGCCCGGGTCGGATTCCGGCCCCCTGAGATCGCCCAACTCGGGGGGGGACAAGGGCCGGGTCAGGAAGAAGAGAGGATTGCGTTTTTTTGAGGTGCTGGAAGGGGAGGTTCACCGCATGTTCAAACATATCCTGATTCCCACGGATCTCACGGATAAAAGCTTGCGTGCCTTGGAAATTGCCGCCAAGATCGCCGTCCACGATCAGGCCAGACTCACCTTGCTCCATGTGATCGAGACCATTGAAGACGCGTTTGAGGGGGAATTGGACGATTTTTACAGGAAGCTCGGGAGAAGAGCCCACAAGAAAATGGACCAGTTCCTCAAGCTTCATGAGACTAAGGAAATCCGGATCGACAAGGAAATCATCTATGGAAAGCGGGTGAAAGAGATCATCCGGTTTGCCGGGGACCGGGACATCGACCTGATCATCCTCAGCTCCCATAAGGTGGAGATAGACAATCCGGGCCTGGGCTGGGGCACCATCAGCTACAAGGTGGGGATCCTCGCCCACTGCCCGGTGATGCTGGTAAAGTAACCCTTTCAACCCTGTACCGGGAGTACCCATGGTATGATCCCGCTGCGCGACGTCAACCCCTCCCGGGGAACCCCCGTCGTTACGTACGTTCTCATAGCCTTGTGCCTGGGGGCGTTTCTGTACGAACTGAGCCGGGGAAGGGATCTCCACGAGTTCCTGCTCCGCTACGGTCTGGTGCCCGCCCACTATTTCCAGGCGGAGATCCGCCATCACCTGACCCTCTGGGAACAGGCCCTTCCCTTTCTGACTTCCATGTTTCTCCACGGAGGCTGGCTGCACCTCATCGGGAACATGTGGGTTCTGCGAATCTTTGGGGACAACGTGGAAGGAGAATTGGGGCACGGGAAATACCTGCTCTTTTACCTCTGTTCGGGGGGCTGCGCAGCATTCATTCAGCTGGTGACGGATCCCGGCTCTTCCATTCCCACCATTGGTGCCAGCGGGGCCGTCGCGGGGGTCATGGGCGCTTATTTCGTACTCTATCCGCGAGCCAAGATCCTGACCTTCGTTCCCATCCTGGTTTTCTTCACCCTGGCAGAGCTTCCCGCCTACGTCTTCCTGGGCTTCTGGTTCCTGTTGCAGTTTTTCAGTGGAACCCTTTCCCTCATGGCCGACGGCCGCGGCTTCAGCAATGTGGCGTGGTGGGCTCATATCGGGGGATTCTTGGGAGGCATCGTCCTGCTCAAGCTCTTCCACCGGCGTCCTTTGCCGCCCGAACACTTCGACGAATTCGACTAGAGTCCGGCCTCGAGGATCATCCCTCGCCCCCGGATTCCTTCCCGGGACGGACGGGCACTCGATGCCCGGGAGGCGGAAGAGCGTCCCTTCCATGTCCCAAGGCCCCCTCCCGGGGCAGGTCGTAAGGTGTCGGTTTCCTGCCGTAGTAAAGGGAATAGAGTTTCTCGTCGCTTACGCCCAACTGGTGCAGGAGCAGGATGAGGTGGTTTTGAAGGGCCGTGGCGAGGACCCCCCCGGCCAGGTACCTTCGGGGGGACGTCCGGATCTTTTCTCGAAGCACCAGGATGGGACCGATCCGCCTGCACCTGCGGACGAAATCCACGTCCTCCATCAAGAAGGGCTTGCGAAATCCCCCCACCCGATCGAAGGTCTCCCTGCGGCAGAAAAATCCCTGGTCCCCGTAGGGTAGATGGAAAAACCGAGTTCGAAAGTTCGCCCACCGGGCAATCCAGTCCAGGAAAGACGAGGAAGGATGAAACCCCAGCCGAAAACATCCCAGGCTGTACCCGGGTTCTCGGCACAGCTTACGGACGAGGTAGGCCAGGTGGGAAGGGACGACGCTGTCTTCGTGGAGAAAGAGGAGAAGATCCCCTCGAGCGGCGGCGGCGCCGTGGTTGAGCTGAATTCCCCTTCCCGTGGGGCAGGATACCGCTCGGGTCCTTTCGTTCCATATATCCGCGGACCCCGGAGGGGACGAGGACCCCAGTGCCACCACGATTTCGTCTCCCGGCCAAAGGAGACGTTCCAACCGGGACAGGAGGGGCGAAAGGTGCCGGAGAGGGCGAAGCGTGGGGATGATTACGGAAAGCATGCAGGAGTTCATGGGGTCCCGGTAGAAAACCGGGAGGTCCCGGGATCGGTCCGCGTCCGTCCTCCGGGGCAGCAGGCCCGGAGCAAACCCGGATCGTGCCAGGAGGTCCTCCGTTCGGGAAAAGACCTTTTCGCCGCCCCATTGAGACGGGGAAAAGGGCGCCCGGCAGAATGTCCGGAGGCCGATGAGGTAAAAGCCTCCGTCGCAGGCCGGTCCCAGCACCGAGGGATGGTCCTCGAGGAGCGAAAACCCGTCGAGAAAATCCTGGATTTCGAGGTCGATGATGTCCGAGCCCACCAGGAGAACCTGTTCATAGCCCCGGGCGAAGGCGCAGCCGAAGGCATTCTCCATTCGCAGGCCCAGGTGGGTGCCCTTCTGGCCCACGAATTCCCAGGGACCCGAAAACAGGTTCCGGACCTCCGCCTCCTTCTCACAAGGGGTGAAAAAGACAAAAAGGTCGATGCCCGGCTGTTCCTCTTTGAGGTCGCACAGGAGCCCCAAGGTCCTGCGAGCGGTCTTCAGGTAAACGTGCAAGGCCTTCTCGGCGCCGATGGTTGCCGCCAGCCGCTTCTTGACCTGTCCGGCTTCCGGGTGACGCAAAAAGACCAGGACCGCTTTCCGATGGGGTTTCATGAACCGTCCAAAACCGAGAAGAAACTCTCCGGGAGCGAAACCTCCCCGAACCATTCCGCCCGGGAAGAAATATTGCCCCCTTTGGAGACCGGGGACAAGGAATTTGTCGGCTTTTACGGGATCTTCCCCGCTTGCTTGCTTCAAGGGGGGGAGATCTTATTCTGTAAGGTAACAGAACATCCGATACCGCAAGATCGTGGGGCCTGCAGGACGGGTGGAGGCCTCAGGGTCGCGAGGAAATCCCCGAACGTCCCGAGGGACGACTCGTGAAGTTTCAGACGGGAGGGACATCTCATGAGAAACAAACCAAGCCTTCACCAGAAGATTCAGGCATTGTGCGACTGTTTTGCCGCGGCGGATCCGCTCAAGGAAATGTCCGTGGTCGCCAACGACTCCGACCAGGAAGAGGCGGCACTCAAGTGGGTTGCCCCGGCAATCCTGCATGGGATCGAGAACAACGCCTCGAAGATTTCCATCTCCGTCTCCGAGAAAGGGGGCGCGGAAGTCTCCGCCCAGTATCGAGAAGCACGCCTGCCTTCACCGGGCAAAGAGATCGGGGGAAGGGTCCTCGGGTCCGTTCGGGAGCTGTTCCGTTCGGAGGCTGAGAAGTTCAAGATGCCCCTGGCCGTGGGGGTCCGAGACAGCAGCCTCCGGATCGACGTGAAGGTGAAGAAAGAAAACGGGGTCGAGACATTGACCATGAAATTTCCCGAATGACGCCTGTTGGGGGCATTCCCATCCGACCTGTGCCGACGCGTCAAAAAGCGAGGGTTGCTCTGGCGGGTCGGCACGGAAGATGGTACTGTATTGCGGCAGAGTGTCGCCTTCCGGGTTTCCGCCGGGCTCCTTCGGGAAAATGCGGGGGGAATCAATGGCCAAAGCATGGGATCTTGGAAACCGGGGGCGGACCTGCCCGTCACCCTCCCGTCGCGGCGACTCGGGTTTCGATCTGTGGGCGGGGGGATCCGAGGAACCCTATTTCCGTCTCCGAACGCCCCGGTGTCTGCAGACCGATGGAGGCAACACCCGACGTAGAGGAGATCATCGTTCAGGCAATCCCGTGGATTTCATGCACCCCTTGCGCAGAACCCTTCATGAAGACCTGTAAGAGCACCTTGGCCGTAGACTCCCTTCCATCCGCTCCGGGGAATTCCTTTCTCTTCCATCGTGCCTTCATGGCCATGGCCCTGGGCAATTTCTTTGTGGGCTCGAGCTTCAACTCTTTTGCCATCTTTCCCCTGTTCGTGGGAGAACACGGGGGAAATCGTGTGGATGTGGGCATTCTCATGGGAGCGGTCATGTTCTCGTCGGTGGCCTGCCGCCCGTGGATCTCCTCCATGATCGACCGCATGGGGAGGAAAAGAGGGTTTGCGATCGGGGCGCTCATCATGAGCGTGCTTCCCCTGGTCTATCTTCTGTTCCGGGGCGACCTGTCCTCTTTCTTTTGGCTGCTGTTGCCGGTGCGGTTGCTGCACGGGATCGGCCTGGCCCTGTGCATCACCGCAGCCTTCACCTACGCCGGGGACATCATTCCGGAGGGCCGACTGAACGAAGGGATCGGGATTTTCGGCATCTCCGGCCTGATCGGAATGGCCCTGGGACCCGTTATCGGGGAGCTTGTCTCCGTCCACTTGG
>Ga0116192_1000562_pt1 | contig 27703 bp, 35 predicted proteins | sample AD_UKC113_MetaG_FD_89876 | JGI IMG/M metagenome (GOLD analysis project Ga0116192, IMG submission 89876) | Active sludge microbial communities of municipal wastewater-treating anaerobic digesters from Hong Kong - AD_UKC113_MetaG | ecosystem: Engineered > Bioreactor > Anaerobic > Digestate...
CGCCCGTCGCCGATGCCGCGCCACTCGCGCCCGTCGCCGATGCCGCGCCACTCTCGCCCGTCGCCGATGCCGCGCCACTCCAGCCCGTCGCCGATGCCGCGCCCCTCGACGCTTGAACTACCCAAGCGATCTGTCCGGCTAACACATAGTTAGACGCAGATTGCCAGTCGCCAACAAACACTACTGTTCCTTTGCGGGCCTTTGCCTTTCCGCAGCCGTTGGACGTAATATCCACAACGTCTTCCGGCTTTGCCGCCAGCACGAGCCACGGCGTATCCCAAGTTGGTTCTTTGCCAACGCCGGGAGATAACCCCCACGGCCATCCATGCAAGCCGCCACCGCATCTGTCGAATGGGTCCCAATCTGGGGCTTCTACGGTTGCTCCGACAGTCAACGGCCAACGGAACCCGCCGTAGGACGTGCCGCCTTTTCCGACGCACTTCACCAGTAGAACTTCGGTGCCGCCGTTGGTCCACTGATGGACCGGGATAATTTCGTTCATGTCGCCCACCCCCACACCGCCGCCACCGTCAACGCCAGGCAGTACACGGCGCAGTAGATCATAAGGCGGCGCTTCTGTTCCCGCACCCTCGCTAGCGCCACCTCATAGTTGGCGCACGCCTCGATGGCCACGAGGTACGCCCGGCGGCAGTCGTATGTTTCGTTGCGCGCCGAGTTCTCTGCATTGTCTAGTGTCATGATTCCCTCGGGTCCTTTATATGCCGGCGCAGAACAGGTCTGACTCCGCAAACTCCGCATCCGCGCGCATCTCGGCGTCGAAGTCGGCGTCCGTGTAGTAGTTCATCGCCGCCCCTTTTCGCGGTACTCCCGGATGGACTCTGGGATGAGCGTCTCGATGGCGTCGGAGATCAACTGCGATTTGCTGATGTTTCTGGCCGCCGCCTCGATTTCCACGGCGCGGTCTACCGATTCGGGCAGGTAGATCGCCACCCGAATGGTGCGCTCTCCGCTTTCCGCGCCCTTGTTGTCTGCTGGCATGATGGTACTATGCTCCCATTCTGCCGGAGTGTCAAGAGAAAAATGCGCGGTGAGTCGTAAGTCGTTGTGGGGAAAAGGAAAATTGCGTGCGCGGCTACTGCTTTGGGCGTGGTGTTGCGGGCGCGCGGAAGAAAAAGGACCACGCGGGGCCTCTGCGCTCGACGCCGATCACATGGCCGCAGCCGTCGCGCAGGTTGAGCACGCCATCGACTATCGATGCCGGGACGGGATGTCCGCACGGGCACGTTGTTTCCGCGCGCGTCCGGCTGCCTTTGATCGAGACTGAGACGGTTCCCGGCGCCGATGAGAGCATTCTTTCCCCTGTTCTATGAGTGCGATTTCCCGCTGCAAATACCAGATCGCCTTGCGGAGATCGGTAGCAGGCGCGCCCTTGTGGCGGCACCGTAAGATGTACTTGACGCTGTTACCGAGATGGTAGCAGAGGCCGAACTGCTCAATTACCTCGATAGCCTCGGCTCCGTCGCCTTTGTAGTGGTCTGGGTTGATAGGATCGCTCATCGTTGTAGGATCGCCGCTGCGGTTCGATTGATGCCCAACTCCAACTGCGGATCGTATGGGGCCTCATTCAGCGTGTGCCCCTGAAGGCGCAAGTGTAGCAGTTCGTGGACCACGGTGTGCGGGATCTCGGAGTCTGGTTGCTGGCGGCGCAGCACCACATCTGCGATGCGGTACTCGGGCTGCCAGCGGCACTGGCCGTCCGCGTCTGCCAGCTCGCCGCGCCGTGACCACCTGCACCGAATGTCCCAATCGGTGAGATCGAGCAGCGCGCGATACTCCGCCACGATCTCACGGACTCGCGCGATTGTCATTTGGCTGGCCAGTAGTGGATTACTACGGCGCGCCTTCCGCTGGACGTTGTTGATACCTTTCGGCCTCGCTTCAACGCTCCCGACTCTAACAGTCGCGCAATCCTGCTTTCTGCCGTAGGCCGAGGGATACCGTAGTGCGCGGCGTATTGGGCCACGGTGAACGCGCACTCGGGCACGTCGTCGTCAACCATCCCGGCGGCGGCGTGAATCGCATCCACGGCCGCCCACGGATCATTCGTCCCAGTCGTGGCCGTCGAACCATTCGTCCCACTCTGCTTGTTTGTCGGCATGAGTCCCCATCACTTCATCGTTACTTCCCATTTCCCATCGCGGTACAGGATCACGCGCGCCATCATCGTCCCGCTTGGAGACATAGCCGCGACTTCTGCGTAACTGTTCCAGTAACCCTGAAAACTGGATGACATGATCCCGGCAATTTTCTGGAGCGATATCTTGTTCGCGGAACGTTGCTGCCGCCAGTCGAACAGCAACAGCGCGTCGTGCAGGTGTCCCACGAAATAGACGTGCGAGTCAGCTTGGCCCATGAAGCGGTGGAGCATCTGGGCCTTCGCACCTTTGGTGCGCGCGCCGCCGCTGCCGTGCCAGATCGAAACCCTGAACGGTTTGTGATCGCCGAAATACAAGTCCAACAGTTGCACGCCGCGCGAATATGGCACCCGGAGATTGCGCGCGATCAGGCGCCCGCAGTCGCCAAACGCCTTGATGGTGCGCCGCTCGTGGTTGCCGCCAGCGTACCCGAGTATGCGTCCCTTGTCTGCCAGCGGTTGCAGCAGGCGCACCACGCCATCCACTTGGTCAATCGGCTCGCCAGTGTTTTCGTATGGGTTGGCGATGCTGAGTACCGTGGCCGCGTCGATGATGTCGCCGCCGAGCACGCAGAAGCGGTACGGGCTGGCGAGAATCCACTCGCGGTACTTGAGGAAGGTGTCCTCTTTGAATGTCCGCGCGCCGTACTGAAGGTCCGTAAGGTGCGTTAGCTCGATTTGCGACGGCGGCTTGGGGAACCGCGCCCTATCGTCGAAGTTGTACTCAACGAACTTTACCTCGTCATCCTCTTGCTGGTTGACTCGCAGGCGCGGTGCAATCAGCTTTTCTCGGAGTCGGTCAATCTCTGCCCAGTCTGTAGGCATTCGGCCTCTCGTATCATCTCTTCGATAGCTCTGACAATGCGCTCGCCCTGCACGGCGCGGCCCATCAACATGATCGGCCGTATGCGCTCAAGCAGAAGGCGTAACGTCTCGGCGTCAAGGGTTGGAGTGCTTGATGTTTTTGAGCGCGTCGGCCGTTTGGGCATGCAAGAGCCTGCACTCGCGGATGGGAACGAAGCCGATTTCCGGATCTGACATATCAGACCGTAGTTCCGCAATCAGCCTCATTGTGTTTTCTGCCTGCGATTTTTCGGACTCCACAATTGCGGAGTGGATCGCCATGGAAACGATGAACCACGTTCCGCCGACGAACCCAGTAGCGATTACCGCGAGCGCGCCAACCGCATCCCAATTGAACGCGTCCGCAATGTTCGCAGGTTTTGGATCGGCCGCTCCCAACAGGAGGCCGCCAATGATGAGCGAGAGCCAGAACAATGCCAGTCGTACCATGTCAGTCTCCTATGTCGGATTGTGTCTACACCGCCTCGGTCCAAGCGGACTGCCTGCCGCCCGAGTAGCACCACCGGGCCGGGTTATCCCGCACGTCAACGTGCAGGAATCCCCGCGCATCGTCGCGGCCGAACCCGCTGAACGCCGCGATCCGGCTGGCCGCGGAATAGAGTTCGGCCGCCGTCATCCCAGCCACCCGGATGTCCGCCGCCCGCCCCAGGACGTGCTGCGAGTTCGCGGCGCCGCCTACTCGAGCGTTGTGCTCCGGGCAGCGGTAGCCGGATGTGATGATGATCGGCCGGCCAAGGTCCTCTCGAAGTTCCTGGAGGCCATCGACGAGCCGTTGGTCAACCTTGACCTGGCCGCAGCCGCAACGACACGCGAACTCCGACGCCTTGAAGTTTGCGGACAGTTGGTAGTCAACGATCATTTCTGGGCCGGTTGGCTCTTATTGCCTGCGTGCTGTACGATGCTCTGGCCGGCCGCTACCAACGCAGCAACCAGCAGCGAAACCCACGCTGGTACATCCTGCATCGTCGCCAGCGATACGTTGACAACCTGTAGGCCGCTGAGTACGGCCTGGATAATAAGCAAGGTGGTTGTGCTCATTTTCCGACCTTTCTTAACTTGATTGTGATCTCCACTTCCGTTTCGTCGCGCAACTCCTGGACGATTTCCTTGAGGCGGTCGAGCGCGCCCATCAGGGACTGGCGCATCTGCTCGATGTCCTTCGACTCGACTACATCTACGAGGCTCATTTTGGTTGCGAGTGCCACGCGAGGCCGATGCCGATAGCGGGCTTTACCGCCGTGGTCTGCGTGGCCGCGTTGCTCTGTTTGTTCAGGTTGATGACGCCGATCAGCTTCAGGGCTGGAAACTTCATCCAGTTCCCGATGCCGACCTGAACGACGCCACCCATTGCCGAGGCGAACGACACATCGCCCGCCGTGGACTCGCCGCCGATCTGCGCCAGCACTCCGAACGACACCCACTTGTCGCTGTACACCTGGCCGTAGAAGCCGCTCAGGAGTTTTGCGCCGTCGCTCTTGGCGATGACGGTGTTCCACGAGTAGACGTTCTCCGCAATTCGCGTCGCGACGCCGCCGCTGAGGATGGTCTTCTGGCCGGCGTCGGCGTAGTGATCCCACCCGCCGCCGGCGAACAGGATGTACTGCGCCTGGTCGGACGCGGCCAAGGGAAGCGAAAGAAGCAACAGTAGAAGGAGGGACCTCATGCTACCCCTCCACCGGATGCGCGGCGTACCACTTCAGTGTCTTCAGGACCGCCGCCGCTGGGTCGATCTTTTCCTTGGTCATGTAGTCGTAGTGGTACAGGGACAATCCTTGCACGTAGTCGGTTAGACTCGGCATAGAGACGTTCGCCATGACCACGAACACCTCTCCCTTGAAGTTCTTCAGCCGCACGAACTCGGCTTTCGCTTCCTCGCCGAGCGCCGCCACGATGTTTTGAACCCAGGCGACGAGGGCCATGTTGCGAACGTCCCTTGGCGCTAGTTCCACGTATTCGTATCCGTACCAGTCTTTCATTCTATGCGGCCTCCCAGCCGCGTTCCTTTGCGACCCGAAACGGGTCTGTCTTTTGCTTCCGAATCCGATGCCAGAGGCACTCGATCAGGTGCCCAACCTCGTAGGCCGCGCCCATGTGCGGGTTATAGCGGTCGAAGTCGATCTCGATCAGCAGGCCGTGGTTCGGGTGGCGATGCTCGATCACCTGGGCCGCCCACATAGGGCGACGCTCTTGCCACCCCATGACTGCCGAAGGAACTCCCCAGGGGCGATGGGCACGAATCGAAGTAGTGCGGCGATCCATATGGGTGCGGCACCACAACACCATTTCCTGGGAGTGTGCGAGATAGCAACGATCTTCCTTTGCTTCCCGAAGGGACGGGAGGGGGCAGCCGACTTCCGTCGCCCAGCACCGTACATTCGCCCAGCACCGTTCCTCTTTAGTCATCGCACTACAAGCGTCCCCTGGAGAAGAACGGTACCACGAAAGATGGAGTTCGCCTCCGTGTTCACCTCTTCCAACAAAGCCTCTTGCAGAATACTCCAGTTCACCCCCGGGTCCGTTCCGGCTGTCCCTTGCCCCTTGTAAGCACTCGACGCGCTGAGGCTGTAGTCGCTGGATTCGGCCAAGCCGGGGGAGGTCCAGCCCACCGCCGCAATCCGCGCCCCGTAGGTCGAGCCCGTAGGCCAGTAGTTGCCGCTTGGATACGCGGCGCTCTCCGTCGCCACGCTGAGCAGGTCGGTGGTCTCGCTCGTGCAATTGGTCGGGTCCGTGCATCCAGTCACGATAACGTTATGGTCAAACGTCCACGATGGCGTTGAAGGGACGCGGATCGCAATCGCGTTCAGAGCCTCCGAGCCGTAGCGGATCGTGCTCAGATCCGGCGTCCCGCTCTCGTTGGCATAGGTCACGCGGGAGTGCAGCCCCTTTCCCCAGCTCGCCCCCATCTCCGATTGCTGCAGGAAGAAGATGTTGTCTTGAACGGTGAGCCCCTCGAAAAAGCCGTCCGTCAGCCGGAGCATGGATGGCTGGCTGCCGATCCCGCCATAAAACGTGTTGTGGCGGATGATCCAATCCTCGCCGCCGACGAGTGCTTCAATCTGGTGCCCGCGCATAGCGCCGTCCCAACCGGGTCCAAACGTGAACAGGCGGCGCTCGAAGGCATCCGCCTCGCAGACGTTGTTTTCAATGAGCAGGCGGACAAGCAGCGGTCCTTGCTGATAGTCAGCCTCGGTCCCGGCAATCTGGAAGCAGGACGGGTGCTTCACGATCAGGTTGTTTCGGATCGTGACGTCCCACATGTTCGGATACTTCGGCGTGGATGACGCATCGGTGCGGTTCGCCAGGTAGATCGCCGATGAAGGCACCCCCGAAACACCTACCCAGGCATCGAGGAACTGATTGCCCTCTACCAGAACCGTGTTGCCGGACTTTAATTCGAAATGCTGTCGTCGCAAGCCGACCCGGTTGGAATCGCCGGGAGTCTTCACGAACAGCGCCGGATCGCTCTGAAAAGTGTTACGGATGAACTCCAGGTTATCTGCGTTAGGACTTCCGGTCTCAGAATAGACATTGATCCCTGTCGCGCCGAAGTAGTTGTTTCGCGCCAGCAGGTAGTGGATGTTGCTGAGGTAAAGGTCAAAAGAACCCTCCCACCCTGCACCGCTGTCGCTGCCGTCCTGTATGGCCCAAGGGACGCCTGTCGATGTCCCGCCCGCCGTCTTGAACTGCGCGTTCGTGATGACGGTATTCCCGCTGTCGTCGTTGGCCATCAACCGGAAGGCGTTGACCGGAACCGCTAGGGTCGCGTCGTAGCTCGCCGTACAACCCGTGCAGGTGACCGACAGCCCGCTGGCGATGTCATGCTTGAACTTCACCGAGCCGTCACGCTCTGCGTAGAAGCGGAAGTGGCCAGTCCCGGAACCGCTGAGTTCCACCGAAAACGCGCTGATCGAGGCCGAAGCGTTCCCGAAGTAGACCGTCCCGCCCGTGTAGGTATTCCTGGCGGCCGACGTGTGGGTCACCGCGATGCCACTCTGGTACGCCCGCCAGATCGACATCCCGCTGAAATAGTTGTCCACGAAGGCGATGTTCGAGGGTTCGTCAGCAAAGATCACCCCGATCAGGGTCCGATCCGGGTAGCCGCGTCCGTTGAACCAGCAGCGGTCCCATACGAAGTGATGAATGTTCTTGTAGAGCCCCACCAGTTGCCGCTGGTATCCGGCGCTCCCGTTCACATCGTTCGTTCCCGCAATCGGCGGGAACGTGAATTGGATGCCACTGAACCAGTAGTGGTGGGAGGTCCACTCTTGGTATTGGCCCGTGTTGAAGTTCGAGTTCCCGCCGCTTCCAACGGTGTTGTTGAATGTGACAAGCTGCCCGGCGTACTCGGCTGGACTGAGCCGCGTCCCGAAGGGCGGTAGCGTCCCTCCGCTGCGAATCACGATCCACCCTGACCCGGACTTGGCCGGGAGGGTCAACCAGTCGGGCGTCTGGTTCTCCCCACCGATTGTGCAGGTTGTACCCGCCGGGATGACCACATGGACGGTCTGGTCCGTGTAGGTCGCGCTGGCTGCCGCCGCAATCTTGCTTTCCAAATCGGAGCAATCGCCCGCCACCGTGAGCGTCGCATCCGCCGCCGGAACGCTTCCCGGCATCCAACTGTTGTCCGGCAACGAAGGCAGCGCCGGGTGGGAGGACGGTTCCGCCAATGTCGTGAATTCCACCTTCGGCGACGATGCGTCACAGGCGACACAGTTCGACGACGCGTCGCACACCTTCGGGCAGGCGTAATAGGTCGTGCCGGGAGTCAGTCCGGTCACGACAATGGACTGTTCAGTTGCATAGCGGTTAGCCCATTTGCCGGTCTTGTAGCGGTACACTTGGTTCGCGTCCCAGTAGGCTTTTGTGTCCCATGCCACCTGCTTGTTGACCGCAGGCGAGGCCGTGAAGGTGACGCGGGCCGAGGAGTGAGAGATGTTGCTGACAGTCAGATCGGAGATCGTAGGATCTGCCGCCAAACCGGGCACCGTGCAAAGCAGGGCCAAGATGAAAAGGAATCGCTTGCTCATCGTGATACCGTAGCCTTGTAAGCAACGTAGTCAATGTTCAGTATTGCCGTGCTGCTCCCATCAGATGTCACCACAAAAGCAGGACCGTACCCAGTATATGTCTGGGGTGTAAAGGTCATATCGCACCCAGAGGCACACATAGAGACCTCAGTCCCAAAGTTCCCAGTCCCATTGGCGATAGACAACAACCAAGTGCCAGCTGTAGTGCTACGTACCCGCACCGTCAGCCACGCCGTCGTATGGGACACCCCGCTGTCACGAGTGACCGTACTCCCGCTCTTGCTTCCCACCCAGGTCCAGTTCGTGTCCGTCCCTTTCAAGAACCGAAGGTACACTCCGTACCCGTTCGTCAGATCGTTAAACAGCCCAATCTTGTAGGAAGAGTGCCCGTCACTCCCGAAGTAGGACTTGAACGCAAACCGTACCTCCCAAACGGCAAGCTGCGTCAGGTCACCGAAGCCACCAAGGTACTCCCCGGCAGGAACCTCCAGCTTGCAGGAACCCGCAGAGTCTATAGACGGTCCAATGATTCCAGGACGGTTGTGGTCAGTCGGCGGGTTGCCGAAATAGCAGTTGGTCGCAGCCCAGTTCCACTTACCCATCCCATAAGTGCCACTAGTACTTGGCCCTCTGGAGATAAAGTCGTCAATGTCCTGAGCCACAGTACGGTCAAACACGTCATAGCTGCTCCCCCCAGACGGGGTATCGCACGTCCCGTCGCTCTTGAGGTATCCCGAACACGACCCCGAAGCCCAAAGTGCAGTGACATCTGAGTAGCCTGCGGCGCTTGGGGTGCCGCTAGAAGCCTTGACTACGCCCGTCAAACTGGATGCCGCCACTCCACGGGAACCGCCGCTGCCGACGACCAGCTTCCCATCACCAATCGTAGCGGCCGCCGTGACAACGCTTCCCGTAGTCGCTAGCTCGACGGTGCTGCCCCCATTGGTTCGGAACAGCGGAGCTCCGGTGCTGGAGGCCCCGTACCCGGACATCCCCGAGGCAGGCTCCTCTAGGGTGGAGCCGGTCTGGTTCTTCACGTCGACCTGTCCGGGGGAAGTCCCCGATCCGCAGGAAAATACGCCCCCCACCTCCTTACACGTAGAAGGCTCCATTACTCGCCCACTCGACGTCACCGCCTTGGGTATCTGCCCCGCCACAGTAAACTCGCTAGACAGAGTAGGAATGTTTACGAGGTTCGCCCCCAAGGCCGTCTCAATCGCCTGAACCTCTTCGCGCAGTGCGTTGTGATAGTACGCCGCGATTTCCCCGGAAACGCGCCGCCCGGCACTGTGCGATGTGGCAACGGAGCCATCGAATCCGCGCGAGCCAGAGCATAGCGTCAGCGTGTTGCCTGAGATCGTACAGATTTGCATCTTCTCCGAGTCGATGTAGATGATTTGCTTCTCCGCAAACACCGAGCCGTTCGCAACGTACACCGTGAGCGACGACGAATCTAGGGCGGCGGTGAGGTTTGTGGCCGCCTGATCCTTGGCAACCCCCAGGGCCTCATCGTCGGCGATGGCCGTAGGGTATGATGCCGTTTGCCCGAAGGCAACCAGGCCCACCGAAAGCAGCAGTACAACAGTTGTCCATTTCATTGCGCCACGCTCCTTAGATAGCGGATCAAATCGATGCGGTAGTCGCCTGCCGCGATGGTGTACTCTGCGGTGTCCGGGGCGATGCACCGTATCGTCAGCGACCGGATTACCAGGTCCGCGCTCACTCCGATTGATGGCACGGAGATGTGAATCTGGCAACCTACGCTCAGCCCCGGCTGGTAGGTCGTGCCTCTGAAAGTGACTACCGGGTACGCGTACCGCACCACCTCTGCCGTGGCGCGCTGGATGGCCTCCGCTTCGGTCGTGATCTTGGAGTCCACCACCGTCTTTTGGAATTTCCCGTACAGCGCGATGCTTGCGTCGTCCTGATACGAGCCAGACACCATTTCCCCGGCGACGTAGTTCACTTCAAGCACCGGATCGTCGTCGCCATCCTGCGCCGAAAACGTCACGTAGTTGTCTCCAGTGGGAGCCGCCGCGGTTTTGATGTGGATGCGGAATCCGGTGTACCCGGTGAGGTTTACGTTTGTTGGCGTGGTCAGCGGGATGCTCCACCACTGGCCGGATGCTGGCAACGTGGAGAGTAGCGCGTATCCGTAGGCGTCGTTGTTCGGCGTGCTTGTCCAGTCGGCATCCCCAAGCGGCCAATTCGTGCCGGAGTACCACTCGACGCCGATCTCTGCCGCATCGGGATAGGCCCGCGCCCCGAGCTTGAGCTTGAGCGTGGCACCGCTGACCACCGCAGTATCGGGCAGGGCCGAAGTGTCGAAGCGCACCGCGCCCACCGTCACAGTGTAGGACGTGCCGCCGTACTCGTAGTCGATGTCAAGGGACATGGACGTTAGGGATACATAATTACCTCCCTGAGGGGATCCTCCGGTCCCGAGCTTGCAAAAAAACCTGATTCCGGTATAACCAGTCTTGTTGATGTTTGAATTCGGGTTGCGAAGCGTGATCTCGGCCTCAACGCCTTCCGTTAGGTCACCAAAAGCCACCGCATAAAACGCGGACTCTGATGTGGTGGAAGTATAGTCAGACGTGTCAATCGGCCAGTTTGATGATGCGTAATATCCTCCGCTTAACTTTGCGTTGTCTAGTCCTGAATTGTGTAGGTCGTATGGAGTGACCTTCAGTATTGCTGCGGTAACAGTCGCGCCATCTGGAATTCCTGACGTGTCAAACCGGGCAAGCCCCAGTATCATAACAAATAGCCCCGTCGCTGAATCGCAGCTTGACGATACAACCGCCGTCCCGTCAAACGTGTAATTTCCAGTTGGCGGCGGCCACGAAGATGACCATGCTGAACTAACCCAACCGGCGTCCTCTTCGCCCGGCGTCACATTCCCGCTGCTCGGATTCGTCCGCTTGCGCCGCGCCACGAACGTTGAGCCGTTCGTCGTCGTGGTGTACGCCCCTGCGGGCGGATACTCCGTTGAAGACGATACCCGCTGTACTTCTCCATCATCGCCAGATGCCGGAGGATTGTGCGATGCAAGCGTGGCATCCTCGAAAAGCATGTTTGCCGCAGTCGCGGAATTGCATGGAGCCGTAAACTCAGACGCATAGGATAGCGTTCGCTTGATGTCGAAAGCCGAGATCAAATCAGCATCTTCAGACAAGCCGAACGGTGCCCACCGCTCGGTGACATCGTGATACCACAGGTTCAAATCAGCGTCGAGATACCATATCGCTTGCGAAATCTCGGCAATCGCTTCAAGGCAGGCCCGCAGCGTGAGGTTTGTAAGGTCTATCCGCTCAATCGCGACAACCTCGTGCACGTTGTCCGTGTTGATTTGCGGCGCGGCTGGCGATCCCGAAAGCAGATACTTCCCAAACAGGTAGTCGATGATCTGCTTGTCGGTCTGCGACGTGAAGACCTCTTCGCCGGTGGTGGCCGACGCCAGCAGCCGCGTGTGATCCTGGCACGAAACCGCCCACCACACGCACGGATTGTTTGGATCAGTCTCAAGCCCGGCGATGTCGGCCTCGATCTTGGACACGTACCCGGAGAACAGGATGCCGTCTTGCCCGTAGCACACTACGGAATCAGCGACGGACACCTCACATGCCCCGGTTGGCAGTAGCAGGCGAAACGCCATCGTGGACACTGCCCCGTCCGTACCGGTGGTGATCGTCGTCCCCGACGCCGCGCATTGGTGGATGCGCTCTACGCCGCCCACTACCAATGAGCGCAGCACATCACTCGATCCACCAAACAGCCGCGCGCCGAACTCTCGCCCGCCTGGTGTCGTCACGCAACCCCCATCTGCAATCGCAACTCAGCCATCACCGCACGCGCGATCACGTCTGCCGAATCCGATCCGCCGCTGACGTTGATCGTCACCGAGCCAATGCCGCCGATCTTGTCGCGGATCTCCAAGGCCGTGCTCTTGATCGTGTCCAGCGACGGATTAATGTACGATGCCCCGAGCGACAGCAGAATGTCGCGCGTCGATTCGGCGGCCTTCACCAGCGGCCCCCAGGACAGTTGCTCGTTGATCGAAAACAGAACCCCGAGAATGCCCTGGTCGGCGCGATTGCCCAGGTACTCCATTGCATAACGAGTATTCAGCTCGATTGCATTGAGAGTTCCCTCCTGCCGGGCATTCTGGAAATTGGAGATGATGCCAGAAACCATCGAGCCAACCGATCCGATGGCCCCGATAGCTCCCCAGATCCCCGAAGACGCCGCCCCCACTGCGGACCCGGCGCCACCGCCCGCGCCGCCGGCCGAACCGGCAATGTCTGTCACGCTTCCAGCGGCGGCCGATGCGCCACCGCCGAAGATGCTAGACACCTTAACCCCAAGACCATCCAGCGCAGACGACACCGCTCCCAGGCCTTCACCGCCGAGCAGTTTGACGATTGATGTCGAGATGAATTCCGCAATCGCGTCCATGAACGGCGTGATGAACTTCTCCGTCACCGCCTGCCCGAGCGATTGCAATGCGCTGATGCCCATCTCCTTCCACGATCCCTCGCCAGTCCACAGCTTACGGTTGATGTCGTCACCGAGCCGCGTCATGATGCCGCGAACCTCGGAACCAAACGTGTCCCAGCGAGACACCATCGCGCTGGTGGCCGCCGTTGTTACCTCAGCGGCGGAGGCAGTCTCTTCGGCATAGGCGACAACGCCGGCCGTTGCGTCCGCCTGCGCCTGCGTCAGCAGATCCGTTACCGCTTTCGACTGTTCAAACGCCGGGGGGGTTTGTTCGGCTATTTTAATCAGGCCGTCTATCGCATCGGCATAATCCTGCACCTTTTCGCGCGCAGATCCAAAAGCCGCGTTCGCGCCAGTCAACAAATAGTTTGAAATGCCCTCCGTCACTTCGCGCGCCTCAATCGTCTTGAGCGACATCTCGAACAGCGCGGTACGGTTTAGCTGCTTCTGTCTCTCCCAATCCCTCATCGCTCTGGTTAGACGCGCAACTTCGGCCTCGTATGCCTTGGCCGACTTCTCTTCTTCGGCTAGTTGCTCTTTGCTTTTTTTGGCCTCTGCGGTAGCTGACTTCTTCGCGTTTGTGGACTGGAGAATAGCGTCGGTAGCAGCCTTTACCGCCTCTGCGTTTTTAGCCTGCACGATGTTCAACGCGGATAGGCTCATCGCCTGATCGTTGTTAACGCCGAACATCGTTCGGCCATCGGTGATTGCCGGGGCAAGGGCCTTCACACTTTTCGTAACCGCGTCAGTGTAGTCGTCCGTTTTTTTCGTAAGCGATAGAATGTCCGACGCAACACCGTTTAGAACGCGGCGGATGCCTTCTCCTGCGGGTTGTAGCACGAGTTGGATCTTGTGCCAGGTGGTTGTCCAGTTTTCGGCCGCGTCATCGTTTGCCTTAGCGACAGCGTTGATTGTGGACCGAGACAACTCCAACGCGGCGACAAGTTCTCCGATTTCAAACCGCCCCTCTCGGATTGCCGCCGCCATGTCCGGACCCGCGCGCGACCCGAACACCTCTAGCGCGATTGCGTTTGCCTCGCCAGCAGATCCCGCTCCCTTGATGCGTTCTGTTATATCAGACAGTGCGGCCCCGGCGTCGGTAGCGCCCTCCTTCGCCATGCGCGTAAGGGCAATACGCAGCGACCCCATTACCAGTTCGGTGTTGACGCCCTCTTTCTCGAACTTCCCAACAAGAGCAGCGGAGTGCTCAAAGTCGAACCCCATCTGACGCAACGGAGCGCCGAACTTGACCATGGTTTCCGACAGCCGATCAATGCCCACGCCGGTCTGCTGCGATAGCCGGAAGAGAAAGTCGAGCGTCCCGGACTGCTTCTCGGTCTCAATCCCCCAATCCCCGAATACTCGCGTGACACGCTCAATGGCGAGCGTTACATCCACGCCGGTCAACCGGGATAGATTAAGAAACTGCGTACTGACTTGCTCTAGCGCCGGCCCCGTAAGATCGAGGCGAGACTTGACTGCGGAGATGGCATCGGCGACGGCGGCAGATGACGAAGGAACACTGCCGTAGACGTTTTTGAAACTCGCCTCCAGCTCATCTAAAACGGCTCCGGTTGCTCCCGTCCGCGCCGCAATCGTGTCCATCGCGGCATCGTATTGTTCCGCCGACACAAACGCAGCCGTCCCAATCGCCGCCACCGCGCCGATGATCCCGGCCGGAGAAAGGATGCTCCCCGCCACGCGAGACAGGAACGCGTCCATGTCCCCGGCCCCAAGGATTACCTTGTCCAGCCCGGCGGTAAAGTCCGATGAGTCGAGTGAAATGCGCGAAACAAGATCGGTCAGAACCTCAGCCATTGTTGTCCCCCATCGGCACGATTTGATGCGTCTGCTTGCTGGCCTGCTCGATCAACTTCTTTAGCCCGATCTTCACCATTTCGCGCGCCTCTGACCGGAACCCCTTTACGGCTGGCGTCCACGCCGGGCGCGGAGACATCTTGCTGGTGCCTTTCTCAAACATCGTTGAGAGTGATTCGCCGACCAACTTCCCCGCGTTCTTCCCATACGGCAGCGCGGTCCACTCGACGTAGCCAGGCCGCCATGGGCGTTTACTGCCGCGCTTCCCAATACCTGCGAGCACGGCCACGCGAGACCGCGAACCGCTCAACACAGAGCCGATGGAGCCGTCGCCTTTAGAGCGAAGCGATTGCGGCCAGCGATCATCAACGAACGTGTTTTTGCGAACTTCTTCCGGCCATCCTGCCGACGCCATGTTTGCCGACACCTTCCGCATCAGCGCGCGGGCAACATCGCCGAACAGCTTCGCGCAATCCTGCGTCGTGGTCGCTCCGCCGATGGCCTTAAGCTGGGTAACCAGCGGCTTCACCCCTTTAGTGTTTAAGCCTACGAAGTTTGCCGCTGGCATCTCTTGAGGTATCCCTCGATCTGCGCGCCGAAGACCTTCATGCGCGACACGGCAGCGGATCGTAAGTCGCCGCGTTCTTCCGACTCGCTACGCAACGATGGGAAGAAATCAGACGGCGAGAACACCTTGTCCGTCTGCTTCGTCCGCATCGTGTTCGCCACAGACGCAGCGATGATCCCCGCGCGATAGTTCCAAGCCTCATCGTCGGCGTGCGCCTTCAGCAGCGCCGCCGTCTCTCGCGGCGTCAGCCGCCAGAACTCTGCGTCGCCGACTCCGAGGGCTCGGCACTTGGCCCAGATTCCGAGCCAGTCGTCGTCGGTCCACTCTCGACGCTGGCCTTTGGAGGGCGGCTAACGGCCATCTCCGAGTGCGCGCGAATCGCCGCCACATGCCCCTCAATCCACTTCGCATCGCCGGGGATGATGTCCTCGAATTGCTCCAAGGTCATGTCCCCACGGTTCGTGCAGCAGTCATACAGCAATCCCGGCAAAAGATCCGCTAAAGCATCCGGGGCCGGTTGACCACCGGCCCCCTGAAGCTTCCGCATTTTCTCTGACAGGCGCTTGACGCACGCCCAACTGGAGTAGAAGTTGTACTCCTTACCGTCTGCGAGCGTGATCGAATACGGCGCTAATGCGCGTTCAGTCACAGTGTCTCCTAGTCAATCTCCGAGGCATACGGCGTGTCGAAGAACGTGTAGCTGTCGGAATACATGATCCCGAGGTTGAGCATTTGCCATCCATTGATCGGCGTGGTAACGTCGGCCTTGTTGACGTATCCCTTCCACTCCCACGCGATGAACAGCGTAGCCGCTTCGTTCGTCGGGACCTCGACGCGAAACCACAACTCCGTGCCCGCCGTGCGCGCGGCAATCATCGCCATCTGCCCGGCGTCGGATGCGTCGAAGTGGAACGTGGCCGCGATGTCGGGCACGTCCCTCAGCCCTAGGCCATACGACTTGTAGCCGTTGGTCCCGTGGGTCGTCTTTTCCAACTTGTCAGCCACCGGAGCCGGTGGCGTGGGGAAATCGACCAGCCCCGTAAGTTCCGTCCAGGAAACCGGGGAACCGGTCGAATAGGCGAACTTCACTCCATCACCTAGAATCGCCATGTACTACCTCCTCTGCCTCCCGGCAGTGGTGTATGCGCGATGCCCGTCTTCTCGACGGTCTATCGGCCTCGCGCTAGGCCGCTCTACGCGAGAGCTTTGGAAATCTGAAATTGCAGCGCGAAATGCTCAACGCCTTCTTCATCATTGCGGCCCATGTAGTAGGTGCCGCTCTGCCACTGGGATTTGAGATACAGCGTGATTGGAGAGTCGAGCGGCTTCGTGCCGTCTAGCGCCGAAACCACCAGCGCCGCGATTTCCTCTCCGTTCGCAATGGTGTCAGCAAAGATAGAGACCTCGTAACTCCACAGGATACCTACTGGGGTTTTGCCATGTTCGCGTCGCGGAACGAGCGCCGAAGGGTAGTGCACGATGAACGGCCGTTCAAGCGACTCCCACGGCCCCGGAGCGCGGATGTTCCCGGCAGCGACGGCGGCGGCCAACGCCGCATCGTTTTCCAGGACGTATTGCACGGCCTCGATTACCGTCACAGGATCTCCTTACAGGCGAACCGCAGATAGCGTCGATCCCCTGCCGCGTCCGTAGCCTCTTTGATGTCGAAGGTACGAGAGCAACACGTATCGACAATCCGCATGTCGATGGTTACTCCGCTCATCCACCTGGCCTCGATCATAACGGCAACTTCCGGCCATCGCTGCTGTAGCGCGTAGATCTCGCGGCCGTTCAAGCCGCGCACCTTTGCCCATGTGGTGTACTTGGTGGTCCAGGTATAGACCGGTTCGCCCCGCGTGCCGTGGGACGTGACGAACTTCTCTTGCACTTCGATCTTGTGCCGGTATCCGCCTACGCTCATCGCGCCCTCGGAATTGCACCAGAGCCAAGCAACACCGAAATGCCAAACGGAATTTCGGCACCGGTTGAACCGGGCTTTGAGATGGCCTCAGGAGACTCGTACCAGTGCTTGATAAGCATCTTCATGCCGACCACAATTCGCTTTCCGGCGTCGGCCCAAAATGCATCCGTGGCGGCCAACCCCGCCGTGAACCGAACGAGGATCGGCGACGACGGCCACGGCGTGAACGTCGGCCACGACTCGCCGTAGACGGGCATGATTACGCCCGGTTGCTTCGCGGTGTCCACAATGTAGTCTGTGTTTTCCGTGAGCGCCGTAACCGTTCCGTCGCTGTCCGTGTACTGCACCAGGTCTACCGTCACGAGATGCGGGCGCAGTGAGATTGTTGCTGGAAAACTCTCCATTGTCAGATCAAATTGCTTCTGCACTAGGTCGCGGCCCTGATGGAGTTCGGCAACCTCACGCGCTGCCGATATCAGCGACTCAAGGAGTGCAGTCCTGTTCTCGTCATCCGGCGACAACGACGGCAGCGATAGATAGTGCTCGACCTCGGCCACCGTCAGTGGCTCGGTGAACGACTGCGGAGGACTCGATACAGTAAGGTTCAGTGTCATCTCGCCTCCACAACGCCAAAAAGATTCAGACCAGAGAATGGCTTGCTACCATGTTCCAGCAGCAAATTGCGACACGCTGCTTCGTGCCACGGCTCCAGTCCCGAACGGTAATACTTCATCCAATCCTCGTAGCCCGAGAGCCATTCTTTCGGCGCGGCCTCCAGCCGCATCCCGGATTCATCGAGCGCCATGCTGTACATTCGGTCGATGCGGCCCTTGGGCATCTTGGCGGCCAACGCCTCACGCATCTTGTACAGCGCGTGCTTCGCCGTGAGACGCCGCCAGTCCGCAAACTGGAGATGCATCACGCCGCCCAAGCTGCGCTTCGTGGCGGGCAGCGGAAGTGCGTTCTTCGGCTCGCGTTGGTGCCACTGGTAGCCGTCCTTTGCGCCCCAGTTCAGCATGGGATGATCCGCAAACGCCAGCGATAGATGGCGGTTTGACCACACCGAGTTATCCTGCCGGTACTTGTCCAGCCCGCGCCACATACAGAACATCGGAACGCACATCACGCGGGCAGCTTGAGCGATGGACAGCACCATCGGCTTGATGCGCTTCACCAGGTTCGCCGTCATCACTTCATCGGCGTCAACAATGGCGATGTGCGTGGCCCCGCGTTCCCGCGCCGTCTCCAACAGCCGTTGCCGATGTTCCATCTCGGGCCAGTCCGGATTCGATTCGCGGATTACCGTGACGCGGCCGGGATACTCGCGGCTGAGATCCTCCAGCATAGCCGGGGTCTCGTCCGTAGATGCGTGATCCAGCACTACCAGTTCGTCGCACCACAGCAGCGCGACGCGAGCGGACAGGCCGATAACCCAGTCCTCATTCCGCGCTGGCATCGTTGCGATTATTTTCGGAGGCTTCATCAGTAGGCCCCGTCAACCAGCAACACAGTTTTCTCCGACTCGCCGCCGCGATAGGCAAACCACTCGGGCGGATTCGTCAGTGTCATCCCGCGCCGCCAGCAAATCACGCTGGCCGCCGTCTGATCGTGTCGATGCCCTCGCACGCGAGGATCGCTAGACGCCTGCCCATTGTCGTTCTTCCACGGCCCGCGAAATGCGCCATTCGTCGCATAGCGCATGTAGTCGTCCAGGAATGCCGCCCCAACTTCCGAGCGCAGATTCAACCCGAACGCCGTCGCCGCGACGTGCATGTGCGTCATCGACTCTTCGCGCGTCATCCCAAACAGCGGGAGTGCCGCGTCCGAGCACCACTCCCCGTTGGGCCACCAGTTTGCCGAAAACCAGTAGCCTTGCTTTTCGATAAGCGCCCACAGCGGATCAAGTGAGCGAATCGGCTTGATGCTGGCGTCCATCCACATCACCAGATCCGCGCCGAAGTCGCGGGCGTACTTGAGCGCGAACGCCTTAAACGCATACGGCGTGTCTGCGTGAGTCGGAGATCCCGGCGGTAGCGTGTGCGTCCACGCTTTAATGGGATCGGTGACAATGCCTTTCAGCCGCGCCACACCCCGCGCGTATCCGCCCGTCCCGACTGTGACGATGAGTCTGTTCATCCGTACACCAGCACGATGTTGGTCCCGTTGTACTGCCACTCTGCGTAGCCAACCATCCTCGCTTTGTTGCGCGCCTCTTCCAGCCGCTCGTCGTACTCCAGGCAGATGCACCGCGGCCGATGCCCGAGGTCCAGCAATCGGTTGAAGATGTCCACCGATAAGCCCTCTACGTCGATATTCACGAAGTCGAACGGCCCGTGCTTCTCGTAGAGTTCTTCGAGCGTTACCGTCTCGACTTCGATCTTCTGCGGGCGATAGTTCGCCAGGTGCTTCCACTTGTCGAATATCGCCTTCTCGCTTGTGCTCAGACCGTCATCCGAGATCCACATCGACACCGTTCCGGGCGTGAGCGCAATCGCCTTGCCGTACACCGTCACCCGCTCGCAGCTTCCGTACTCAGCAAGGATGTTGGCAAGCGGCCCCGGCGACGGTTCCAGCATTACCCCGGACCATCCCCTCTCAAACAGGGCGCGCGTGTTCGAGTTGTCAAACGGATTCCACGCACCGAGGTCCAGGAACTTCCCGTACTCCTGCGGGCAGGCGTTCAGGATGTGATGCTGCTCGTTCTCCTGGGAGTAGTCCTTCACACGTTCCTCGCAATCAGGCTTACTTCCGGCACGTCGATGTTTGTCCAGTCCTGCGACGGGCCAAGCCCCAACTTCCACGTTCTCGCGCGCCTTGAACCCGTTGGTTTCCAGAGTCAGCCGCTTGCAGCCGAACAGCTCGCGGAACTTCGGCACGAACTCCCCGAATTGCGGGTGCGATGTTGGCTCGCCCCCGGTAATGTCCACCCGATCAATGCCGTAGATGTATGGCGCGAGCGCCGCGAAGTACTCCCACGGATAATGCTCAGCTTTGCGCGTGTCCATCCGGCAGCAACACTGCGGGCATCGCAGGTTGCAGACTGTCGTGATGTCCAACGCTACTGCTGTGATTGCCCGCATTGGCCAGCAACCCACATGTACGTTTTCTCAAGACCGGCATACAGCCGTTGCGACGGCGCCCAGCCGAGCTTTTCCCGGATGAGCCGGTTGTCGGAGTTGCGGCCACGAACGCCGAGCGGCCCGGCAATGTGCTCGACGTGAATCGTCTTACCCGCGATGTCGGCAACCACCCGCACCAGGCCGTTGATGGATACCATTTCTTCGGAGCCGATGTTCACTGGGCCCGCGAAGTCGGACTCCATCAGGCGTCGAACCCCCTCGACGCACTCATCGACGTAGAGGAACGAGCGGGTCTGTTCGCCGTCTCCCCAGATCTCGATGGTGTCTCCGCTCTTGGCCCGTGCCACCTTCCGGCAGATCGCGGCCGGCGATTTCTCGCGCCCGCCCTGCCATGTTCCGAACGGCCCGAAGATGTTGTGGAACCGTGCGATGCGAACATCAAGTCCGTGATTGCGCGCCGCCGCCAGATACAGCCGCTCGCTGAACAGCTTTTCCCATCCGTACTCGCTGTCGGGATTCGCAGGGTAAGCCGACGCCTCGGAGCAATTCGGATTGTTCGCGTCCATCTGGTTGTGCTCCGGGTAGACGCACGCAGAGGACGAAAAGAACACCTTGCGAACTCCGTTGATTACGGATGCTTTGCACACGTTTAGGTTGATCTGCGCAGAGTTCTGAAGGATTGCTGAATCGTGCTCGCCGGTGAACACGAAGCCAGCGCCGCCCATGTCGGCTGCCAACTGGTAGACCTCATCGACGCACTGGCAGGCTTCCCGCGCAACATCATAATCGCGCAGATCGCCAATAACGAAGTTATCGCATGGCAGACCCATGAACTCATGGTGCTTCAGGTCAACACCGCGAACCCAATAACCCTCTGCCTTGAGTCGGCGAACAAGATGTCCACCGATGAATCCGCCCGCTCCACAAACAAGTGCTGTCTTCATGCTATTGGCTCGTGTCCTGGAAACCCGTGCGCCTTGCGCCACTTGAACTCTGGTAGGTGAACGTCATACGCCGCGTTCGCTTTGATGAGAAAGTCGGGACAGACAATCGGTTTCCCTTTCTCCCGCGCCTCGCGGATGAAGTGGTGGTGATAGTGCGACAGGTCCTCTCGGTTCCAGAGAATCCCCAACTTCTTAGCAACTTCGTGCATCTCTTCGTCGCCGAACATGTGATAGTAGTTCGGCCAGAACGGACCGTTGCCGCCGTACATGCGCCGGCAGAACTCGCGGCCCATCCACGGCGAACCGCAGATCTTGTCCACCCGGCTTTCGCTCCACAGCTTCATGTCGCCGGTTGGCTGCATGACGCCGAACGTCCCACCGAAGTGCGCCTCGCATTCCGCCGCGATCTCCGAAGGCATCTTGTTCGGGTCCGGCTTCATATCGTCTCCGCCCGTGACGATCCAGGACGCCTCGGGGTCCCGCGCCATGATCTCTTTGCAAAGCGCGTTCACCGCGACGTGGTAGCCGCCGTACTCGCCAGTAAGCAGCAGGTCGCACGGTATCGGCTCATCGCCAGCGTCGCGAAATAGCGCGAGCCGGTAGCCCTTCTCGCGCCACTGAGACAGGCACATCTCGGCCTCGGCCACTGGCCTCTTTGACGGAATCGCGTACCAAACACTCACGAAAGTTTGCTCCAATTCGGCCCGCACAGTTGGCGCGGCGATGTGTTGCCGCTGTGAATCGTTGCGTGCATCAAGTCTCCGGCGTCGGCCACGACCAATTCACCAGATTGCCAGGCTCGACGCGAGAAAGAGAAGTCCTCTCCGACGTGCTCCCGGTCGTTGAACTTGTTCGACTGCCACCAATCGCGGCGATAGCAGAGCGTGGTACCAGGAGCATACGTTGCCGATCTGTGCCGGTACTCCCACCACTCGCGGCCATCGGTGAACCGCAGAGCGTTATAACCGGTGACGGCCTTGCCGGACGATTCCAGCCTTGCGACTTGATCGGCCAACCGCCCCGGTGCCGAGTAGTCATCATCGTCCCAGTGCGCGATAACCTGCCCGCGCGCGGCCTCACATCCGACATTCCGCTTGTGCCCGATGGTTGATTTGCCCGCAAGCCACAGGTAGCGTATATCATCGGCGAGTGGAACGCTTTCCCGCTGATCCTCTCCGTCCGCGACGATGAGCAATTCGCGGCTTCGGTACGTCTGCCTCCGGTAACTCTCGATGGCTTTCAGCAACCACGACAGACGATTCCGCGTCAAGCACAGGCACGTCACAAAAGGGAGGCCCCGGAGCCGCCTCCACTATCGGCTCGGTGTGTTGCGGGACAAAAGCGGCTACCTCGTAGGCAACCGGCTCTTTCCGCGTGGAGTATCCAGGGTGATTGGCACGAGCCAGACCGCGCCGCAGCATGTCGCGGCCGCGAGAATCGCTCACGTCAAACACGCTTCCGGGCGGGATCATGTATCCGCGCCCCATGTAGATTTGCTTTTCTGCGATCAGTTGCATAGCTTAAAAGCGGGGGCCTCGGTGTGAGGCCCCCATGTCAGCGGGCGGGTGAACCCTACGCGGGCGACTGCGTGAACGCCCCGTAAACAAACGCGTTCGGCCGCTTCGCCACCAACGCCTCGCGCAACTCGACACGGAACGTGACGAGGTTGTACAAGAAGTCGGTGTCGTGCTGCGTCGCCAGGTCGATGGTGACGCCCATGCGAGTGCGGAGAACGGCGGCCCGAGCATCGCCAGAGCCGACCAGGAAATACCCCTTTGTCATCTGGGTCGTCGGAACGACGGTCGCGCCCCACAGCGAAGGCGAAGTCAGCGAAGTCGGATCTCCGAAGATGTAGCGGCCCGTCGAATCCTTGGCGCGCCTGATCTTCCAGTAGTCGCCAGGGTGCATGGCCACGAACGGATTCGCGGACATCTCGTTGTCTTCCGCGATCTGCTGCAACGCGCCAGAGATCATGTCGTGATACTCGTATCCGTCGCTCGCGGTCAACAGCGTCAGATCCCACGCCTGCGCCTGCGTGGTCAGGCCGTTGAGGTTGTTGCCGGTGCCGTCGCCGAAAAGGATCTGGTAGTCCTCTTCCTCCTGCACGCGGGCGATCAGAGAGTCGCGGATGAAGGCGTCGAGTTCGATGTTATCCGCGAGCACTTCGTCCGACGCCTTGGACGCGATGGCGATCTTCTTCACGTCCTCGTAGTCGGAAGTCACTGCGATGTCCACCAGCGGCTTCAGCCCGGCTTCAGCAACCGGAGACGCCTTCGTGGGGCGTACCGATTCCTTGAGCCAAGCAATCCGCGTGAGGTTCGTCGGGCGCGACGGAATAACGCTCCGCATCGTCAACGCCGGGCGCGGAATCTGGACGATTCCCGGCTCCATCTCAAACTGCACAACGCCAGGAGTTGCGATGCCGAGTCCGCTTATCGTGGCCGTCTTGCGGAACAGATCCGCGGCGGCGGCGCCGGTGACCTCGAAGGCCCCCTGCATCCCCGGAGACAACTTGTCGTGCTTCTTCCGGTATGCCATCCAGTCTTTCACGATGTCGGACTCGCGGACGGCCTCTTCAAACGTCTGCGGCTTGGTGGTCGATTCGACCTGCTTCTGCATCTTCTGGTCGATGGCATCGGCCTGCTTCTGAACGGCTTCGATCTTTTCCATCAGTTCCGTCCTGACCGCGCCGATGTTCTGCTTCTGCTCCGTCGCCTGATCGAGCAAAGACTTCAAGTCCTTCTCAAGCCCCTGCAATTGGACTTCGAGTTCCATGTGTTTCTCCTTCTGCCTCCCGGCAGTAGTCTGCGGGCAACCTGCCCTGGTTAGTTGGCGGCCAAGGACCGCACACGTTCGATGCAGTCCAACAGACCGGGTGGCAGGGTCGCCGGCGCGGTCTTGGTCTCCGGTTCCGAGGTGGACTCTTGCCCGGCGTCGGGCGGAGACAATTCTTTGACACTCGTGACTTGGGCTTTCGGCATCGCTGGAAACGTCACGATGCTGACTTCCCACAACTTCAACTCGTCGATGTGGCGGATGTAGCGATCCTTCTTTTCTTCCCAGGTTACGCGAAGCGCCTGGAATCCAATGCTCAGGCCCTTCATGAGCCGCTTCTTCAACTTGCCCAGTGTGCGCACGGCTACCGGATCGTCCATGTCGAGTTGCCCCTTGATGAGCAGCTTCTTTCCGCTCATCTCCAGAGTCCCCTCGCCGATCACGTCGCGGCTGTCGTGCTGCAACAAGACCGGCACAATGGGATTCTCGGCCAGTGTCTTCGTAAACGCGCCCTCCTCGATCACGTCGCCCTGCAAATCCTCGACGCCAATAATCGAGGCGATGCCCTTGAACTGGCCTGTGGACTCGTCGAGATCCTCCAGCTTGAATTCCTTGAACTCAATGCCGCCGCGATCCTCTGGTTTAACCGGCATAGCTAACCCCCTTCTTCGCGCTGCCAACCTTCACTAGCGCGGATGATTGCGCCGCCGTAGCGGTACCGCCGTCGTTCACCGTCTGCATGTTCAACTGGATGTGATAGTCGTCTCCGCCGTCATACGGGTTCATATCCTCAAGCGCGCGAACCTCATTCGGCGACATGATGCCGTTCTGCAACGCCGTCGAGAAACCGGCCATGCGCGATGCGAAGTCGCCGCGCAGTAGCGCATTCAACGTGTGCTTGAAGTAGTAGCCCTTGCGCTTCTCTTCGTCCGTGAGCAGCGAACGGTTCAGCGCCTTTTCCCATCGCACGCACCACGGCATAACTGTATGCGTCACAAACTGAATCGCTAGATGCTCAATGTTAGAGAACGTCGCGTGCGTTAGGTCCTGAACGAACGTCGGCGCGATCCGGAACCATCGGCAGATTTCCGCCACGGAGAATTGCCGTCCTTCGAGGAACTGTGCATCGCGCGGCGAGAATCCAAGCTCCGTGTATTTCAGGCCACCTTCGAGCACTGGGGCCTCGTGGAACTTATCGGACGTTCCGTACATCGACTTCCATCGCTCGTTGAACAGCTTGAAGTCTTCGTCGCTCTTGAACTTCAGCGGATGCTCAAGCAGATACGGGCGGCGGCCACCACGCGCAAACCAGTTAGAGACGTACTTCTGCTGGACCTCGGACAGGCCGATACTATTCTTCGCGTAGTTGATAACCGAGTAACCGGTGATGCCGTCGAACCCGAGGCCGCGAACGTGGAGCACGTCGATTGGCTCTAGCTCTATCGTCTGCGCTTCATCGGCGTACTCGTAATACAGGCTCTTGTCCCGGCGGCGCTTGGGCGTAACGCAGTCGGGATTCAGCGGCCATAACCCTAGCACCTCACCGCTGCCGCTTCGCCGCACCTTCCGGCAGTAGGCATTCCCGCGCAACAGGACATGCGCTGTGAGCGGTTCGCGCAGTTCCATGTCCGACATCTCCGGGTTAGGCTCGTCGTGCATGATGCGCCACAGCGGATGCTCGCGCGCCACGCGCTTCTCCCCGTTCACATCCTGCATGAGGTTCAGCGGCAGACACGCCAACGTTTCGGAGATCACGCGCACGCAGGCCCACACCACCGAGTTGCTCAGCGCGCTATCAGCCGATACCGAGATGCCTGATTCTGTCGGGCCACCGCCGCCAAGCAGCCGCCAGAACCGCATCATCCCGCTTTCGAGATACCACAGTTCCGGGTCCAGCTTGTTCAACGCGAACGCCAGCGACTTCGCAATCGGAGCTACTACCGCGCGCCGTAAGTTCATGCGGACAGCCACCTCACGCCGGGGATTGCCGCCTCCTCCTGCACGATGGCGCGGCTCAATGCTCCAATCAGTGCAACAGCGCCGTCAATCTTGTTCTCCGGGCGCGCCTTGCGCGGATACACGTTTTCCTTAGCGTCAACGCGCGCCTCGACGTTGCTCATCATCCAGGACAGGACCGGATCTCCGTTGTGCGCGATCCGCCGTTGCAGAATGCATGCTTCTAACTTCTTCATCGGCTCCGACAATCGCTGTACCGTCATCGGCACTGCCACCATCGGCAATCCGGCCGCGAGCATGCGCGTGCTCAACTCTGTCGCCTGCCACGGGTCGAAGCCGATTTCGCGGACGTTGAACCGCTGTGCGTCCTCAATCAGATCGGTTTCGATGAACTCGAAATCAATCACGTTGCCGGGCGTCAACGTCAACTTGTTTTCGTTCGCCCAACCACGGTAGTAGTCGTAGTTCGGATTGTCCGGCTGGACCGTATCTTCCGGCAGATAGTACGCGCCGAACGCGTAGAACTTGCCGTCGCGTTGGAACAGATATACCTTAGCCGCAACGTCGATCTTGGTTGCCAGGTCGATGAAGATCCAGCACGGCTCCCCCTCGAAGTCCGAAAGGCACAGGCCGCTGTCTGCGCAAGCGTCCCACGCCAACATGTTGAAGAACGCCGTGCCCGCGTTAACCCATACGTTGAGCCGCTTCGTGAGGAAGTTATTCTGTGACTGTGCCGACGCGCGGGCCTGCGCACACATCGCCGCGATGTCGTCCTTCAGGACCGATACACCGAAGTTTGGGTTCGCTTTCTCCCACGCTTCCGGTTGCGTCCAGTCGTCCTCCGGGTCAAGCGAGTACACAATCCCGAAGTACCGCTCGTCTTCGTGCCGTCCGCTCAGCACGCCCTTGATGTACTCGCGCTGCTCGTAGCAGACGCCAGCGCGATTGCTGCCCGCTGTCGTGATAGCCCAGATCAACGGCTGCCGCCGAGACCCGGTAGCGGAATTCAGCACGTCGAAGACCTCGCGGGTCTTATGGGCGTGCAATTCGTCGATGATTGCCCCGTGAACGTTGAGGCCTTCCAGACTATCCGCGTCCCGCGACAGCGGCTTAAAGAACGACGCCTTGGACGGAATGGTGATCGAGTGCGCCAGCGGCTCAACCCCAAATGCGCTCATCAACTCCGGCTCCCGCTTTACCTGCGTCCGCGCAATGTCCCAAGAGATCCGTGCTTGGTCTCGCGTCGTTGCCGCCGAGTAGACCTCAGCCCCCGGCTCTCCGTCCGCACAGAGCAAGTACAGTCCGACGCCAGCGGAGATCGTAGTCTTCGCGTTTTTTCTGGGAACCTCGATGTAGACCTTGCGGTATCGCCGGATGCCCGCCGCATCAACCCATCCGAAAACCGTAGTGAGCACGAAGCATTGCCAGTCTTCGAGCTTGATATCTCGGCTTTTCCACTTTCCCTTGACGTGTGGTAGTTTCTCGATGAACGAGCAGATAGCGCGTGCTCGCCTTTCGTCGAAGTGAAACTCGAAGTCCTTGCGGGCAAGATCGTCGACTTGGCGTTGGCAGGCGCGCCGCACAAGCTCGCTTGCGGGCAAATCCCCAGTGAGAACCCTGTCACAATAGCGCCTGGCGGCCCTGAGGTAGTCACGCATTCACCACGAACTCGGAAAACTTTCCGGCCTTCTCTTTCGCTTCGGGGAGCTTGATCTTGCTCTGCGCCGTCGGCGTGATCCCCAACTGCAAGCGCAGCGAGTTCAACACCATCCGTTCGCGCGCGCTCATCTCGTACTTACCCTTGGCGTCCTGGATCATCCGGCCGTAAAGCAGGCAGTATTCCTCCAGTGTCCCCCGATGCACCTGGCTCAACACCTGCGAGTACTGCGAGTGCTTCGTCAGCCGCTCCCATTCCACACGCGCATCTTCTTCCATCCACTCGGGCGGATCTCCGATAATCTCCGGCGTCAACGCCACCTTCCGGGCATGTCGATCCTTGCGGTATGTGCCCTCCGCTTTGTGGATCAGTATCGGCTTGGGGGAGCGAGGCATTGTTTTCTATCGGTTACCGGATTCGCCAATGTGAAAATTAATC
>Ga0116192_1000564_pt1 | contig 27689 bp, 22 predicted proteins | sample AD_UKC113_MetaG_FD_89876 | JGI IMG/M metagenome (GOLD analysis project Ga0116192, IMG submission 89876) | Active sludge microbial communities of municipal wastewater-treating anaerobic digesters from Hong Kong - AD_UKC113_MetaG | ecosystem: Engineered > Bioreactor > Anaerobic > Digestate...
ATTCTGGCTTCAGCCTTCGGCATATCCGGGAGTATTACCGAAACCACCTGCACCTTTACTGCAGGCAATAATAGGATAACTGTCGCCAACACATCTTCCTTCTCAGTAGGCCATGGCGTATCCATCGAAGGCGCTGGGAACGCAGGGGTTCTGGACGGTTGGCTGGTGACCTCCATCGTCGCCATTGACGGTAAAACCATAACCCTGGCAGATGCACCTAAGCGATCGGGCAGCACAAAACGTTTTCTCCATGATGACTCGGCGGCCATGCAAAGGGCTGTAAACGCACCCGGCCCCAAGCTGGTCATTGATGTGGATCACTGCTATATCTATAATGTCAAGCTCCGCTCCGACCTGCACATCACCGGTTATAAACCGGTACTTTATGCCCCGCCCTACACCACCAACCCGAATCACCAGTACAATGTGGATTATCAGATGTTCTATATGATAGGCCAGAGCAATATCGTCATCGAAAATCTCGTCTTTGACCAGGGCTCCACCCGAGGGATACAGGGTGATATCTATAATGGCGTCCTTTCCTTCAGGAGCATCAACAGCGAGAATATCTCCTTTATCGGAAATCGTTTTCAGAATGGCGCATATCTGGCCGGCCGTAACTACGGCACACAGAAAAATATCCGGTTCTACCGCAATACCTTTAACAACGTGGATACGGCCATCCATTTTTACGGCGGCCTGACAGCCGACGGCATTACCATTGAGGAAAATACCGTAAACGGCGGCACATCCGAATGCGTGGCCATTATCTCGGGACAGACTCCTTACACCTATGCAAAAAACATTAAGATACTGAACAACACCTTTACCAACAAGCCAAATTCAGCCGCCATATTCTATGGCGCCAACACCACAGCATGCGAAATTGCCTATAATAAAATTGAGAACTGCCTTGGCGGCATTGTCTGTAATGATACCCTCATTGAGGCCCAGCCCATTCGCTCAAGCCAGATCTACATTCATGACAATACGATGAAAAACGGCGGTTGGTACGGCATTCTGGCAGCCGGCAGCAATATTACCATTTCGGGCAACACCATCGCTGACTATCGGGCGGACGGCATAGGCTTTGACCCCACCATAACCTCGGAGAACGTCATCGTATCGGGGAATATTGTGGATAACTGCGGCACAGACGGAGGCTATGCAGGCATCCGGCTGCAGTATCTCAGGAATGCAGAGATATCTGAGAATACCGTCAGTGCACGGGTGAAATACAAGGATGGCATCATGCTCAGAGATATGCTCAAGGGGATCAGGATTCATCATAATAAAATCCCCAGCGGGAATCCGTTATATATCACCATCATCTCTCAGCTCATATCCTTTGAGGATATATCCATCACCAACAACCAGTTCTATGGCTGGGCTGTCTATTCCACAGACATGGTCAAGCTGGAATCCAAAAACATCGTCCTATATGGTAACACCTATCAGGATACGCCCTGGTGCTTCCTGTATCAATAAACACTTCCCCCTCCCAGGATTTATTGGGAGGGGGAAGTAGCTTCGCTGTGATTGCGAAGCGAGCACCTAAATGAATATTTATGGAAATATATTACCAAATGGTCATAAAGGTCGAAGAACCGCTATATGAAACGCTTTTCTACCTATGTGCATTTGACGGTGCCGGTTGTCTTCACTATGATAAAAGGTGATTTTCTGTTAAGCATCCGGGATCAAAAGAAAAGGAGAAAAATACGTTATGCAAACAAGCACAGTCCGAGTGATTACGCTGCGTGAGCTGCTCAAACGCTTAAGCAAAAGCTGGCTGCTGGTTTTAGCCTTCATGGTACTTTTCGCGGCAGGCTTCGGGGCCATCTCGATGTATTATATCAGCCCTGTGTATAGAGCCGAATCAACCCTGTATCTTGGAAAAAACAGTGGTACCACAGACAATATCACCATTTATGACTTACAGATTAATGATCAGCTGGTGCTGGATTATCAGGAACTGATTCAGTCCAGAAATGTGGCCAAGGAAGTCATCGCCAATACAGGCTATGATCTGGATGTGGATGCATATCTGGAGAACATCGCTGTCACTACCGTCAGCGGTTCCAGAATCTTTCGCATCAGCTATGAAAGCACAGATCCTAAATTAGCCGCCGATATCATCAATGAGACCGTTCGGGTGATCATCCGAAGGGCCTCGGAGATGATTAAGATCAGCAATGTCATCCAGATTGATGAGGCTGAAGTCCCGGCTTTCCCCGTAAGGCCCGATACGGTCAGGAGTATTGCCGCAGGTGCTGTCGTGGGCCTCTTGCTGGGCTGCCTGGCGGTATTCCTGAAAGAGGTTTTCAATAAAACCTTCCGCAGAGTTGAGGATGTGGAGAGTGTACTCCATTTTCCGGTGCTTGGCCGAATCACAAATTATAGAGGAGAACCAAAGAACTATCTGAAGAAAAAGAACTATGATTATACAAGGAGCATCATTACCCTCTTGAATCAAAATGCTCCCGCTTCCGAGGGTTATCGGCTCCTGAGAACCTATCTCACCTATTCAGGAAGGCTCAGAAGGGCTAAAACCATTGCCGTGACCAGCCCCTCCACTCGGGAAGGAAAATCGTCGGTCGCAGCCAACCTTGCCATTTCCTTCGCCCTGGCCGGCAGAAGGGTTCTGATCATCGATGGGGATCTGCGTTCGCCTAAGCTCCATCAGCATTTTGATGTTTATAATGGCATCGGCCTGTCAACCCTGCTTAAGACTGATGAAAACCCCATGACTGTGGTAAAAGCCATTGAGCATGTGCCCAATCTCAATCTCATGACAAGCGGACCTGCATCACCTCATGCTCCCGAGCTTCTGGATTCCGATCGCATGAAAGCGGTCCTGGAACAGGTCAAGGCTTCCTATGACATGATCATTATCGATACCCCGCCGGTGACCCAGGCTGCCGATACCAGCATCATTTCAGCCCTGGCCGAGGGTATGCTGCTGGTAGTGACAGCAGGCACCTCAAGAATCGATGACGCCGTTCAGGCCACCCGATACTTAAGTCTGATTGACAGTCATATATTGGGGATTGTGGTAACAAGACTCCACGAAAGTGAGATGGGCACATATCCGACATACAGCCATAGGGAGACCGGTGCAGATGAGAATCTAATCCCAAAGGCAAAAGGGCTTTTTAATCAGCTTGAGAAAACCTACGAATAGCTTGCCCTTCCATGAATAGCCCCGGTAAAAGTTACATTCCCTGATGACATCGCCGCCAAAGCTACTTTTAAATTGATCCAGGCCATCCAATGCATGATCCTTGGTCCCATTGGCATAGCCGCCAAAATCGGCGCGTTGGCAGCCCTGCTCCTTCAGATACATCAGGATGAGCCAATACATCTTGCGGTTGGCCAGGCTGCACAGCTTTTGCTTGTCTTTATTATCGGTCAGGAGGTAGTTGGAACAGGCGTAAACAAAATAGGCGCGGTTTTCCAGAAGGACAAAGGACATGGCACCGAGTATCTCCTTATCCTCCAACCGGGAATAAATAAGATGGAGCCGTCCCATATCCCTTAATCGGTTTAGATGGGCCATATCAGCGTCCTGAATGCCCTTAGCCCGAGCAAATCGGTTATAGCTTTCACAAAATACCTCGATATCCTCTTGAGTTGGCTGATGATTAAATTCCGTTATAATGGATTCCTGGGCCATAGCCGCCTTTATGAGGCGTCTATTCGTACGGTTCATGCCGTTGAGGAGCGCTTCTTCATCACGGGTGAGATCCAGCAGGATGGTGTAGCTTGTTTCTCCATAATAATCCCCTTTGGGATATTCAGGCGAGGAATAAAAGAGCACAGCGTCACAGGAGGTGTGATAATCATTGGGTTTTTCAGCAAAGTATACCGTTTCCATCTTCACTCCGAAACGACTGCGCTTGTTAGTGACCAGCATTGCAATCCCCTCTTGTTCATTTGATGTCTTCATTATAGACAGCGGAAAAATTGCCGTCAAATACGTCGGAAATATGCTCAAATAAAGCCACACAAACCTATATCATATTCTTCGAGGTGATACATGAACGTATTGCATTTAATCAACAACATTAAGACAGGAGGGGCCGAGAAGCTCCTGGTAGACATACTGGAGAACAGCACCGCAAACAATGCCTATCTCTATGTCATAAACCATTCGGAGTCCGAGGACATGATGCTAAGAGCCCTGGAGAAGGCACTGGGCGTGCGCCGGTTCGGCAAACAGGAAGGTGATAAATCCATTGCTTCAATACTGAGGGTCGTGAAGGATATTCGAAAATACTGCCGAGATCATGAAATCCGCATTATCCACGTCCACAATGAGTCCACCCTTGTCTATGCCTTCCTCGCCAAGTTGGGGCTCCCCCGCATAAAGCTTGTGTTTACCATCCATATGGTTTTAAACGACTATAGCTACTTCTGCCGTTCCATCGTCAATCTGTCCCGATGCGAGATGATCGCCGTCTCCAAATCTGTTGAGAACAGCGCCCGAAGGTACTTCAACCCGAAAAGGATTCATCTGATCTATAACGGCATCGCCGTGGACAAATACAGATTGCCCAAAAAACCCCATGAAAAGATCCATCTCTGCTGTGTAGCCAGGCTGGTGCCCGAAATCAAGGGACAGGATCTGCTGCTCCATGCGCTCATTAAGCTCAAAGAGCATTTTACTGGCTTTCATTGCTACATTGCAGGAGAACCTGCAACCATCGACGGCATAAGGCAGGTTCAGGTCTACGATCAGCTTGGTGCCATTGTGAAGCAAGGGGGGCTTGAGGAGTACGTCACCTTCTGCGGAAACGTGTCTGATATCCCCGAATTCCTGAGGGACATGGATTATCTGATTCTGCCCTCCCGCTCAGAGGGCCTTGGCCTGGTGCTGCTTGAAGCCATGGCCTCGGGTACTTTTGCGGTGGCGAGCAATATTGATGGGCCCAGGGAGATCCTAAGCCATGGTGTGAATGGATTTTTGTTCGATGCAGACAATAGCGATGCCTTGTTCAGAGCCCTGTATGAGGCCATTAAGGGCAATCATCAAAGGCTTCTGTCTCGCGCAAGGTTGGATGCAGAGAAATATGATATAAAAATCATGGTGGAAAGCTACAATAAGCTCTATGATGCCGTGGTCTAGACGGCCTGCTTTCTCTCCCCTGCCGTTTTGCGGCTGAAGAGCTGAAGAAACAGATAAAAGACAAAAAGGCTGTTTGTCACCAGATACCTTTTCCAAAGCCGTCCGGGTTCCGAGAGCAAGCGAAAAAGCCATTCCAACCCGGTTTTCTGCATCCAGAGCGGTGCTCTTTTCTTACTTCTTGCCTGAAAGTCAAAGGCAGCGCCCACACCCAGCATCACGCCATGCTTAAGCATGGGGCAGTATTGGCTCATCCATATCTCCTGCTTGGGAGCTCCAAGACCCACCCAAATAAAATCAGCACCTGAGGCATTGATCTGCTCCATTACCGCCTTTTGCTCCTCTTCGGATAAGGGCCTGAAGGGCGGTGAAATCATGCCCACTATCTGAATGTTCGGATAGCGTTCCCGCAGGGCTTTACTCAGCTTATCCAGGGTATCCTCGGTGCTGCCGAAGAAGAAATGCTTATATCCTTTGTCCAGACTTTCGGTAATAATTTTCTCCATCATATCGGGGCCCGAGCATTTGGCGATTTTCTTATAGCCTTTGAGCCTAGATACCCACACCAGCGGCATGCCGTCGGGAGAAGCAATCGCGGCATTGTTGATGGCATTTCTCAGGACCGGATCCTTTTTTGCGCTGACCAGCACATGAACATTGGAATAGGTGATGTAACCGGGTATTTCTCCATCAGCAAGCCTGAACACCTCCTTGATCTGCTCATCGCTGTTGATCTCACATATTAATGTCCCGAAGAAATTCACTTTTCTCATCTATGATACACTCTCTTTCTATACGCAAAACACTATAACATCCGCGACAGACCCCAATCAAGTATTGCCCATTTAATTTATCAAGAGGGAAATATGGTATAATTCTGTCATTCTAAAAAGGTTTGTCAGGTGATTTATGAACATACTCATGATAGGCCCTGATACCGCTGTCAAAGGAGGCATCTCCTCAGTCATCCGGGCCATAAAGGAATCTGATTTCAGCAAGCAGCATACCATCCGTTATCTATCATCCTATCTGGACTACCCCTCGAAATTAAGGAAGCTGATTAAAGGCGTTAAGGCCTATTTTCTTTTTATACACCATATCCTGAAGGACAGGCCTGAGCTGGTACACATTCATACCTCCTTCGGAGCGAGCTTCTATCGGAAGGCAGTCTTTTTTGTCCTATGCAGGCTGTTCCGGATTAGGTTTATCAATCATATTCACGGTGCTGAGTTTGACAGCTTCTACACCCATGCGGGGTGCTTTAAAAAGCGTCTTATCAAGAGGGTCTATTGTCTGGCGTCCCATACCATTGTTCTCTCCCGGAGCTGGCTTATAAGCATCAAGGGGATTATCGGCGACAGGCCTGTTTCGGTTCTCGGCAATTTTTCAGTCCTTGAGCCTGACCCTAAGGCTTATCAGAGCCGGAGCAATATGGTGCTGTATATGGGCGAAATCGGCAAAAGAAAAGGTGCCTATGATCTGCCCGGGATCATGGAAAGGGTAATCCGGGAGTGCCCCGACGTCCATTTCAACATCTGCGGAAATGGTGATATCAACGCTCTGAAATCAATTCTCGAGGCCAGAAGGCTGGATGCCTATGCAACGCTGCCGGGATGGACAGTGGATGAAGCCAAGAAGCGATACCTCAATGATGCCAGGGTTTTTCTGCTTCCTTCCTATAACGAGGGTCAGCCCATGGCCATTCTTGAAGCCATGGCCTACCGGATTCCCGTGGTCAGCACCACTGTAGGCGGCATTCCGGAGCTTGTGGTAAATGGTGAAAACGGCTTTATCTCTGAGCCCGGCAATACTGAGAAGATGGCAGCCGATATCATTCTACTACTGAAAAACAGGGAATTAGCTGCATCTATCTCTTCCAACAACAGAAGATGCATCGAAGAAGCCCATTCTCTGGCGGCTTATCTTGAGAGGCTGAACAGCATCTATCTCAATATTGACATAAATCATCCTTGCATACCGTGCGAAGGGGTTAAATAAAGATGAACAGCATGCTTTCCTATGCCGTAAAGCGGATCATACACCGCACCTCAGGATACAAAAGAATCCTTAAGGCTATTAACGAAACTGAAAATGCCGACCGGGATGCCCTTGAACACTATCAGCTTGAGCGGCTGATACCGCTTATCAGGCATTGCTGCAGGAATGTTCCCTATTATAGCGAGCTGTTTTGCCGAAATGGCATTGTCCCGGAGGACATCCGGCAGCTTTCGGATATAAAAAAGCTGCCCATGCTCACCCGGGAAGATATCCTTAATAACTACGATAAGCTTCACGCGGTAAACGTAAGCAGGCGCTTATGCCAGACCGCCGAGACCAGCGGCACCACCGGGCAGAACCTCCGCATCACCAGGGATTACCGATCAATCCTCCACGAAGAGGCTTTCATCAATCGCTACCTCAGCGAATTTGGCCTTTCGGGGAAAAACCTGAGGATTGCTCATTTCAGGGGTGAGGTCCTTCCGCGGGAGCGCCTGAAGAGCCATCAGTTCTCGGTAAAAGCCCCTTTCGGGAACAGGCTGATTTTCTCCTCCTTTGAGTTAGGCCCCGAAAACTTCCCCTATTATCTGGATCAGCTGCAAAGCTTCAAGCCTCATATGCTCTACGGCTATCCCTCGGTTTTGCTTGTTCTGGCAAAACTGCTTCATGACCATGGGGTTTCGCTGCAGCTTTCAGCTGTCATGACCTCCTCCGAGAATCTGAGCCCTGAAAACAGGCTTTTCATGGAAAGCATCTTTCAGTGCAGGGTACTGGACTGGTATGGTCAGGCCGAGAGGGTTGCGGCCATCAGCCTGTGCCCCCGGGGACATTATCACCTTGTGGAGGATTATAGCATCATTGAGCTGGTGGATTCCCCCAATGGCCATGAAATTGTGGGTACAAGCCTGTTTAACTACGCCATGCCGTTAATTCGCTACAGAACCTCGGATTATGTCAGGATTGACCCTGAGAAAACCCAGCCTTGTACCTGTGGAAGCCATTTTCGGTGTGTTGATGGGCTGTTTGGCAGAAAACCGGGCTATATCCTTACCCCTGAGAACCAAAGAATCCCGGTCTTTTTATTGGACGATCTGTTTAATCTCAATGATGGGATTCTGGAATACCAGATCGCCCAGCAGCATAGAGATGAGCTGATTCTGAATCTTGTCACCCTGCCCTCCTATACCGGAGACACTGAGCAGGTGATAAGGCAGCGGCTTATAGAGCGCATCTCCGGAAGCATGTCCTATGTCTTTCAGTATTGCCAGCGCTTGAAAAGAAGCCCAGGGGGCAAAATAATTCATTTTCTCCTGGAAGATACAGCAGAAAGGCGGGCTTAAGCACATGAAATCGGTTTATGCCTTTGGACCTTCCCTTGCCACCCAGGGCGGCATATCCTCGGTAATCCGTTGCCATATGGAAAGTTTAGAGGGCAGGATATGCTTTCGGCATATCCCGACCTATCACGGGAAATCCAGGGTTCTGGATATCCTCCTTTTTGCCGCATCAGTTGCGCGTGCCCTGGCAATAGGGGTTTTTAAGGGAGGGCGAAGATCTATCGCCCATATCCACACCTCCACCTATGGGAGCTTCTTAAGAAAGTCCATCCTGCTGTCGGTATGCAAGCTGCTCGGTTTTAAGACCATCCTTCAGCTCCATGGCGCCGACTTTGATACCTTTTTAGATGAGATCGGCAGCTTACGTGCAGGAAGGATATTCAAAAAAGCCGACGTGGTCCTGGCCCTTTCTGAAAGCTGGCTTAAGACCATCCATGAACATCTTCCCGAGCTTCAGAATCTGGAGGTACTCTATAATCCCTGTACTCCCCTGCATGCAAGGATCATAAGGGAAACCGCTCCTCATGAGACAGTTCGGATCCTCTTCACCGGAAGGTTGGGTAAACGAAAGGGCTCCTATGATCTGGTGTCGGCCTGTCATAAGGTCCGGGCGTTTAATTTTACCCTTGATTTATACGGAGACGGTGACATATTACAGACTCAGCAATTGGTCGCAAGCTATGGCCTGGAATCCAGGATCCGGGTGTTCCCGTGGATGGAATATAGTAAGCTTCAGACCCTCTATTCTCACTATCATATCTTTGTGCTGCCGTCTTACTGCGAAGGCATGCCCATGTCGCTGCTGGAGGCCATGGCCAACGGTCTGCCGGCTGTAACCACCAACATCAAGGGCATCAAGGAATGCATTAAAGACGGTATCAACGGGTTTTTAGTCGCGCCCGGGGACATAGACACCCTGTCAGAGCGATTGGAAGCACTAATCCTGGATCAGGAATTACGGGAGAGAATGGGCAACAGTGCCCGGGAGACAGCTGCGGCCACCTTCTCCCCCGATTTAATCGCCGAAAGGCTGCTATCTGTCTATCAGCGCCTGTCAGAAATCCCTGCACGGGCTGAGAAAAAGCCTATGGTCCGCAGGAAGGCCTCAGAACGGCAGCCTTCAATCTAGAAGCTTCATCACGGAGGAGCCTTTGGCAGCAAGGATAAAGAAGGCCAGGCTGTGCTGCTGAAGAAGCTGGCACAAAAGGATCTGATACCTTGAGAAGAAGAAGGAGGCAATGATGGCGAAGCTAGCATGGTACCTCAACAGGCTTAAGGCCATGAACCCCATTGAACCGATATGGCGGGTGCAGCAGCAAACCCTTTATGCCATTGAAAGGCAACGCCATAAAGGCCGCTGCCTGCTGATCCCCGATGCCGACAGGATACTTGGAGAGCTGGAGAATAAGGGAATTATACAGCAATTCCCGCTCCCAGATTGGCATGCCTGCTTTAGCCGGGATGCCTCCTGGCCTCTTGTCCCCTCCTCTCGCCTTCAATACAAGCAAAATGACCTTTATGGCGATGCCAGAGCCAATTGGGAGCTAAACAGGCTGCAAATCCTTCCGGCCCTTGCCTGGAAATATCTGAAGCAGGGCCATGAACCCTCACTCCATCAGGCCATAACCTATTTTTATCACTGGATCAGCAATAACCCTTTTCTCATGGGCATATCCTGGACAAGCATCATGGAATTGGCCATAAGGGCCTATTCCCTTCTTATAACCGCCGATATTCTTAAGAGGGCAGACCCTCAGGATCCCCATACCCCTATGCTCTTAAGCACCATCACCGATCTTATGGCATGTGCCTGTCGCATCATGTCCTATGTCACCCGGCATATCAGCAAGTTTTCCTCGGCCAATAACCATCTCATCGTTGAGATGGTGCTGTTGGGCATTGCCGGTGACCATTTAGGCAAAAGCAGCTGGCGACGCAAGGCCAACCGTGTTCTGGAGCGAGAGATCCTCCGGCAAAACTGGCCGGATGGGGTCAATAAGGAGCAGTCCCTGCATTATCATTTGTTTGTCCTTGAGGCCTGCCTGCTTCACGGCACTGCTCTTTTGCGGGCGGGTTCCAGCCTTTCGGATAGCTATAAGGAAAGGCTTCACAGAATGAGCTGCTTTGCCGCCGATATGATGGCTGTAAACGGTTACTCACCCCATATCGGAGACAGTGACGAGGGTATTCTGTTGAATCTTGACGTCGATAAGCCGGAGTATGGTCTTTATGTCCTTCAGTTTGCGGGACTTCTGTTGGGGAAGTCCTATATTCCCGAGTATCCCCTTCATCAAAGCCTGATCTATCTTTTCGACTGTCTTGAGGCCGGACAATGTGTATCGGTGCGGGATAATGGCACTACCGCTCATTATCCTCTGGGCGGCCACACCATCTTCAAGCACAGACAAGACGGCTGTGAGGCCATGGTCACCTTTGACCATGCACCCCTGGGCTTTGGCAAAACAGCAGCACACGGACATGCAGATGCGCTGTCAATCACCCTGACCGTCAACGGTATCCCATTTATTGTTGATCCCGGAACCTATATCTATCATGCGGAGAAGGAATGGCGGGATTACTTCAGGAGAACCATCCACCACAATACCATTGCTTTAGACGGAAAAGACCAGTCCGAGATGCGAGGTGCCTTCCTCTGGGGAAGAAAAGCCCGGGCGTGGGTTGAGCTGTTTGAGAAAGGCCCTGATATGGACAGGATCGTTGCAGGGCATGACGGCTATCGGCCATGCACTCACATCAGGGAGCTTCGGTTTTACAAGCCAGGGCCCATGGTGATCATAGATACACTGGACTTAAAAGGCGACACCGCCTATGAGATGACCTTCTGCCTGGATAAGGCTATAAAAGCCGAGCCTGACGCATCAGGGTCTCGTATAATTTTACATAACGGTTCTATCCGGATCCATATGTGCACCACTGAGCATTTGATTTTGGAGAAGGGCTGGGTATCCGAGGTCTACGGTAATAAGCATGAAACCACTGTCATAAAGGCCAGAAACCGCGGAAAAGGACAGGTTCGCATCGTTACAGCATTTTCCGTGGGTAGTCCGGTATGGATTGATAATAGAAGGATCAGCACAGAGAATCAGAGCCTAGACCTCACCGAGCCTTAAGGCGCTTGATCCTGTGAAGCAGCCAGGCCAGCACCTTGCCCCTTAGCGTGTACCCTTTATAGATATCGTACTCCATCACAACTTGTCCGCCAAAGCCCTTCTTAAAGGCATCTATGCCATCCATAGCGCGCCCGTAGGCTCCTTTGCCAATCCCCCCCATATCACAAACCCTGCAGCCCGCCTGCCTGCCGTATATCATGGAATTCCAGTAGAGAAGCCTGTTTGCCCTCCCTAAAAGCCTTGGATTGCTGTGATTGCGGAAGTTTGTGAAGGCATAGGCACCATAGCACCTTTCAGGGGTGATGATATCTGCGGTACCGCAATAGATCTCATCCTTCGGCCCCCTGACATAGGACAGCGCCAGAATGCCCCTCTCCATCAGCTCCTTCAGATGTGCCCTGTCGGTTCTGGCTATCCCCCTCTGCCCTGCGAATTGATCATAGCAGTCGCAAAACATTTCAAGCTGGGAAGGGGTGGGATTGGTTATGTATGCGTATTTCAACTCAGGGTTTTCCAGGGCTCGCCGGAGTTCTCTCCTTGTGGATTTGCTCATGTCATTGAAGAGCTCCTCCTTACTCCTTCTGAGATCAATCTGCAGCGTGTAAGAGGGTTTGCCATGGAACCCCCCTTTGGGCTTTCTTCCGGCGCTATAAAACAGGACCACGTCACAGTCTGTCTTATAATCTGTGGGATCTTCCATGAAATAGACATTTTCCATGGAAGCAAACAATCGCTTCCTTCGATTAAGGATCAGCATTTCTCTCACTCCAAAGGTCAGATACTGTATGGATGCTTAAAAGGTGAGGCCATGGACAAGTAAGAATCGCTTCAAGATATGCATTATTGCAGCCCTACGGTAGCATAACGCACCAGGATATGTCAAGAATAGTGCTCCTTTATTCCCCACAATCGTGTTTATTCCCGAATTTGTGTTGTCAGACATAATTATGATGATCTCTAAAACAGACTGTCCATCCCGTTTATATCCCCCCAATGCGGACACCAACGGGAAATATATGGCATATTTGGCTGAATTAAATTAATATGGTCTCGTGAGATTGACGGGGATTATTGTACTAACACTTACGAATAATCCCGTTCTAAGCAGAAATTTTGTACATGGAGGAATGTGTATGTTAAAGAGCAGGTTGAGGTTAACGATCTTTTTAGCTGTAATCATCGCATCATTGGTTCTGGTGCCGGCCAGTGCCGCCAGCAATTGGGTTTATGTCGATTATGATGTGGGATATGACACCGGTACATATGATTCCTATCTCTTCTATCTTTCACCTTCAGACGATTCCGGCGAATTCATCGAAGTACTGTGCGCCGACTACAACACGCTTGTGGATCCGGATAATGACATCGGTAAAACCTACCGCGCCGTAAAACCCGGTATTCTGGGCCTGAGCAATGACGACCTGGCGCTTTTGCGGGCCATTCTTTTGGATAACAATCCTACAGGCCTGGAAGCCGGAAAGGTCATCGCTGCCAAGCAGCTGGCCCTCTGGGAGATCATCAATCATATTAAACGCGTGGATCCGATACCGGACGCTGATATCGCCGATGAAGTCAACCGTCTGCTAAGCCTCCCGGGCGTGCCTGATACAGCTGATATAGATCTGCAGGAAGTAAGCAGAACCGATAACCTTGACGGAACCATAACCATGGTCTATGAGATCACGACCACCGGCGGAGCAAGCATAGCGAACTTTGATGTCTCTACGCGCTTCAATAAAGACATTGTGTCAAAAAGCCTTGATGGCAGCAAGCTCACACTTGTACTAAATGCTGGCATCGGTTTTTACGTTAAAGTCATTGGTACATACCCTGACAAGCTCACATTGTTCGTACCCGAAACCCGCGACATTCAGCCCTTTATCGGTCTGACTCAGGGCACTGTCTCCAAAGATCTAAAGGATTACCTTGAGCCCGTAGAATACGGGAGCGTCATCCTGCGCAAGGACGTTGACAATGTGGCCGATGATCCCACAGAGTTCAAGGTCAAGTTCACCAATCAGGAGTCCGGAGTCTCTGTGGTGAAGACCATCCGTGAGGGCAGTGATTTGGTATTTAATCTTCCCATAGGCACATATAAGGTGGAAGAAATCGATATCCCCAGCAGCTATAGCCTTGTTTCCATTGAGCCGGAGACTCTGGTGGTGGGAGCGCCTATGACGGCCTTCATTGCCTCTGAGAACTCAGACGAGGAGGACGATACACCGGTAGTAACCGTCACCAACAGACGAAAACCCGAGCCTACATCCCCTACCTCCAGTACAAGCACCAGCACGGTTCAGTACAAGCTTGAAATCAGCGTGGAAGGGAGCGGTTCGGTTCTTCCGGGTCCGGGAACCTACACCCATACCGCCGGCACCGTTCAAATGATCTCGGTCAGCGGAGATGCTCAATTCCTCGGCTGGTTCGGTGAGAATGGCTCAGAGGTCTATGCTGTGGGGAACCTGTATGGCATTGCCATAAACTCCGACAAGAAGATTATAGCCCGTTTTGCGACGCCGGGAGAAGAACCCGCTGAAGAACCTGCTCCAACCGAAGAACCTGTCGAAGAACCCGTCGCTGCAGGGTCGGCAGAGGAGGCAAATACGGAGATCTCTGACGACGCAGTACCTCAAAGCGCCGCCGAGCTTCCGAAGACTGGCGGCCTACCCGTCGCCATTCTCTATATGGCTGGCGGAGCCTCCATCCTTTCAGGTCTGGTGCTTTCAAAGGGAAAGAAAAGAAAGTAATCTCATGAACTAAAGAACAGGGGCTGTCTCGAGGTAAAAGGCCTTGAGACATGCCCCTTTTTCATCTCTATTGAATGAGATCAGGTATAATGTATCATAACGCCTAAATAACTAATACGCTCATTACGCTTAAGCTGTGGCTCAGATTGGCCGAATACTCTATTAGAACCATACCGTCAAAGAAAGTGTGGGATTTTCATGGCCGATACCAAAACCTTAAAGACACCTGAGGGAACCACCCTGCCCTGCCATGTGGCGGATTCCTTTTTCACAAGATTCCTGGGCCTTATGGGCAGGAGGCCGTCTGACTATGGGCTGCTCCTCATCCCCTGCAATTCGGTCCATACCTGCTTTATGCGATATGATCTGGATGTATTTTTCCTGGACAAGGATTATAAAGTATTGGCCATCCGAAGGGACATGAAGCCCTGGCGTATGTCATCGATCATCCGCGAGGCACGGATGGTGCTGGAGCTTCCCTCTTCTCTTGGCATTTTGAAGCAAATCGAGATCGGCACCAGGCTTATCATCGAGCCTTGAGCTTCTTCTATTTCACAAGCGTATGTCTTACCATCTATCTTATAACTAAAGCCTGCTCCTTCATCCCACAAAACGATATTCTCTTTTACGTTTCTGTTTTTATGCTTAATTGTCGTCCCACAAATAATGCTCCCCTTATGGTCAACAGCTCAGCTGTCAATCATAAGAGGAGCATATCCGTGATCTGGCGTTTTTAATTGCTTAAGCTTCTATATCGTAAGCCTCATTTTAATTCCGTCAGCTCCGAGCGTACCTGCCTGATGAACTTTTCCCTGGCGTCATCCAGGCTGCTTTGACCCCGTATTACAGAAAGGGCGCTTTCCCTCCAAAGGTTGTTAATGGCCTTATCATAAGGCGTAAAGTACGAACCGGAAATATTGTAGGACGCATCCAGGATAACCTGGAACACGTTTTGATTGCCGAAGGCAGGATGAATCCCTATATCAAGTATCCTGCGATTCACCAGATTGCTGGAGACCATGGCATTGTTTTCCCTTGCCCAGGCTTCGAGGAAATCCTCATCCATGGTCATGATTTCAATCAGTTTTTTGGCAGCGGCGGGATTGCTGGTATAGGCATCAGCACCAATCCAGGAGTTACCCATCATGCAATTGTTTGGTCCCCTGATGACTGCCCAATCGCCAAACGCATCGGTATCCTTGGTCATAGCGGTGATAAACTCAATACCTGAGCTGGGGAAAAAGTACGAGAAAACCTCAGTATCATTTTCATCAGTTGCATCAGGACTTGTGGAAAGGTAGTAAGTGTAGGGTGTGTCCCACTTCTCCCAGTCTGCCAGGCATCCGTAATCAAACAGAGCTTTAGCCTCTTGAAGGTAATCACTGCTAAAGGTGTCTTCAGTAACCATCAGTGTGTCCTGAATTACCCAAGGATCGCTTCGTGAGTATAACACCGGAAGGTTCATATCATCAACGCATGTAAACTTGCATTTTCCGCCCGAAGCGTCATAAAGGAGCCTGGCAGTAGCGCTCAGGTCTTCCAAGGTGGACACCAAGTCCTGAACTTCAGTGGGATCATCGGTGCCCAGGTATTTTCGGGCCAGGCTTCTGCGGTAATACATGGCTCCGATTTCAGGTTGCCATGTACAGGCTCTCAGGATTCCTTGTGCATCCCGTCCGTATTCCAGCAGGCAGGGGATGGTTTCAGCCGAGCTTGCCTTGGGCTCCAGAACCGACAGATCCAGAAGAGCTCCCGACTCAATGAAGGCTTTTGTATTGATTCTGTTATCGATCATGGTGAACACATCGGGCAAATCCCCTGACGCAACGCCAATATTGAGCTTTACTTCATACTCATCAAAGGCTAAAACCTCATAGGACACCTCAAGACCGGGAACCCTACTGGCGGCATTCTGCATCATAATGCCGTTTTCTTCATAGGGCACCCAGGCTGTAAGGGTACCGCCTACACTCTCGGGTTCGGGCGTTTGAGTGGGAAGGACTTCAGGCGTCGGGTCAGGTGTTTGGGATTCGGGTAGATCCTCATCCGGTGGTTCGCTGTCCTCATCCCTCAGGAAGCCAAAGAGACCCGAACTGCTTCCGGCTTTGTGATCGGCATCCCCCGTGTCTTCCCTTTCCTCATCTTCATAAGCTTCCTGGCTGTCTGATGAGAACAGCTCAGGGAGAACGCCTGTCGCAAAAAGCACCGCAATGGTGACGATGAGTATGACAGCTATTCCGGCAATACCCACGAGAAGCTTCTTTCTGCCGGGCGCTTTTGTCTGAGGTGATGGAGGGGTATAAGATTGGGCATCCGATGGATTTGACTTATCGGCAGCGTAATCCTGGGGGGCAAGGGCAGCATTTGGTCTGTTGATTACGGGTTCATGTATGGGCTGCATTTTAAATGGTGTTCCGCATTTCATGCAGAAGCGGCTCTCATCCTCTGTAGGACTACCGCATTGAGAGCAGTACTTCATATGGTTCATCCCCTTTTATTCCAATAATTCCATAATAAAGCTTTATTACAGTGTATGCAAGCATCCATGGGCAATAACACATGCGTAATAACAGGGGAATGGGGAATATCAGCAAATGGTGCTGCCGACGTTAAGCTGTAGTCTTAAATGGCCTTCAATGCTATCTCCGGGTATATAAGAAGGCCTGTGCATTGTTAGGAATACACAGGCGCAGTCACAATTTTAGCAAATCAATGGTGGATGAAGCTTAAATTTATGAATCCCTGTCTAAGGCTTTAGTGCTGATCTATATATAGCAAGGTTTTTAACAAGACATTTGCACCCTTAAGGCAGCTCTCAACCGGCGTATACTCAAGCTCACAATGACTGTGTCCTCCAACACTCGGTACAAATATCATGGCCGTTGGAATGACATCGGCTACATATTGGGCATCATGGCCCGGACCGCTGTACAGCCTCATGTTGGTGTAGCCATAATCCTTGGCACTTTTCTCAGCATAATCAATGAGTTCGGCTGCAAACCCTACTGTTTTGCGAGACCACGCCTCCTTGTAGGTAACCTCGCACTTTTCCACTTCTTCGGGAATCTTTTTTATGATCTCAATGACATGCCTGATAACATCTGGATTTTGATGTCTTGCGTCAAGGGTGAATTTTACCTCATCGGGTATTATGGTATGAATATTGGGGTGTGCCGAGATCTTGCCGGTTCTGCCGGGCTCCAATGCATATCTTCTGGGTTCTCCCGTTAAATTCCCTGAGCCGAAGCCAGGCACACCTAAAAAAACACCCCGCAGAACCAAATCTGCGAGGTGTTAAGTCGTCTTAATCCTATTTCAGATTATACCTCTCACTGGGAAAGCGCTCGTGCATGGCATCGTGAATGGTGGACTGAGGACAAACCTCTTCGCACTTGCCGCAGTTGACACACTTTTCCGGATGGATAAAGGCCAGATTATTCTCAATGGTGATGGCACCGCTTTCGCAGACCTTCTGGCATTTGGTGCAGGCGATACAGGAAACCTTGCAGTTCTTTCTGGCAATGCCGCCCTTTTCCTTGTTGGCGCACATGACGGTATAACCTGAAAGCACCGGCACCATCCTGATGATCCCCTTGGGACACTCGGAGACGCATTTGGTGCAGCCCTTGCACTTATCGGGGTTGATGCGTGCAAGGCCGTTGATGACCTCTATGGCGTCGAAGGGGCATACCTTCTGGCAGGAGCCAAGCCCGATACAGCCGTAGAAGCACTGATTCATGCCTCCGCCCAGGGCATTGGCCGCATGACAGCTTTCTATACCCTCATACTCATATTTCTTATCGGCATTGGTCCAGGTGCCCTGGCAAATGACTCTGGCCACCATCTGGGATATCTCACCCTCGTCCACACCCATCAGGTCGGATATACTAGCTACCATTTCCTTGCTGCCAACCGGACATTTGCTGGCAGGAATGCCGTCCTGAACAATGGCCTCTGCCATGCCATCACAGCCCGAGAAGCCGCACGCGCCGCAGTTGGCACCGGGAAGCAGCTCTCTTACCTTTCCCACACGCTCATCGGTTTTTACCGCAAAGACCCGGGAGGCATATGCGAGACCGATACCAAAAAACAAACCGAGGCCCGATAATACTGCTATTGGTGTGATCAAATCCATAATTCCTTAACCTCCCTTTACTTATTTAACAACCAGCCCAGCAAAGCCCATAAAGGTAATGGATACCAATGATGCGGCCACAAGGGCAATGGGCATCCCCTTAAAGGACTCGGGAATGTCACAGGTTTCCAAGCGTTCTCTCACGCCCGAGAAAATGACCAGCGCCAGAGTGAATCCAAGACCTGCGGCAAAGCCAAAGACCGAGGACTGGAACAGTGTATACTCTCTTTCCATATTGAGCAGCGCCGATCCTAAAACTGCGCAGTTGGTGGTGATCAGCGGCAGGTAGATGCCAAGCGATTTATAAAGCGGTGGCAGCATCTTTTTCAAAACGATTTCAACAAACTGCACCAGTGCAGCGATAACCAGGATAAAAGCCAATGTCTGGAGATATTCCAGTTCGTACGGCTTGAGCAGGTACTCATTAACCAGCCAGGTGACCGCAGAGGACAGGGTATTGACGAATACAACCGCGCCGCTCATGCCAAGAGCAGTACCTAGCTTTTTGGAGACGCCCAGGAAGGGACAAATGCCCAAAAACTTCACCAGAACGAAATTCTCTATGAAAATGGCCCCAAGTAAAATGCCTATCAATTCTTTCATATGATCAACCATCCCTTTTCCGTATTGACATTCAGGATTAACCATCCTTTAAACGAACCTTTTACTTCAGCCATTTCACGAAGCATTGACCTTTTCGCAGCCCGGACAGCCCATGGCACAGCCCTGGTGTTCGGCCTCAGCGTCCTTCTTCTTGCCCTTGGAAAGCTTGTTGACAAGGGCAATCAGTACGCCCATCACTAGAAAACCTCCCGGAGCCATAATCATGATGGTGGCCGGATCAAACCAATCTACTGTCACCTTCATGCCCATCCAGGTACCTTGACCCAGAAGCTCACGCACCGAGCCGATAATAAAGATAGCACCTGTAAAGCCGATGCCCATGCCCAGGCCGTCGAGCGCCGAAAGCCATGGGCCGTTTTTCACAGCAAACATCTCGGCGCGGGCGATAATGATGCAGTTGACCACAATCAGCGGGATATAAATGCCCAGCTGCTTGTTAAGCTCGGGCAGGTATGCAGCCATGAGCATCTGGACGATGGTCACGAAGCCCGCAATGACTGTCACGAAAACCGGAATTCTCACCTTATCGGGTATAATTTTACGTATGGACGAGATAACCACATTGGAACCGATGAGAACGAAGGTTGCCGCAAGACCCATGCCGATGGCATTCTGCGCCAAAGTCGTGATGGCAAGCGAGGGGCACATTCCCAGAAGAAGCCTCAATGTGGGGTTTTCCTTTATAAAGCCATTCGTTAAGGCTTTTATGGGTTTCATTTTTTCTGCCATTTATATCCCCCCTTCTATAATCGCGCGAACAATGGCCACAGCGTCGGAAACACCGTTTGTTGCAGCACGGCTGGTAATGGTTGCCCCGGTGATGGCCTCAATATCCCCTGCCTTGGTCTTGGCCTTCTTGACAACGTTGTAGCCGTTTTCCGGGATCTGGCCATTGAACTGATTCATGAACCCGTCCTTGACCTTTGAGCCGAAGCCGGGGGTTTCACTGTGGGAAACGATAATGGTGTTCTTTATCGCGAGGGACTTATCGATGGCAACCAGCATGCTGATATTCCCGCCGTAGCCTCTGGTGGCCACATCGGCCACATAACCTACGACTTCTCCGTCTTTTCTGGCCTCATATACTCCCACGATCCTGTCGGACGGGTTTAAGCCCTTGCTTTTAAGCGTCTCGGCATCCATAGGCTCGGAGAAATCGGATGCGCCTTCATAAACCTTGGACAGAGCCTCCAGCTTTGCCTGGCGGTTGCCCTCATCGATAATGGGCTTTGTCGTGCCGTTGACAACGGCCAGTGCTGCAGTTATCACAAGGCAGATGAGTGTAAGTATAAGCGCAGGCTTGAACATTTCCTTAAACATGTGCACCACCTCCAAAACGCTTCGGTACCGTATAGCGGTCGATGAGCGGTGTTGCCACATTCATGAACAGAATGGCAAAGGAAACGCCCTCGGGCATGTTGGTATAAAGCCTGAACAGCATGGTCAGGATACCGCAGCCCACCGCATAGATGATGATGCCCTTCCCGGACATGGGGCTTGTGGTGTAGTCGGTAGCCATGAAGAAGGCACCGAGCATCAATCCGCCGGCAAGCACATGGAACAGGGGATTTCCCGTGAGAAGACCCTCGGGGCCCAGAATCCATGAAAACAATCCCACTGTGGCTATGTAGATAACTGGGATCTCCCAGGATATCACCCTTCTGACCAAAAGATAGATGCCGCCGATAATAAGGGCGATGGCCGAAGTTTCACCGATGCATCCGCCGATATTGCCAAGGAGCATATCCATAATGTTGGGAAGGGTGCCGCCCTCTTTCAGGGCTGCCAGGGGTGTGGCGGCCGATACTGCATCCACCTGGGCAAAGGGCGCTGTCCAATTGGTCATACGGGGTCCGTATGCGATAAGCAGGAAGGCACGGGCACCAAGAGCAGGATTTATAAAATTCTGGCCCAGCCCTCCGAAAAGCTGCTTAATAACAACTATGGCAAAGAATGAACCCACAATGGCAATCCACAGGGGAATGCTGGGGGGTAGATTCAGGGCCAAAAGAAGACCTGTTACTGCAGCACTGAGATCAGGAACTGTATTGTTTCTCTTCAACAGAATAACCCTGGACAGGTATTCAAAACCGATACAGGAGGTCATACACACAACGATTACGGCTAACGCGCTGACGCCAAAGAAGTATATTCCGGCCAATGATGCGGGAATGAGTGCGATGATGACATCCAGCATCAATTTATGGGTTGCCGCATTGCTCCTGATATGGGGCGACGAACTGACTGTAAGCTTGTTTTCCAAATTGACTCCACCTCATTCCTTTACTTTTTAGGATTTCTTCTGGCAATATCCTTGCCCAGACGTATGGTCTGAACCATCCGGCGCTTTGCCGGGCAGGCATAGACACAACAGCCGCATTCGATGCAATCCAGCAGATGGTACTTGCCTTGCGCATCCTCCATATTGCCCGCTCTCACCGCTCTATCGAGCTCGAGAGGCAGAAGGCTCATTGGACATGCCTTCACACAGCGCCCGCAACGAATGCAGGCCGATTCCTGAGGCAGTTTGGCTTCCTTCTCATCAAGGGCGATAAGCGCGTTGGTATTCTTAAGCACAGGCAGATCCAGCGAGAACTGGGAAACACCCATCATAGGTCCGCCCATGATGACCTTCTCGGGAATCTCCTTATAACCTCCGCAGAAATCGAAGACCTCGCTGATGGGAGTACCGATGAGGACTTCCACATTTTGCGGACATTTCACAGCTGAGCCGTCGATGGTGATTCTCTTCTTGATAAGAGGCATACCGGTTTTCAGGTAAGCGGCGATAAAGGCGACACTGGTCACGTTCATGACCAGGCACCCGCTATCTGCGGGAAGCTTGCCTGACGGCACCTGGCGGCCCGTGAGGGCATAGATCAGGGTTTTTTCTGCGCCCTGAGGATATCTGGCGTGAAGGCTCACAACCGAAATTTGACCTGAGGCAGCCTGAGTCAGCTTCTTTATGGCATCAGGCTTATTGTCCTCAATACCGATGACCGCTTTTGAAATGCCGGTCCATTTAAGTACATGCTTGATCCCCTCCATAATCCCTTGGGTATTCTCCATGCACTCGCGGTAATCGGAGGTTATGTAGGGTTCGCATTCGGCCGCATTGATAATCAGCGTATCCACCTGGGTTCCTTTTGGCGGATTCAGCTTCACATGTGCCGGGAAAGCCGCACCACCCAAGCCTGTCAGGCCTGATGCCCGAATGGCGGACAGAAAGCTCTCCTTACTCTCAATCACCGGCGGAGCAACAGTTTCCGATATTTCCTGAAGGCCGTCTGGCTTTATCTCAACACACATCACCGGCCGATTTCCTGACAGGACGATTTGATCCACTCCGGTTACCGTGCCTGAAACACTGGAATGGATGGGTGCCGAGACATAAGCATCGGTATCGCCGATAACCTGCCCGACTTTCACCATGTCACCCTTGCTGACCTTGGGCTGGCAGGGAGCGCCCAGATGCTGAACCATGGGGATAACAACCTTCGTGGGCAGTCCCATGGTCTTTGTAGCCATTTCGGCCGTGTTTTTCTGCTGAGGAGGATGTACTCCCCCCTTGAATACGTGCAGTGCCATTTTCCTCACTCCATTTTCTATGGGCAATTTGCTGAATTTGATTGTTAAATTACTGTCAAATTCTATCTATTTTACAAACAAAATAATAATAACATACCCCGCGCAAAAATGATACATACTAATTTTTACTATTGCCCGGCTTAAAAGCAAATCTTCAACGGCCTCTGAACACCTGATTTTAAGCACTTATGAGGGCTTTCATGGCCGAGGGAGTCATGTAAAAAATTTTTATAACCGAGGGGTAATTTTGTATACAGTATTCGTAAGGACTTCTTTTATTCACGGGAACCGGAATAATCAGGTAAACACCAACATTAGTAGTATCATATAATACTACCACAAGGCAAAGGTGTTGGGTAGTATCTCCTCACCTTTTTTTGCAGCAATGATACCGGGAGGAACAAAAAATGTGCGGAATAGCTGGTTGGATTAATTTAAAAGAGGACATCGGTTCCATGGGGCCGGTTCTCGAAAAAATGTCTGAGACACTGAAAAACAGAGGACCTGATGCTCATGGCGAATGGTACTCACCCCATGCCATGTTGGTTCACCGGCGGCTCGCCGTTGTGGACCCGGCAGGAGGTGCTCAGCCTATGGTGCGGCAGTCCGGTGGTTATAGGTATGTAGTAACCTACAACGGCGAGCTCTACAATACCCTGGACTTAAGAAGAGAGCTTGAGCTAAGGGGTTATGGCTTTTCAACCCATTGTGATACCGAGGTGCTTTTAACAGCCTATATGGAATGGGGTCCTGACTGTACTCGCCGTTTGAATGGCATTTACGCCTTCGGCATCTTTAGCGAAAGGGATAATAGCTTTTTTATGGCCAGAGACAGATTCGGTGTGAAGCCTCTGTTTTATTATCTCTCAGGTGATTCACTGATTTTCGGTTCAGAGCTTAAGGCACTTCTGGCCCATCCCCAGGTCAAACCGATGGTGGATGGCGAAGGACTAGATGAAATCTTTTGCCTTGGCCCTGCCAGAACACCGGGCCACGGCATCTATCGCAACGTTCACGAGCTGAAGCCCGGCTGCAGCCTCCTTTATAGCCCTGACGGCATTCGGGAGGAATGCTACTGGACCCTTTTAAGCGAGCCTCACTCCGACAGTCCGGAGGAGACCATAGAAAAGGTTTCCTATTGGGTACGGGATGCCGTAACCCGTCAGCTGGTTTCCGACGTACCCCTGTGCACCTTTCTCTCAGGAGGATTGGATTCCAGCATTATCAGCACTGTGGCAGCCCTTCATTTCAAAGAGAGGCAAGAGGTGCTGCCTACCTACTCCATCGACTATAAGGAGAATGACAAGCACTTTCAGTCCTCACTCTTCCAGCCTGATCCCGACGCTCCCTGGGTTAAACGCATGGCTGAATATCTGGGATGCGAGCACCATGCCGTCATGCTGGATACGACTGAGCTGGCCGATGCCCTGTATGACGCCACTATGGCCCGCGATCTTCCGGGCATGGCCGATATCGATTCCTCCCTGTATCTTTTCTGCAAGGAGATTAAGAAGCACATGACAGTGGGTCTGTCGGGTGAATGCGCAGACGAGGTTTTCGGCGGTTATCCCTGGTTTCATCACGCAGCCTTCATGAATGCCGATACCTTCCCCTGGTCCCGCTCCCTGGATGTACGCCTGAAGGTGTTGTCACAGGACCTCATCCAGGCCATCAAGCCTTACGACTATGTGGCACGCCGGTATGAGGAGACCCTTGCCAAAGTCCCCAGGCTGGAAGGAGAATCAGCCCTTGAAGCAAGGCGCCGGGAGATTTTCTACCTCAACATCACCTGGTTTATGGGGACCTTGCTTGAACGGAAGGATCGCATGAGCATGGCTCATGGCCTTGAGGTCCGTGTTCCCTATTGCGATCATCGGCTTGTGCAGTATGTTTGGAATATTCCATGGGATTTGAAGATGGCTGAAGGCCGTGAGAAGGGGCTCCTTAGAAAGGCTATGGAGGGACTGCTGCCCAATGATGTACTCTGGCGGAAAAAGAGCCCCTACCCGAAAACCCATAATCCGTCCTATACAAGAGCTGTGAAGGAGTGGATGGGGAGTATCCTCTCAGACGGTTCATCGCCCCTTCTCCCCTTTGTGAATAAAAAGGCCCTGCGGGAGATCATCGATAGTCCGGATGAAACAGGAAAACCCTGGTTCGGGCAGCTTATGGCAGCGCCCCAGCTGCTGGCCTGGCTGATACAGATCGATATATGGCTGAAAAGATATGGCGTTGTGATAGATTTTTAAGCAGATAGGCTTGAAATAAGCTTGATGAGATTTCTTGGCTGATGCTCGGGGTTAACCCCGGGCATTCAATTTACGACCGACAGATTGTTATACGGGTATGAAGCAATCACCTTAACAGCGAGACGAACGAGGGAATGACGCCCCCCACGGCAAGAGCCATGCTGACAGCAGCAATCAGAACACCGCAGATAAAGATGGTGATCTTGTTGAATTTCTCCATACTTATGAACCTCCTTAATAAGCACCCTTTTTATTGAATATTGCAGTTATGGTTTTAAAAATAATCTTGATGTCTAACCACATCGACCAATTGTCGATGTAGTGGGTATCCAGCTTGACAACATCATCAAAATCGTTGATTTCACTTCTTCCGGATATCTGCCACAATCCGGTAATTCCCGGCTTTATGCTGATTCTCCGATAGTGGGAGTTACGGTATTTTTCCACCTCATCGAGGGTAGGCGGTCTTGTGCCCACAAGGCTCATGTCCCCCTTCAGCACATTGATAAACTGGGGCAGCTCATCCAGACTGGACTTCCGCAAAAAGGCCCCTACCCTTGTGACTCTGGGGTCATTCTTGATTTTGAACATAAAGCCGCCCTTCACTTCATTCTGAGCCATAAAATCACGCTTCATACTGTCTGCGTTGACGCACATGGATCGGAACTTAAGCAGCTTAAACACCCTGCCGTTTTGCCCTACTCTGGGTTGAGCAAACAGAACCGGACCCCTGGAGTCAAGCTCTATGGCAGGGATGATGAAAATGGACAGCAGGCCTGTGATCAGGATGCCAAAAAGCGCACCAACGATGTCCATGACTCTCTTCAGCAGCAGCTGCGTTTCATTGAGGCAAACGGTGTGGTAGGTTAGAACCGGCAGTGTGCCTACGCTATGGACATAGGATTTTGCAATTCTCAGATCAAAGAGATCCAAAACAATCTTAACCGTCACACCCCGTTGCTCACACAGCTCCACATACCGTTTTATCCCACCTGTACGATCCTTGGGCAGTGCAAATATCACCTCATCAACAATATATTGATTGAGTATTTCCTCCAGCTTCTCCAGCTTACCCAGATTCTTCGATGCGGGAATGCTTTTGCCGCCCTCTGTGAGGATATAGCCTATGATGTTGGTGCGAAAGCTTGTTTTATTGATGAAGTGCAGATATTCCATAATGATATCCCGATTGCCGATAATTATACCTTGGCTGGCATAAAAACCCTTTCTGTTTCTTAAGGAAGCGATATAGAGATAGTTCTGAGCCACCAGTATAATGCTTACGGTCATCATGAAAACCCCTAACAGTCTGTCCTGAGAGGGCATGCTGATCACAAAGGGCTCCAATATCCATATGAAGATGAATGAAAATATGCAGGATACGCACACATTTCGGATTACCCTGTCGGGATAAAAGAATGTGGTCTTCTGGTACATACCCTGGGTATGCATGATGATAAAGTAAATAGGGGCAAAAGCAATGAACATCCAGGTATATTGCAGATCATACTTCAGGTTAAAAAAAAGCCCCGACAGCAAAAAGGCCAATCCGGCAGAAAAAGCAATACTCAGGAGATCCCCGATAAACTTAGTTACATTGGCATAGGCATTTTTATTGAGTCGATGCATAAGTAAAAACCGCTCCATTCCAATACTTCTATCATCTGTACAGCTGCAGCCGACATCTCTTATGAGGCGAACAAGAACATCATATGCTGGAAATATAAATTTAGAATAGCAAAATCACAGTCGTAATATATTCCCGCGATTATTACCTGTCCTGCTGCAGCGAAAGGATTATACAATAGGAATTTTTATTTCTCTACAAGAAGTGTTCGACATCAAGGCGTGGCCTTTGCGACATTATCGCTGAAAAATCAACAGAAAGAGAGCGAAACAAAAGGCCAATGGTCAGAATGATACAGATTTTTCATTGGGAAGGCAGTCGGATCAAGCATGAAGAAAGGCGCTTAAAAAATGAGACAGGGGCAAAAATGACTGACAGGGGTCGGATTCCTGCATGATTTTTGATTGCGGAAGCATTCACCAACCTGAAGCGCCTTGCATGATAAGGAAGGTAGTAATAAATATTTTATATACAATAATATATTAATATGAATTTTTAAGTTTTTCATCTTGCATTATAAGGGGGATATGTGTTATAATTTCAATAAAAGATGCAAGTTGAAGCACTTCATCTTTCAATATCAGCAAGGGCGAAGGCGTTCTTGAGAAAGGGAGATGCTCCTTTTACTCAGAATGCCTTTCTTTATACATAAAAAGTTTTTTCCGGCTTTGATTGCCGGCATGACTTAATCCAAAGGAGGATGGGTATGGATAATTTTTTCAAAAACGCGGAAGTCATTAAGTTGGTCGAAGAAAACGATGTGAAGTTTATCCGTCTGCAATTCACCGACCTTTTCGGTATGTCCAAAAATATCGCCATCACACGTGAAAACCTTGAAAACGCCTTGGAGCACCATGTTATGTTTGACGGGTCATCCATCGATGGGTTTGTTCGGATTGAAGAGTCGGATATGGTCTTGTATCCGGATTTGGACAGCTTTAAGGTCTTTCCCTGGCGTCCCCAGAATGGTCGGGTTGCAAGATTAATCTGTGATGTTCACAGAACAGATGGCACCCCATTTGAGGGAGATCCACGTTTCATACTGAAAAAAGCGCTCAAGGAAGCCGAACAGATGGGCTATACCTTCAATGTAGGCCCCGAAGTGGAGTTCTTCCTCTTCCATACCGA
>Ga0116192_1000566_pt1 | contig 27630 bp, 23 predicted proteins | sample AD_UKC113_MetaG_FD_89876 | JGI IMG/M metagenome (GOLD analysis project Ga0116192, IMG submission 89876) | Active sludge microbial communities of municipal wastewater-treating anaerobic digesters from Hong Kong - AD_UKC113_MetaG | ecosystem: Engineered > Bioreactor > Anaerobic > Digestate...
AGAAGCCACCATCCCCCCTGGATCCGGTGGGCGCTCTTGGCCGCCATGATGGGCAGGTCCGTGAGAACGGTCCACATGTGGATGGAGCCCATGATGAGGATGATCATGGCCGTTCCGGCCTGGACCATCCACAGCCAGGTATCCGTGTGATTGAAGCGCTTGCTGTGCTCCCAGATCTCCTTCTGCTCCTTCATGCGGAAAGGAAGCTTCCGGGCCGCGAGCACGAAATGGACCAGAAAAAGGGCGAAAATCGCCGGACCGCCGGTTTGGGCCAGGTAATATTTCTCCAGGAAATCCGCAATGGCGTTCATTACCCCCGCCCCGAGGTTGACGCTGGCTACCAGGAGCATGTGGCTCCACATAAATATGATGAGACCAACTCCCGATAGCATTTGGAAAGAATCCAAATAGCCTTCTGTTCGTACGGGTTCCTTCACGGCAATTGCTTGGTTGGACATCATTCTCCCTCTACTTTCCTCGATGGCTGGTTAAAAGTTGGGTCACTAGCAGACATTCCACAAAAAAACGCGCGTCCAGGTGTCCTCGTGAAAGCGTGGATGTGAAATAGGCTCCCCACAATATGCTTCACAAAGGCCGGGTCCCCGCGGGCACGAACCCTGCCCGAAGGCCGTCCTTTGAGTCAATAGGTCGGGTGTTTCCTGAACTGGATGGATGCTGCGAACCGAGGAGGTCAAAGGTCCGGAGGTATCAACGGAACAAATATCCCTGCGATCAGCCTCGAATGCATGCCTGACGCCTCTTGCCGTCCAAACCGAACCCCTCACATCCCGTTCAGGAAAAGGCAAAAACCGTCTCATTCCCGTCGAACCGATATCCTGATGAACCTCCACCTCAAGCTGAAACCCGGTCAGGCACGTCTTGCATTCCTTGCTGCAGGATGCAAATATGGCATCCTGGGAGGATGGGCAACATTCTAACTCGCAACCGAGAGTATACGTTTCTGTGGTTTGAGTCAACGAAAATCAGTTTGACCAAACGAAAAAAAATCATGGAAAAACCGCGGACTTAGTGTAAAAATTCCCGTTGGGTTTTAGGGGGATAGGAACATTTCGAGAGCCGGTTTGTGAAGCGATCCAAGAGATGATTTTCATTCAACTTTCCGAGGACCTTCGCCATGTCCTTCGATTCCCTCCTGCTGGTGTTGCTCTCCGCTCTCCTCCACACGGTCTGGAACCTCATGATCAAACGAGTGGAAGAGAAACACCTCTTCACCTGGTGGGCCCTGGTGGCCGGGTCCGTCCTCTACCTGCCCGTGCTCCTGTGGCATATCCCGTTTCCCCCCAAGATCTGGGCCTTTGCCCTCACCAGCGCCGTCCTCGAAACCCTCTATTTCCTGGCCCTCCTCCGGGCCTACGAGCGGGGGGATTTTTCCCTGGTCTATCCCATTGCCCGGGGGGCCGCGCCCGCCCTTCTGGCCCTCTGGGCCAACCTGTTTCTCAAGGAACGGCCCAGTCCGGCAGGCTTGGGGGGCCTGGTCCTCCTCATCGCGGGGCTCTTGGTGGTGGGAGGCGCAGGATGGTGGTCTCGGAGGAAAGGGACCTCGAGGTCCCAGGACCTGGTTTCGGCCCTGGCGGCGGCCTTGTGCATCTCGGCTTTTTCCGTCATCGACGCCGCGGCCGTGCGGTACCTGTTCCCGGGGGCCTACACGGTCCTGGTCCTGGGAATCATGAGCCTCCTGATTACCCCGGTGATTGTGGTACACTACGGGGCGAAGCCCGCCCTTGCGGTGCTCCGGGCCCACTTTCTGCGCGTGGTGGTGGTGGGGGTCCTCGTCTTCGGCGCCTATATGCTCGTTCTCCAGGCCTGTCTCTCGGCCCGGGTGAGCTATGTGGGCGCCATTCGGGAAATCAGCATCGTGCTGGCCGCCCTGGTGGGATGGTTCCAGTTGGGAGAGCAGTTCGGGCCCGTTCGAACCGCGGGTGCCGTCCTCATCTTCCTGGGGATCCTGGCCATCGGGATTGCCGGTTAGGTTCGAACGTCAAGCTGTAGTGAACCCTGAGGGGTGTGGGATGGACAGGGAACCAAAGGAAACGAGCCCGGGGGGGTTCTTCGGGGTCTCCCCCTACATGATTTTTCCCAGCGCCTACGGCAACTTCTCCATCTTTCTGAAATTCGGAAATCACCACATCCTTTACGCCAAGGACGGGGAGGCGGTCACCGAACGGCACAAAGCCATCCTGTACGAAAACGGGGTGGAAGAGGTGTACATCCGCACCGACGATAAGCCCCAGTTTGACGACTATGTGGAAAGGAACCTTTCCCGGATCCTCCTGGACGACAACATTCCCCTGCCCGTGCGGTCCCGGATTTTCTACTCCTGCGCCGTGAACGTCCTGGAACGGGCGCTCGAGGCCAAGCTGAGCCTGCCCCTGACTTCGGATCGGCACCGAAAGCTCGTGAAGTTGGTCGAATCGAGCGTGAGCTTTCTGTGCAGGGAGAACGTGTTCAAGACCCTGGGGTCCCTCATGTCCCACGACCGAAAAGTCTACACTCATTCCACCAATGTTTTCCTGTATACCCTCGCCATGCTGGAAACTTACAGCCTGCCCGAAGAGGAGAAGGTCCACATCGGGCTGGGCGCCTTGCTTCACGACATTGGAAAGTCCCAAATCCCCGCAAAGATCCTCAACAAGCCCGGAAGGCTCAATGCTCACGAATGGGAAATCCTCAAGACCCACCCGGTCAAGGGCCTGGCCCTGTGTTCCGCGGTTCCCCTCGATCAATCCACCATCCACTGCATCCTGTTTCATCACGAACAGTGCGACGGGAGGGGCTATCCAACGGGATTGACCGGGGCGAACATCCCTTTGCCCGTAAAGGTGGTGAACGTGGCCAACCGCTACGACCTGGCCACGTCCCCGGGACCCCGGGACCATCCCCTGACTCCCTTCCAGGGGCTGACGAAAATGAAAGAGGAAATGCAGGAAGAAATCGATATGGACGTCTTCAGGAGGCTGGTGATGGTTTTGAGCGGAGCCGGGCTGGTGCAGCCGTAGGGGGGCAAAGCCCTCCCCCAGGGGTCAGGTCTCCGTATGGCCGACCTCAGGGGTCGGGTCTCCGTACGGCGTGTCCCGCGCGTGCAGAGGGTGTAGGGGCGACCGGCCGCCCTTCCGGATGTGTGGGGCGCAATCCCACTCCTGTCCATGGGACGGTCCTGTGACCCCAAGGGTCGACTTCCTCTCGGGACCTGTTCCGGGGGTATCGGCCTTGGGGCCTCCAACCCCGGCTGGTGGTTGCGAGCCCGCCGGGTTCGATGGGAGGCGGCGATCCATCCCCGCCTAATCGCAGATGTGGGAAAAGGGCGGGACTAGGGGTTCGATCCCGGCACCAGGCGAAGAAAGACCCGGTAATTCGCGTTGCTGAGGTCCCGGGGCAGCCGGTTTCCTTCGGGAACAAGTAGAAAAACCACCCGGCCGTTGGGCGGGTCCGCAAGGCTTCTGCGATGGCGCCGCTCCCGCTGCCCCGAGGGAGGCGTCCCCCTGGATTTCCGACAGGGTCTCTGGTAGAGGATTCTCGCTTCAACCGTCGTGCCGCCCCCCGACGCCGTGGTGCGCGGGTGAGATCCCTTGACCGGGTTGGTGCCCAGGATGATGTCCATGGTTCGCTCCTTCTCTCATGCCTAACATATCGGAAGGATGAGAGAAAGACTTTAGACGAAACGAAAGGATTTTCCCCGGGGACGATCTGCGCAAGGAGGGCGGCCCCGGCGGCCTCGAACTCGGCAGACCGCTCCGTGTCTTCGAATCCGTTTGCCGGGACCCGATTCCCGCCCGACCTGCGTCGGGATTCCGGTCTCGGGTGCCCGGCGATTCCCGTACGCGGTTTCCCCCCGCCCGTCGTCATACCCCCCGATACGAAGTTGCACTCAAGCCGAAACTGTCCACCCGTAGGATTCAGCCCTTTGCTCCATATCTTCACTCTGCATGTCAGGACGACCCTGGGCGCAACTTGGTATGAGTTCCCTCGGATCAACCCCGGCACCCATGACGGCGGGGGCTCTTGTGACGGGGTGTCGCCCTTGGTCGAGCTGACCTACCGGCACCTGTGACCGCAAGGGTTCTTGTCGGCGTCCTCCGGCGGGCGAAGGCGGAAGCCCCATGCCCGGGTGGGGCTCCCCGATGCCGCTTCCCAACGGCTGGGTGCACCAGCGCAAAAGCCTTCAGACGGAGCGATTTGGCGGGCACGAATCCCGTTTCCATAATCCCGCGGCGGCGGAAATCCGGCAGGAGCGTGCCTGCCCTCCGGATGCCCGCCTTGGCGTGCACGACGAGCGGATATTCTCGAAACGGCTCAAATGAAAAAGCCCCCTCCCGCCCGGGTCGGGGAAGGGGGCTTTGATGATGCGGGCAGAAGCAGGGCGGTTTGGCCGCCTCGACGGGGCGGCGACGCCTCAGGAGCCGCCCTTGCCCTCGAGGGTCAGGGTAAAATGCGGCTTCATGGGATCGTTGGTGATGACCAGGACGGCCTTCTTGGTGCTGCCCACGCAAGTCTTGGGATTGAGCCTCAGTGCAATGGTTCCCTCACCACCGGGAGGGATCGTCCGGTCGAACCGGCCGACACTGGAGCCTCACCCGGGCAACACTTTCTTGATCTCGAGCACTCCGCCGCCCGTGTTCTTGACCTTGAACTCGTGCTCGTACTGCCGGTCTTCGGACATGTTCCCGAAGTTGTGGTTCGTTTCCGCGAGCTGGATGGCCGGGGCCGAACCCGGGGAGGGAACGGCGGCCGGTGTCGCCGTCTTGGCGGCGGGGGCCGCAGCCGGGGCGGCCGGGGTCGGTTGCTGGGAAACCTTCCTGGATGAGTCCTCCTTGTGAGCACAGCTCACCACCAAACACAGGGAAAAAATCCATAACAAACACTTCAGCCCGTTACGCATGCGCTATCCATCCTCCCTCTTCGTAGTTGCTGAATTCACGGGGTCCGCTCTCCCCCGTGGATCGTCCTTCTTCGTTTCGTTTGCACGATCTCCCCAACGAAGATGCCCCGCACTATGAAAAACTTTGGGCCGTTGGGCAAGAAAAAAACTCCGGGACCGTCTACCCCGGGGATCAGTCGTCAAATTGGGTGAAACGGCACACCCGGTCTTCGTCCAGCCGCCCGATGAGCTCCAGGGCCAGTTGGAGGGCGCTCAGGTAGTCCTGGACGCAAACTATGCTGTGTTGGGTGTGAATGTAGCGGGCCGGGACCCCCAGCACCAGGGTGGGGACTCCCCGGCCGTGAAGATGGACGGCCCGGGCGTCCGTTCCCCCGGACCGGCGCACGGCCTCCTGGTGCGGGATGTCCCGGCTTCGGGCCGTCTCGAGGGCGTAGTCCACGAAGGCCCGGTTCATCATGGCGGAAGGGTCCATGCGCCGAATTTGGACCCCCTTTCCCAGGGCTCCCTGTCTTTCGTCCTCGGGAGTCCCCGGCAGGTCGTCGGCGGGGCATCCCTCGAGGACAATGGCCGCATCGGGATTTATCCCGTACACCGCTGTCCGGGCACCACGGACTCCCACCTCCTCCTGGACCGTTCCCGCGGCCCATAGGGTGTTGGGATGGGGGACCTGCCGGAGTTCCTCGAGGACCTGGATCATGAGGGCCATGCCGCAGCGGTTGTCGAAGGCCTTGGAGAGAAGAAAATCCGGGTTTCCCATGAGGGTGAGGGACGTGTCGGGAACGATCGGGTCCCCGATGCGGATTCCAAGCCGGCGGACCTCTTCGTCGTCCCGGGCGCCCACGTCCAGGAACATGTCCTCGATCTTCACCACCTTGTCCCGTTCGCTCTCGCTAAGGAAGTGCGGGGGTTTGGCCCCGATCACCCCCGGGAGCTCCCGGCCGTCCCCGGTTCGGATCCGCATGCGCTGGGCAAGCAGGGTGTGAGCCCACCAGCCGCCCAGGGGAACGAACTTGATGAGCCCCGACCGGAGGACGGCCTGCACCATAAGGCCTACCTCGTCCATGTGGGCGGTGAGGAGGATCCGGGGGGTCGATGCCGACCCCTCCTTTTCCACGAAGATGTTTCCCATGGGGTCCGTATGGGCCGTGGGAAAATACCTTCGAACGATCCTGCGAACCTCGTTTTCGCACCCGGGCGCCCCGTGGGCGCCGCTAAGCTCCGTCAGCAACTCGACGGCCCGATCCTTTCTGTCCATAGTCACCTCCCGCAAGGCGGCCCCCGGGGAAGGGGCGCATGAAATCAGGGGCTCGATATCGAGCAGGAATCTTCCCCGGTCGGGGAGTGGGAGTGTTTTCCCTTCCCTCGACAAGGGATTCCGGTCCTTTCCTCCCGAGGTCAGCAGTTCCGAGAGCATCCGGGCGTCATGCCCGCGAAGGCGGGCGTCCGGTGGGTACGCACGCTCTTTCCGGATTCCCGCCTGCGCGGGAACGACGAAACGGGGATTCGTCCCCGTCAAATCGCTCGATCCAGGTTCCTCTCTCTATGAGAGCGGTCGGGGGCAGGGGAACAAACCCTTCTTGGAGAAGCCCTCAAACCGGGTCCGGATCAGGCATGATGGACCGCAAGCCACAGGGTGGCTTCCGTTTTAGAGGTCCACTCGACCCGGTGCTTCCGACGGGCGGGAATGTGAATCCAGTCCCCTTCCCGGAGAACCATCACCGCGTCCTCCCCCTCGAAGCGCAGGCCCGCGCTTCCCTTGAGCACCAGGACCCATTCGGCCCGCTCCTGATTGTACCAGAAGCCCTCGGGGCTGGCCTGACCGTGGGAAATGATTCGTTCGATGGTGACCCGATCGGTGCGGACGAGCTCCTCGAAGACTTCCCGGTCTCGATCCCGGGGAACCAAGGCGGTGATATTTCCCGTTTTCATGGGCAGCGAAATCTCCTGGCATGGAAAAAGAAGCATTGGTACAGTAACCTCGGCCCGGCCGGGGTCGCTACCATCCAAGCCGGGTTTCGACCCCATTCAGATAGCGGGAAATGGTTCCCGCTGCAAGCAGGTTGTGGAGAGTCCGGGAAACGGAAGTCCCGGGAGTCGGGCGGAACCCGATGGACGTCGACCCCGTTCCGGGTTGCGATTCCGGGGAGGATTGCCGCCCGGGGAACGAGGTTGTGCCGGGCAGCAAAGGAGGGGAACGGATGTTTACGGCCCACGAAGTGTTCGATCTGGCCGTCCAGATCGAGGAAAACGGGGAGCGGTTCTACCGGGACGGAATGGAAAAGGTGGACGATTCCGCCGTCCGATCGCTTCTCGAAAAGCTGGCCGACGAGGAAGTGCGGCACAGGGAAACATTTTATCGGATGAAAAGGGAGCTAGGCCGGCAAGACGAGGACCTTTGGGCGGACCGCATCTCGGGGGCCGTCCTCCAGAGCTTCATCGAAGACCGGGCTTTTTCCCTCGAAGAGGCGGATTTTGCATCGGTGCGGGACGAAGGAACCCTGCTTCAAATTGCCGTGGGCTTCGAGAAGGACTCGATCACCTTCTACGAAATCCTCCTGTCCTTTTCGCCGTCCGCGGAGACGGCCGAGCTCATCCGGGCCGTCATCGCCGAGGAGCACCGCCATATCGGCCTCCTCGAGGAGATGGCCGGGGAGTTGGCCGCAAAACCCCTCACCGATAAGTGAAGGGGAAGAGACGAGGCTTCTGCAGCTCGACCTCGAAGAGGGCTTCTTCCCAATCGGAATACTCCAAGAGCCGGGAAAAGTGGGTTTGCCCGCCGAAAGAATGCCGGATTTCCTGGAGAATCTGCCGTGTCCCGTCCCGTACCCAATCATGAGGCTGAAGACCTTCCTTCCACAGGAGCTGGAGGGGCATGAGCCCCATCGCCTGGGCCGTGGGCCCCTGTCTCAGGCAGGCCAGAGCGGACTCGGTAAAGGCCTCCCGGCGATGGGCGGGGTCTTCCCGGCAAAGCCCGGCGTTCATGAGCCAGAGGGGCCAGGGATGCCTGGAGGGACGACGGCCCAGGTGGATGCTCATCCAACGTCGATATTCGGGAACATCTGCGCCGGTCTCGGCGAGGAAGCGGGCCATAGCGGCGTGCTCATAGGGGGTGAGAACCCGAATCCGCCCGTCGGTCAGGCTCCGGGGCTCGGTTCCCAGGTACAGGGAAAGGATTTCCTCCGCCCCCGCCGGGTCTCCCGCATCCAGAAGGCCGTAAAACACGTAGCAGAACTGTCTGCGCCAGTCCGCCAGGTAGAGGGGGTCCCTGCCGTTTCCAAAGGCTTCCCGGGCCAACTCCGCATAACGGCACAGTTCCTCGAGGTGCTCGGGACCGCAGAAGCCGCAGTTTTGAGCCAGGGTACCGTAGAGCTTCCCCAAGGAAGGCAGGGTACAGTCGGGGTCTTCTTGCTTGAGCAGGGCGTGGAGGGCCCGGAGGGTGTCCAGGGTCTTCCGGACCTCTTCGGGCAGATCCATGCGGAAGTCGTAGTGATTGTGGCGATGATGAACGAATTCGCGATTCAGCAGGTCGGCCTTGCAATGGAGTCCCTCCGCGTGTCGGAGGGCCGCCTGGGTGAGCTCGGTAGCGGTGCTCGACCACTCTTCCGCTTCCCGGATCCTTCCCCGGTGACTGGCCGTCGCCATTCGAACCTGGGCCAGTTTCAGGGCAGCCAGGGGATGGATTTCCCGGAGGTCGATCAAAAATTCCCGGGTGACGGGGACCAGGAGCCGATCGAGGGAATCCTGGGAGGTGTTCGGATCTTCGACGCGTCTTTCGAGGTTTCGGACGAAGTCCTCGATCAGGGTCGAGGATCGGGAGATTTCCCGCAGTGCGGCGGCATACGGACCGTCAAAGCCGCTCCAGCGCAAAACCCCCGGGGAAAGAAGGTGGACGTTGGCGGCCAGGCGGTTTGGGTCCCTCAAGGAGCGGAAATCTTCCTGGAGGCCGCCGGTCGTTCCCCCGGCCGATAGCTCCCAAAGGAAGCCGGCATGATCGAGGTCGTCGGCCTCGAGGATCTCGATGCCCTCGGCTCCCAAGGAAAGACCGCCGCTCCCCCGGGGACACAACAGCCCCTTGAAACCGTGAATTGCCGCCAGTCGAGCCTTCCGCTCCAGGTGCCCCGCCTCCCCCAGGGAACCGTCTTCGAGCACGTTGCCGGTGCAAACAAGGGAGCGATTCTCCACATTACGGGCCAGGGCCCATCCGGCCAGGTAGACGGGGAGGGTGAGAGACCTTCCCCAGACCGCCGGGGGGTTCGGGACAGGGAGGATCGGCCAAAAGAAGAAGGACCTCGATAGCTCTCTTTCGAGCATGTCCAGGGCAAAGGCCGCCCCCTCCCGGGCATGAACGTCCGCCGCCTCTTCCCACCATTTCGGCCATCGTTTGCCCCGGATCGCCCCCTCGAGTTGTCCCATCACGGCCCACAGGACCCCGCCCTCGCCCGCCCTCGCCAGGGCCAGGGCAAAGGCGCTCCAGCGCCCCTCGGCGGCCTCGGCCCAGGAAAAAGGAAAATCGAGGTCCTTCCAGGGGGAAAGCCGGTCGAGGGCTGGGAAAAACCAGGGAGGGGCGGATCTTCGTTGGCGGAGGGCCCCTGCCCACGATCCCCGGGCCAGGACCCGGACCCTTTGGGGACCGAGGGCGTCCTCGACCGCCTTCCAGGATCCAACCAGGTCTTCCTCCGTTGCGGGGAATTCGAATCCAGGGGGATACAGCAGGTCGGAGATCCGCTCGTGCAGACAGTGACGACGAGCCCACACCCCCAACTCCTCGAAGGACCATCTCCTCATTTTGCAAGTCCCGCCACCAGCACCAGAAGCCGCCCGGACTTGAATTCGGCTTCGGTCATGTCCCGAAAGAGCAACCGGAAGAAGCCCGATTCTTCATCGAGGAAGGATTGATCGCAATCCCTGGGCGGCAGACCCTCCTTCACCCATGAAGCGGTGATCTCGGCCCTCCCGGCCGGGGACGGGGGGACCTTGCCGCCCACCACCAGCGCGTTTCCCTGCATCGAGTAATGGCGGATTTCACAGAAGACGGCTTCCAGGCGAAGGGTCTCGCCGTCCAGGACGACCATGTTGGCCGTGATCCATTCTTCTTGTCCCGCCGCCGCCATGGGAAGCCGATCCTCGGCCACCTGCGCGTGGGTCAACATGGCCCTCGGGTCCGTGGTGTCCTTGGGCCACCGGATATGCGGCTCCCCCTCGGCCAGGGCTTTCTTCAGGGATTCCCCGTGGGGAAAGCGGGCCGCAATTTCCTCGAGGGGACCGAATTCCCGGCGATCCATGAGGTCGCCCAGGGCCTGGAGGGCAAAGAAGGCGGCCACTTCCACCTCGAGTCTGCGGAAGGCTTCGAGGATCGTCCCTTGTTTGGGACCCGGCCCGTCGGAGGCCTCGGCGTCCAGGACTTCCCTCAGCTTCGTTTCGTTCACGAACCCGAAAGCGCATTCCAGGTCTTCCGCCCGCAGGGCGTAAGTGTTCCAGGATTCGGCAAAGAGCCCGTGATCCAGGGGAACGTCCCCGGGGCCCGCCAGGCAGGGGTCGTCGTACACCTGGGCCACCCGAGCGGCTCCCGGCATGTCCCGAGGGTGATCGAGCACCAGCACCAGGGGAGGGTTGTAATACCGCTCCCGGGGACCCCACCCCGCCAGGGCCCCGGAAATCCGGCAGATCGATCCCGGCAAAGGTTCTCCGTGGTGGTCGATCTCCACCCGGCGAGCCATCTCCCGGGCAAGGGCGGTCCCTTCGAAAAGCCCCGTTTCCACGGTCCTGTCTCCCGCTTCCACCGTCCCATGTTCGGAACAGAAGGGGCACCGGTCGCGATGGGCCTGCAGCCGTGGGTCCGCCTTCCCTTCCCGAAGGACCGAGTCGGGAGGGCATCCCCGGGCCTGCAGGGCGATCTGCCAGGCCATTTTCATCTGCCAGGGTTCATAGGAACACATGGAATACACTCCCGTCCTGGACACCCGAGGGCATCGGTCTACTCAATACAACCATACGGCTTTAGGTCCCTTTCTTGCAAACGGTGACGACTTCCAGCACGAAGGCTTCGAAGAGGCCGGGATCGAGGTCGGGAGGGGAAAGCCCGGGCCACAGAAGACAGAAGTCCCGCAGGCTGTCGTAAACCGACCGGGCCAGGTAGGAAACCCCCGAAGGGTTCCGGTAGCCGAGGCTCCGGGCGGCTTCCTGCAAGGGAACGCCGTCCCCCACGAGGAGAACGAAGGCCGAACGTTGTCTCAGGTCCCAGCCGTGAACCAGCTGCCGGGCCAGGGCGGGAAGCCGTTGCGCCATGAACTGGATATCCGGTCCCGGCTCCCCCGAAGGAACCTCGACCTCCCGACCCTCGAGGCAATCCGCCTTTGTTCCTCCCGGGTGAATGGACACGGGGGTCGGTAAGGAAAAACCCGGGTAGTGACACGCGATGAACCGGGCCAGCTCCCGGACGGGCAAGAACGAGGGCTCCCCCAGCCGGGTGGTTGCCTGGAGCCAGAAAAAATCCGCCACATCGAGAAGGGCGCTCCTGCGGGGCAAATCTCTTAGACCGATCCTCCCCAGGGGCGACTCCCAGCTCGAGTAGGGCTCCTCGTGGAGGGATTTCCGGGTCCCGGGCCAGGGGGCCCCGGGGTCCCGGGAGTAAAACGCCCCGTCGGCAGTGGTCCGGTAGGCGACGGTCGGCTCCTGGGAGAGCACCTGGCGAAGCCGCCGGTACAGGGCGCGCTCGGGGTCTCGCGGGGATGTCCGGGCCTGGTCCTTGAGATGGAGGAAGAACCGTTGGCCGATGCGCTGCATCAGCAGCCGGGTGTTCCCATGGGTCGTCGGGTCCGCGCCGATTCTCTTCATCTCCTGGGCCGACATGGATCGCAGAAACAGCCACATCTCGCGGGCCAGTTCTTCGAAGCACTCGTCCCTTTCCTCCCGGGGCAGGCTCCACGGGTTCCCACAGGGCAGGAGGCTCGAGGGAAGCCCCACCCGCGTCGCCATCCGGTACACGAACCGGGCCGCCTCGGTCATGGCCGGCCAACAACCGGGGCCGGCAAGCCAATCGCGCCAGCCTTGGTAATCGGTCATGAATCCCTCGTCTCGATGCACTCCTCGGGGACCCGTCCCAGGAAGAAAAGCCGGTTGGTGAAGGCCGAGTCCATGGGCAAGTTGAAGCTGCAGGACTCCACAAGAAACGTGTCGCGCTCCGTGATTTGCCCGGTGTACTCGAGACGGCACCCCTTCCGGATAACCCGGCGAGCTCCCCAATCCTTGGAAGAACACGGGCAGACCCGGTGGGCCGGGTTCGGAAGGGACTTGAGTACAAAGAGAGGATGAGTGGTCTTTCCCCGTCCCAGGGTGTGGGGGAAATCCCCCGTGAGCTTCTTTACGATCCGGTCGAGGGCACCCCGGAAGAGCATGCGGGATTTCCAGAGTAGAGGAGGAAGGTACTTGATTCCCGACCCCAGGACCGCCAGGTCCGCGTCGGGTGGGACCGGTCCGTAAGGCGACTCCCAAATGGCGGCGGTGCGGGAGGAAAATGTGGACACGAAACCTCCGCTCTTTCCTGTTTGGATACGAGTGAACCGGTGATGCGACTGCGAGGCTGCCGCGGCGGGTGTTGCCCCGAGCTCCGCCCGTCGGCATGTTCCTTTTCTTACCATAAGGAAAAAGCGGATGCCAGGGTCGCCTTTGGGGTTGAAAAGGGAGCCCGGGGAGCCGTAATCTTCGGGCAACTCCCCGGAGGCCTTTCCAATTTTTTAGCGTCCCAAGGAGGACGGTGACTCATGGCAAAAAACCTCGTTCTGCTTTTCAACCACTCGTTGACTCCCGCCCAGGAAGCCGAAGCCCGGGAGACCCTGGGGGTTTCGAATTTCCTCCATCCTCCCGAGAGCGTCCGGGAACTCTGGCGAAACATTCCCCCGGAGGCGGAAACCCTGGCCGGGTACCTGGCCCCCGTGGAAGAATGGGTGAAAGAGGCGGCCAAGCCGGGGGACGCCGTTCTCATCCAGGGGGACTTCGGAGCCACCTGCCTCATGGTGCGGTTTGCCCGGGAAATCGGCCTCGATCCCGTCTATTCCACCACGGAACGGCGGGCGGTCGAGGAGCCCCAACCCGACGGCTCCATCCGGCTCATTCATCATTTCCGGCACAAACGATTTCGAAGGTATGGAGGATAGCAGATGGCCAACATTTACGTCTCCTTTCTTGGAACCAATGATTACCTGGAATGCATCTATTGCGGGGATGGCTTGGAACCGGTGGGGCCCGTCCGTTTCGTGCAACAAGCCACCATAAAAAACAACTGCAGCACCTGGGGGGCGGACGACCGGATTCTCATCTTCACCACCGAGGAAGCGGAACGCAAAAACTGGCTGGACAACGGGCATCGTAACAAAGAAGGCAAAATACTCGAGAGAAAGGGTCTCAGATGCTGTATTGGGAAGATGGAACTTTCTGTGCCCCACGAAAACGTCACAATCCCCGAAGGGTATTCCGAAGACGAGATCTGGCAGATTTTCAAACGGTTGAATGACTGTCTGTGCCCCGGCGACAACGTGGTCTTCGACATCACTCATGCCCTTCGTTCCATTCCCCTGGTGGCGGTTGTGGTCCTGAACTACGCCAAAGCTCTGAAGCACGTGAGTCTCCGGGGTATCTATTATGGGGCTTTCGAAGCATTGGGGAGCTATGACCAGGTCAAGGCCATGGAGGTGGAGTCCCGCAAAGTGCGGATATTGGACCTCACCGCCTTGGATCAACTCATGGACTGGACCGTTGCCACCCACCGCTTCCTCGAGAGCGGGGATGCCCGCATGGCGGGGGCCCTGGCGGCAGCGAGCGTTCGGTCCATATTGAAAGAAACCCGGGGGAAGGATCGGGAGGCTGATACCATAAGGAAGCTGGGAACGGAACTTCACCGGTTTAGCGACATGCTCTCCACCTGTCGCGGCCAGGAAATCACGGCGGTTGCGGCCGCTCTCAAGGAGCAGGTACAACAGTGCAGAGGTCTTGACCTGCTGCCGCCGTTCAGGCCTCTTTTCGACACCATCGAGAAACGACTGGAAAAATTTGCCGGCGACGATCTCCGACAGGGTCTTACGGCGGTTCGTTGGTGCCTCGACCACGGTTTGATCCAACAAGGATTCACTTTCCTGGAGGAACTGCTTTTCAGCTACGTGGTCCTGGGGGTAGGGGCCGATCCGCTGGATACCACGTTGCGGGATGTTGCCTCTCAGGCCTTCACCCTCGTCAACCGTAAATGGGATGATACCCCGGAACAATGGTACTCGCCCGCCAAGGATCACCCGGATACCACTCGGCGCATGATCGGGTTCATCCAGGCACAGGGAAATCTGTGCCAGGAAGTGGAAAAGGTTAGGTCCGCTCGAAATGACCTCAATCATGCCGGGTTTTGTCGAAATTGCATCAGAGCACGGGATGGGCGGCGCTTCGGGGAGAAGCTAAGAAGCAGCCTGGATGCGGTGGAGAAACTTTTCGAGGGCGACCCGTCTCATCGTGCCTGAGCGGGATCCGGGTCGGACACTTCCCGTTTTCCGAGGGCGGCAACGGGCTTTTTCCTGCGACAGATTTACCATGAAACGGTAAATATCTTACCATGTATAGACGATCTCTCTTGAAAAACATCCTGGAGGCACTGGCCGATACGCTGGCGGTCTTTGTACGGGGAGCCCGGCAGACGGGAAAAAGCACCCTGGTCCAAGAAATGGTCAAGGGACCCTACCCGGCCCGCTACGTAACCCTGGACAATGCCGCCGTTCTCTCCGCCGCCAGTGCCGATCCCGCCGGGTTCATTGCAGGCATGGGAAAGCCCGTGGTGATCGATGATGTCCAACGGGTGAGAGGGTTCCTTTTTGGCCATCAAGAAAGATGTGGACCGCCACCGCCACCCGGGGCGCTATATCCTCACGGGGTCCGCCGACGTATTGACCGTGCCCCGGCTGGCGGGATCCCCGGCCGGAAGGATGGAAGTGCTCACCTTGTGGCCCCTGTCCATGGGAGAAATCAAGGGCACCACGGAGAACGTAGTGGATGGGTTCTTTGAAGAGGAATTCCCCCAACGTTGCCGACCCGATCCGGATTTTGATCTGGGCGCGAACGTCCTGGCGGGCGGTTTTCAGGAAACCCTACAGAGAAAAGCTCCCCGGCGCAGGGGAGCATGGTTCGAGTCCTACCTCACCACGATCCTGGGTCGGGACATCCGAGATCTTTCGAAGATTCTGAATCTTGCAGCGCTGCCCCGGCTTCTGGCCCTCCTGGCGGGTCGCATTGCCTCCCTGCAGAATCAATCGGAATTATCGAGGGCCAGCGGCATTCCCAACGCCACTCTCACTCGGCACATGGCCGTGCTGCAGGACACGTTCCTGGTGCGGTTGCTTCCCGCCTGGTCATCCAGCCCGGGCAAACGCCTGGTGAAGACCCCCATGTTCATGGTGGATACGGGACTTGCCTGTCACCTCATGGGCATGGACCTGGCGGGATTCCTGAGGGGCGGAGAGCTTGCGGGGAGAGTGTTTGAAAACTTCGTGGTTTTGGAGCTTTTCTAACAGGCCTTCTGGTCCCGGGAATCCGTAAAACTCTACCATTTCCGTTCCCCGGCGGGACAGAAGGTGGACATCGTCCTCCAAGGGGGCGGCGGAAGAGCTGTGGCCGTTGAAGTCGAACTTTCGGCCACTCCGTCACGCTGCGATTTCTCCGGGCCGAACATCCTGCGGGAAGATCTAGGGGACCGCTTCGTCCGCGGGATTCCCATCCATACCGGAAGGGAAATCGTCCCTTTCGGCAAAGATATGCACGCCGTCCCCGTAAGCGCTCTCAGCGGCGGTCCCGGGGCTCAGAAACCATCCGGGGGCTGAAGATATACGACCGTCCTTTGACAAAGGCCGACATCCCCGGGCAACGCCCGCACCTCAATCGGAGCTCTCCAGCGTCATCATGATCCACCCAAAAGGCATCGGAGGTTTTCCATTGTCCATGAGGCACCGGGTCCTGGTGGAGCCCATGTCCCGGATGGGGCGTCTCGCCTGGGCGTTGTACCCTTCCCGAAGTCCGTCCACGGACAACGACTCGAAGTGAGAATAACGGCCCACGCGAAGCAGGATTCTTTTCCTTTGCTCATAGCACCAATAAGGTTTGGCAGGGTCGATGGAAACAATCTGCCCGTCGGGAGTCTTTCCTTTGGGAAAAAGATCAAGGAGGGCACTCCAAACCTTACCGCCCGAATTCTTGCCGTCAAATTTCTCTCCCTCCGCAACCATGCGACCCCAATAGAAATGGTTGCAGGCCTTGAGGATCGTGTCGAAATCGATGGTCCTTCCAAGAGAGCGTTTCACCGGAGGGTGCTGCATCTTGGTGTTGTCCATATGGAGGATAACGCTGAATTGCGGGGCTGTGCCGCCGTCTGCAACGGACTTGAGCCTCTCGACCCACATCTGGATATTCTCCGCCCCTTTCCTGTTAGGATTCCAGTTCACGGCTCGGTCGATGCGCGTGGCCCCATCCGGAAGACACGCGTCCTCCACGTGCACCAATCGCAGAACATCCCTTTCCGTCTGGCTGTGTTTCCTATCGAACGCTTTCTCCTCCAGGACCCTTGCCCGGTTTCGTTTGTCTCTCTCGCGAGTGACCGCATCACGCACCGTCTCCCTGGTATGGGGATCGGTGTCCGCAAAATGATTGATCAAGGCGGTCCTGATGGCGCCCTTAATGCCGGAACCGGGCAGATAGCGCTTACTTGAATGAGGATTGCAGGGCATCATTTCAACCCTGAACTGATTGTTGGGGTTGCTCGCCTTCTCTTCGTACTCTCTCATGAAATGGGGAGATATATCTACCGTGGTCAACCCCGCCAGCCCGACATCTACATCATTGAAAAACGAGTGGATGGCTCTCAAATCGGCTCTTTCCAGCAAATGCAGGTACCGCGCCAATTCATTCGGCGGCAAAGATCCGATCAATGCCGCAGGGCTGAAACGGAGCAAGCGGTTTTCGTGCAGTACAAACTCCAGCGGGTTGATTTCATTTCCCGATCCTACATGCACCGGCGTAAGAGCTTGGGCTCGAAAACGGTAGGCCTTCATGACTGCACCTCCGTGTAATACAATGGAAGATGAAACGCATGGTGCCGGATCTTTTTCAGCTCCGGGTCATGGTGGACGGCATCCAGCAGTTTGCCAAAGGGTCCGTTGCCCTCGGGTTGGAAGGTGGCTCCCGGCCGTGCCATGAGGATCGGGTATTTGAAGGGGCTGTAACTTCCCTTAGCGTAGTCGCCGCCCAGCTTGCCGAAATGGACATGTTGTTTGTATCGGGCGTCCTTCATGCTCTCGGTGATCACGCCGTGGGAGAGACTCATGGCCCTATTGCCCTTCGCTGAAAACAGGGTGGACTCTTCCTTCACCTCGCAGGTGAAGTTTCCATTTCCGGTGCTCGAATTGCTGCCGAATCCGTTTTCTCCAACGAAGGCGAATAGTGCCTCAATCCTATCGAGGCATGGGTCCGGCGTGTGGAGAAAGATCTGGAGCTTCGTGTCCTCACCGGGGTAAAACACTGCCTCGAAAAAGAGCCCTCCGACATCCGGGGTTGTTCCTGAAAGACGATCGATCGTGTTGTGGGAATTGATCCCCTTTCGTGGGAGACTTTCTTTGATTCTCCATTTTCCCATGCCACGCTTCAAGACATCGCTAAGGGCTTCATCGGACATTTCGTTGCGCAGCAGCTGAAAGACGGTTTCGGGAATGTAGGCGAGCCCTTTGGCACGCTTCTCCAGTTCCATTTCTTTGAGTGAAGGTCGGACGGTTTTCCTCAAAACAGGTTTGAGGATCGGCCGGGGCAGCATGCCCACAGGCATCCGGCTGGAAAGGAGCCATGGACGACTGACTTGGTCTTGGAGCCAATCCATGAGGGCCGCCTCTCCCTCGAGATAACGTAAAGCCCAGGCGAGGTGTCCCCAGACCGTGCCGGAGAGCAGGTCGGTCCCCAACGAACCCTTCAGAGTCAGTTCGATACGGTAGACGGGCATTTCAAGTACTCCTACGGAGTTCGAGTATCTCTTGCGGGGCAATCTTCCGAAACTCATCCTGGAAAAGTTTGCCGTCCACGCACAGGCCGTCGAATTCGATGCGCCCGTACCCGCGGGAGCCGGATCCTCCCAGGGCATCCTGTTCAAGGAGACGCATCACCTGCAACAGTGCCTTGAAGCACTCCTGGTCATGCTTGCCTTGGTCACCGGTGTCAAAAATCCGATAGACCATGGTTAGGTCAAACAGGGCGCCGGCGGGCACCCGTTCGGTCTTCCGAATTCCAACGCCCGCCTTGCCTTGGATGCGGTCGATGTTGTTTTCGAACTTCTCTTCCGTGAAGGGGAGTCCACGCTCAATGATTTCGTCACGCCACTGCGGATTGATGGGGCAGTCCCGAACCACCAGGCGGGTGGGGCCTGCATTCCATGACTTATTGGTTGTGCCGAATATGCGCAACACCGGGTCCTGGGCGAGGCATACCGGGTCGTCTTCGTTGCCGCCGTCCCACGTCTTTCCATCATCTCTGACCCTGTTGGTGGCCCATTCCATAAGACAACGGAGCTTTCCCTTTAAAGAGGAGCCCGGGATATAGGGTTCGGAACTATACAGGTTTTTCACGATGGGGCTGTCGACCCCGCCGATTTCGATGGCGTCTTTGCCCGCCCCGATGTGCAGGCCGGTGATCACGCGAATGTGACCCGTCAGAGTCTTGCTGTTCAGCAGCCTCATGATTTTCTGCTCCTCTCAATTATCCTTGGCATAAAAACGATGATAGGCCACAACGGCCTCAAAAACCTTGAGGAAAGCCTGAAAGTCCCGAAGATCCTTAATGGAGGCCATGTGGTTGAAGATGAATTCAGTGAAGGCTCGTGGAGAGACCCTGCGCCTTTCGGCATATACGGCCTTGGCTTTGAACATCATGATCAGGGCTCGATCCCTTTCGAAATTGGCTTCCTGTTCCTGCAAGCCTCCGCCGCTCAGGATCTTTCGTTCGATCGCCTTGAATTCATCGTAAAAGCGACGCATTTGTGTGGACTTCAGTTCAGAGAATCTCCTGGCAGAATCGTGGGCTTCCTCGTCCACCAACTCGGGTCTTAGCTGCTTTTTTGCGTCGTCCGAGTAATATCTCAGGGGTTGGGGGACGGGAAGCTGATCTGTTCCGGCGGACTGCTGGCCTCCGCGGCCACTCTGCTGCGAACGTCCTTGCTGATGGTGATGTTGTGGTGCCATAATTCGTTTCTCCTTGCTTTAGCTTCGGTTCCGATACAATGCGATGGAGAGCGGCAGTCGCCAGTCAAAAAGATTCGGATGCTCTCCCCGCAATTTGAATTGGTCGTCCAGTTTAAGGCGCTCCAGCCACTCGATGATCCGATGCTGAGTGTCTTCCCTGCCGCGCCCCTTGATGTTTCTCGCCAAGAGATACGCGAGTCGTGCCCGCCATCCCGCTTTACGCACATCCCCCCGCAAGGTGACAGCCTCGGCATCTCCGGCGAGTTCCAGGACCCGGTAGACGAAACTGGTACTCACGGGGGCTTCATCATGCATCCTGTCATGGATCCAATCCGCATCCCGTAACCGCTCACGATACCGGTCCCACGTGATGGCCTTCGGAATAAGCGCACAAATCCGGTTTCTCCCCTCATCCTTTGCCATATCGAGAAACCCTTCGGCCTCTTTCGCGGCTCGATTGACGGGATGATTGGGCTTCAACAGGGTCAGGCCCGTCGAGAGAGTCAGGTTGGGATTATGACCGGTGTAGCTTCTGAATGTGTCGTTGATTCGGGATGACAGCTCGATCGTCTGCCGCCAGGGTCCGATCAGCAAGAGATCGTCCCCTCCCGCGTACACAGTGTAGGTGTCCGGAAACTCGCGGTGGAGCAGTCCTTTGAGGTATCCGGTAAAATAGAGATCCATCATTCGGGAGAGCTGTGCCAGGCGGGAAAGGGTCAAACGATCGTCCTTGATCTCGTTGCGCCTCAATCCGAAGCTGAAAAGGAACCCCAGGCGGTCCACATCCGCTTTCAAGAGGGCCAGGAATGCCCTCCCTCTGAACCCTCCGGCGGTTTCGGCTTCCAGGGCTTCCGCAGCGATGTGCATGAAGCTCTTGGGTTCGCCCGCCCCCTGAGCTGTGTCTTCATCCTTGATCCACTCATACCGGGGGTCATGTGCTGCGTAATCGTCTCGAAAAAGGGGGACGTGGTTTGCAAGGACTTTCACCGGCCATGGAAACGGTGCCGGATCGTTGTTGGTCCTCTGCACGGTCAGTACCTCCTCCAGGCTCTCGTCCGGCGCTTTGTCCAACAGCCCCATTTCCAGTCCAAGAACATTTGTGGTTTGCCATCGCTTGGGCAACCCCTGTCCCCACACGATCATGTTTGCTCGCACAAGCCTCTTGCCCACCCGAATCTCATTGTCGCACGTAAGGCACCGAAGTCCACCCTCATCCTCAATCTCGGCCGGCCGAGTCCCACAGGCGGAACAGGATGAATCCAAGGGAAATTCTCGTTTCAATACCCCGTGAGAACGAGTGGAGAGGGGGCGTTGCTTGGCCTCCTCGACGGCCTGTGCTGTTTGAGACATGACCTCCCTGAGCCCAGCCGGCCGAAAACCTGCAGCTGAGAATGGTGGAGAAAGGGCAAGGTTGAGCGCAAGGCTTCCCGTGTACCTTTCGAGCAGCCACTGATCGATTCTCTGCCGAAATCCCTCCACTAGCTTTTCCAAATCCTCCTGGGCGGGGACCAGAATAAGGAAACGTCCCCCTGCTTGTTGGAAAATGTTGGACAGGGGCAGGTCCAGGGCGTCGAGAATCAGGAGTGTTGCCGCTTCGCATATAGCGCTCATCATAAAAGAACGGGCTCGGAGAATCTTGTTCACCCCTCGAACGCCTTGCGTCTGCAATGAGAATAAAGTCTCCTGGATGCCGGAGAGATCGCCTGCTAGAAACCGAAACTTAGGTTGAGATTCATTCCGAATTGCCTTCACATCCTCCAATTCACCGCGGTTCTCATGATAACGGTGCAGGCATGCAGCGATGGCTGCGGTGGTTCGTGAATGATCGTAAAGGGAGATGTCCGGAGAATCCAATGTGCTGGAAGGAATCGCCCAGGTAAAGCGCTCGAGCAGTCCGAGAAGAACTCCCTCGAAAAGCCTGAAGGAAAGCATCGGCTCTCGACGGCCCAAGGCCTTGAAAGCAGCCCAGAAACCTGCCCATACCTCCCGATAGCGGTTCGGAAGATCGCGAATGGTTCCATTGTCCGGCCACGCCATTGGGATCAGGGCGTCAGGTTTCTCCGGATTCAGTTCTTCAAGGGCATAGGCATGTCTTTCCGGCTTTCCCAAGGCCGCCTCATCGAGGATGAGTTCATCAAAAATGCACTGAAGAGGTGTGGTTCGGTACCCCGACATCGAGGAGGTACGCTGCGCCGACTCTTCATCCGCACGCCGGTCCATCCCTGCCGAATAGTGGTCGCCGAGAGTACAGAGCCATGCGGCGCCGGGCATGTTGCAGGCTCCCGGTTTGTGGTGATAGCTGGCGATGTGTTCAACGGTGAGGCAATTGACTCCCTCGGGGAAGAATAGATTTTCCTTCCTCACCAGGTCAAAAAAGGCGTTTGTAAAAAGAACGTGTTTATGGGTGGAATCCCCGTTCTTGGTCGGACATAAGGTCGATTCCAACCCATAGCGTTTCGCTCCTGTCTCTTCTATTCGCCCGTAGGCGCGTTGGAGAAGCTTTCCCACATCGTGGAGAAGACATCCTAAAATCGTTTCGGAAATCGTGTACGACATCGATTCCTCCTGGAATTTCCCATCGTGATCCTACTTTCGATCCGCTCCCTTCACCCGGTATCGCCCCAGTCCGAAGCTGGTGTTCTTTCCCAGGTTGACCCAGGAGCCCAGGACGAGGAGGGGGAGAAAGGGGGCGAGGTCTCCTCGGTAGGAGATCTTCCCCAGGAGCCCCCCCAGCTTCATGCGCCGCTCCTGCCTGTGGGAATAGCGCTCCCAGTCGTGCCAGCGGATGTCCCGCCGATCCGGGACCACCTGCTCGGCCAGGTCGATGAGAGCTCCGTCCGGGGGCGGAGCCCCGTCGTCGCAATGAAACAGGGTGAGGTTGTGGAGCCTCCTCAGCAGGTTTCGCACCAGGACGTGAAACGCCGGTTCCCTGCAGAGCTCTCCCCCGTATACCAGCCGCAGAGGGGTCAGCAGATCGAGGGTCACCCCGTCCCCCGAAAGCTCCCCGGCGACGGCCAGGGCGTCCTCGAGTCCCAGCACCGTTCGAGGAACCCGCAGCACCCCGCCTTCATAAACCGGCCCGGCGATTTCGTCTCCAACGTCCATCTCGAGGACCCGGAGCACCTCGAACCGGCCCCGACCCTTGCCGATGCCCGTCTCCCCCATGCGCTGGAAAGCGTGCACGTAGTACGGGAGAAAGTCGACAGCCCGCCCCACCAGGGTGACGGCGAACTCAAACTCGCTTCCCGCCTCGTGAACCTCCTCCCGTCCCACCTCGAGGGTCAGCACGAAGGGGTGGGGCGCCGCGGCATAGCGCCGGAGTTCGCCGTTTTCCCCCCAGAGAGGGGTCTCGAAGGTGTAGCTGTAAATGCATTTGCGCCGCAAAAGGCAGGTGGGGCACTTCTGCTGTCGGAGCACGCAGGCGCTCCGGAGAAGCGCCAGTCCGAAAGCCCCCCGAAGGGTGCTCCCCCGGTAGGGAGGCAGGGCCACCCTGTTTCGGGCCCTCACCTCGACCTGCAGCCGTAAACATCGAAAGGACCCCAGGGACTCGCTAAGCTTTCGACCTTGCTCCGGGAGGGATGCGCTGCCTGCTTCCGCGGAGGCCAATAGATTCCCGGTTTGCATCGGAGCCTTCCTTTCTCGCTACTCAGCCTCGAGGATCGTGCGCCCGCCGCCTCCGCTCGTTGCCCCAAAGCATCGCCGGGGGAGGTTTCGGCGGGTTGCGCCGACTCGATTTCCCATTACGGCTTCCATGGACCGTTTTACAAAAAAGATTGGAAAACCTCTCGGGGCATGCAGGCAAAGCGGCCCGCCTCCTGATCGAGGATCGCCGCTGCAGTTGCCGCGGGAAAGCGGCCGACGGGTTCTCGGGGCCGGTCCAAACATCGGCCCGCGGCCGGCCGCCCGGCAGGGGGCGGCCCGCGCGAACGCGTGGAATCCCCGAGGAACGGTTTTCATGACGTTCCTTTTGAAAAAGCGATCCGTAGGGCCGTAAATCGTTGTTGCAAGGGGTGAGTTTCAATGCGTGTCCCATTCTATAGCACGGAAGGATTCAAGATGGAACTGAAAGCCGTGGCAAGAATCATCCAGCACCCCGGCAAGGCGGACCGTCCGGTAAAGACGGCTCCCCCAAACCCGGCCCCCTCCCAGGATTCCCGTGGCTCCGCCCAAAGCGTTTCCGCCCACGGGGACTATTTTGACCGCCTGGCAGAGGGAGGGATCGCCCAGGATCGGCTGCTTCACGAGCGAAAGCGCATCCTGGGGGAGGTCAAAGTCCTGCGGGACGAAAACCGCTGGGAGGACATCTTCACCCTCCTTCACCCGGCGGAAGACAGGGCACCGGAACTGGTGGCCGCGGGTCTTCAAGCCCCACTCCTTGCCGAAGCCGCTTTCGCCCTGGATCACCTGGGCCGCTTCGACGAAGCCCTGGCCTTGGGGCGCGCCTGCGTGGAAATGGATCCGGAGAATTTTCATTACCACTCGGGCCTTGCCTACACGGCCTACAACAGCCTCTATGCGGCCAAGACCCGCCGGGTGATGCTCCACCCCGCCGAACGCAAGGCCCGCATCGAACTGGCCCACACTCATTTCGAACAGGCCCGGCGGCTCCGCCCCGACGGAGTCACCGGCCTCTACCGGCAGGGGATGCTTTTTAAGCAGATCCAGAACCAAAAGGACAAGGCCCTTCCCCTGTTCGAAGCCGCCGTGAAAAACTGGGACGCCCTCTCGGCGGAGGATCGCAAGAAGCGGCACCAGGAGCGGAAAAACTTCATCAAGTCCCTCTACCAGCTCTCTTCCTGCCTGCTGGATGCGGAAAAGCCCCGGGCCGCCATGGAAGCCCTGGCGCGGTGCCTGGACGAGGACGCCTCGTCCCAACACCTCAAGATGGTCCACAAGCATTTTGCCCTGGGCAAGATCCATTTCCGCCTGGGGCAGCTCGATCAGGCCCGGGACGCCCTGGATTTTGCCTCCACCTTCGCGGACCCGGCCGACGACGATTATGTCTTCGAGCTCCTGGCCCGGGTGCACCTGGCCCGCCGGGACCTCGCCCGGGCCCGGCAGGCCGTTGACCGGGTTCCGGCCCAGCGGCGGCGCCCCTATTTCCGATGGACCGAATCGGACGTCCTGGTGGCCGAAGGAGACCCCGACCGGGCGCGCCGAATCCTCGTCGAGACGGCGGAGCGGGATCGGCGAAGCCGGCACAAGGCCCTCCTGCGCCTGGTTCGCATCGACTATCGCCGGGGCGACTTCGAATCCTGCCTTCGGTGGGCTCGGGACGCCCAGGCCTTCTTTTGGGACCAGTACGGGAATTCCTATGCCGACGGACTGCTCTGGGAAGGGGCGGCCCTGGTGCGGCTGGGGCGCCTCGAGGAGGCCGCGGGGGCGGCCCGAAGGCTCGAGGAGGCTCACCCGTGGCATCCGCACCTGGGGCGCCTAAAGAAGGCCCTGGCCGAGGCCGCGCCCGGCGGCTCATCCCCGGCAAACCCTTGATTCGGCCTGTCGCAAACAGGAGGCGATCCAGCCATGAAGGCAGAACCGGCCCAACAGGAAGTCGTCAAGAAACCCGGGAGCTCTCCCGACTTCGGGCTGCTTCTTCGACGCCTCGAGGAGGCCGCTCTCACCGACGCCGGGAGGGATCGCCTGGACAGGATCCTTCGCCGGGAGACCGTCTGGAAAAGACTGCCCCCCGAAGAAGCCGTGCGTTGGGCACGCCTGGCCCAGGTCGCGGGCCTGTGTGAATTGAGCCTCGAGGTCCTCGCCTGGGTCAATGCCCGGCATCCCGAGAACACCGATGCATGGAAGCAAAGGATCGAACTGCTCGAAATCCTGGGAAAAGGAACGCGGAGGTCCTCGGGGACTCCGACGGCAGCCGGTCCGAACGAAGAGGCGACCCCCGGAACACCCGGGCCCGCCGGGGCGCCGCTTTCCGCCCCCATGGACCCGGCTCCGGTTCCTCCCTGGGAAGACGGCCTCGAGGCCCCCTTCGCGGCCATGCGGGAGAGGGAGGAAGTCCTGGATGGATACCTGCGCCTTTTCCAGGGGCGGGAAGACTGCTTTGCTCGCCAGTGGGCCGACCGAAAGGAGGGGACCCAGGGATACGTGCCCGTCCGTCGCCCCATGACGGCGGCCGATGTCCAAGAGCATGTGAACGGTCTCAAGACCTACGGGATTTATTTGCTCCAGCGGGACAGCCGGGTGCGCCTGGCCGTGGTGGACGCCGACCTGGCGCCCCGCTTTCGGGCCGGGACCCTCAGTTCCCCGGACCGGGAGCTACTGGCCCGGGAAAAGCGATATCTCCTGGGGCGCCTGCCCGAGATCGGCCGGGAAAAAAAGTTGCCCTGCCTGGTGGAATTCAGCGGAGGGAAGGGGTTTCATTTCTGGTACCTGTTCTCGGAGCCGGTCCCGGCGGCCGCGGCCCGCCGGGCGCTCCAGGAACTCGTCCGGCACCTGGCGGCGGACCTGTCCTGCTTCACCCTCGAAGTCTTCCCCAAGCAGGACCAGCTGGCGGGAAAAGGCCTGGGCAACCTGGTGAAGCTTCCCCTGGGCATCCACCGGGCGACGGGAAGGCCGTCCTTTTTCCTCCACGTTCCCGACCGGTCGGCCCCGGCACAGCTGGCGGCCCTCAGAAAAGCCCCGGTCATCGCTTCGTCCCGGGTGATGGAAGTTGCCGGAGAGAGAAAAGGGGCGGAGGTCATGGTCCACCCCCGCCAAGAAGCGTGGGCCGCCCGGTTCCCCGAGCTCGCCCTCCTGGGGGAGCGGTGCACGGCCCTTTCCCAGATCTTTGTGAGCTGCAGGCAGGCCCGCACCCTCTCCGTCCGGGAAGAAAAGGTCCTCTTGGGGACCCTGGGTTTTCTCGATCGGGGAAAAACCCTGGTGCATCACCTGGTGCAGGAGCTTCCCGAGTACAACCCCCACCTGGTGGATTTCCGCCTCTCGAGGCTGCGGGGAAAGCCCCTGGGTTGCCGCAAGATCCACGCCATCCTGGGCCTTACGGGCGACCTGTGCCCGTTCGAAAGGGTCCCCGAATATGCCCATCCGTTGCTCCATTGGCCCCAGTGGAAGGAGGAGGCTTCGGCGAACCGGGCCGAACGGATCGGCAACCTCCGGGAGGCCCTCGAGGAACTGAAACACGCCATCTCCGTGGTCGAGCGTTTCGTGGATCCGTAGGAGAGAAGCAAACCCGGCGGAGGGGTCTTTGTGGTCTCGGGAGAGTGCCGTGCAAGCCTTCAAGCCCTGCTCGGCGGGAGCCCGGATTGAGCGACTTGGCGGGTACGAACCCCATTTCGTCATTCCCGCGCAAGGGGGAATCCGTAAAAGGCGTGCATAGCTCCCGGATGCCTGCAGTCTCGGGCAGGACGGCCTCAGCCCTCGGGACCGCGAAAGTTTGGGGGAATCAAGGAGGATGTGGGGCGTTCCCGGCCGCCGGGATCCATGGGGAAAAGGGACCGCCCTACCGGGGAGATGAACGCTCATGGAAAGAATGTACGTCCTCGAGCCCGGATCCACCCTGCGAAAATCGGGGCGGAATCTTCGCCTCATGAAAAACGAGGCCCTGGTGGGAGAAATTCCCCTGGAAAACCTGGAACAGCTCGTCCTGGTGGGGTTCGCCTCCTTGAGCGGCGCCGTCCTCGACGCCCTGGTCCGGTACCGGGTGGAAACGGTCCTGTTGACTCCCCGGGGCAAATTTCGAGCCCGCCTGCTGGTGGACGAACACAAGCACGTTCAACGCAGGCAGGCCCAGTACCTGCGGCTGCACGATCCTGGCACGGCCCTGGCCGTGGCCGGGAGCCTGGTTCGAGGCAAGGTGCGCAATTCGAGCAGGCTGCTGGCCTTGCGCGGGTCCCACTTCGAGTGCCGGGAACTCCTCCAGGCGGCGGCCCAGCTCAAGGGGATCGCCGACCTGGTTTCCCTGCAAACGGACCTGGACGCGGTACGGGGTCTCGAGGGGCATGCGGCCAACCTGTATTTCAAAGCATTTCCCCTCCTGGTGAGGGCGCCGGGGTTTTCGTTCCAAGGCCGGAGCAAACGTCCTCCCCTGGATCCCGTCAACGCCCTTCTTTCCTTCGTCTACACCCTGCTCACTCAGGAAGTGCTCACCGCCGTCAAGATCGCCGGCCTGGACCCTTACCTGGGGGCCCTCCACGCGGTGGAATACGGGCGCCCCTCCCTGGCCTGCGACCTGGTCGAGGAATGGAGGAATTTCCTCGGGGACCGGCTGGTCCTGGGGCTCATCAACCGGAGGGTGATCGCCCCGGACGATTTCGTGGTGCGGGAAGTGGCCTGCACGGACGCCGTGGACGAAGAAGACCTCAAGGAAAAGCGCCCGGTGGAAATGAAGCCCCGGGTGGCCCGGGCCTTCATCCAGGCCTACGAAAAATGGATGGAGACCCGGATCCGGTGCCCTCGGACCGGGGAACACACAGATTACCGGGGCCTCATTCGCAGGCAGGTGCGGCACTTTTCCCGCTTTCTCCAGGGGGAGGACGAAGC
>Ga0116192_1000567_pt1 | contig 27624 bp, 18 predicted proteins | sample AD_UKC113_MetaG_FD_89876 | JGI IMG/M metagenome (GOLD analysis project Ga0116192, IMG submission 89876) | Active sludge microbial communities of municipal wastewater-treating anaerobic digesters from Hong Kong - AD_UKC113_MetaG | ecosystem: Engineered > Bioreactor > Anaerobic > Digestate...
CCCACGGATCAATCTGACGACAAATATAAGTTTCTTCCTGCAAATAAATTTGTGTATTTCTGGCAATTCGTGCTGAAAAATCAGTAGGAAGTGCAATGGCTTCATCCAGTGCATTGGTATGAAGAGATTGTGTATGTCCCAATGCTGCTGCCATTGCTTCTATGCAGGTACGACCTACATTGTTGAAAGGATCTTGAGCAGTAAGCGACCAGCCTGAAGTTTGAGAATGCGTCCGAAGTGCCATGGATTTGGGATTCTTTGGATTAAACTGCTTGACAATTTTTGCCCACAATAGTCGGGCTGCACGCATTTTGGCAATTTCCATAAAATGATTCATTCCTATTCCCCAGAAGAATGATAATCGCGGTGCAAAAGCATCAATATCCAGACCAGCATTGAGACCCGTACGAAGATATTCAAGTCCATCGGCCAGTGTGTAAGCCAGCTCTATATCGGCTGTAGCGCCAGCTTCCTGCATGTGATAACCCGAAATAGAAATGGAATTGAATTTGGGCATATTTTTCGAGGTATATTTGAAAATATCAGCAATGATACGCATCGAAAATTGAGGAGGATAAATATAAGTATTTCGTACCATAAATTCTTTCAAAATATCATTTTGAATGGTGCCTGAAAGTTCTTCCAATTTGGCTCCCTGTTCTTGTGCGGCTACAATATAAAAAGCAAGAATTGGTAATACAGCTCCATTCATGGTCATGGAAACGGACATTTTATTCAAAGGAATTCCATCGAAAAGAATTTTCATGTCTTCTACCGAACAAATAGAAACACCTGCTTTACCCACATCACCTATCACTCTTTCATGATCGGCATCATAACCTCGATGAGTAGGTAAATCAAAAGCTACAGAAAGTCCTTTTTGTCCAGCAGCCAAGTTTCGACGATAAAAAGCATTGGATTCTTCTGCTGTTGAAAAACCTGCATATTGCCGAATAGTCCACGGACGCGTTACATACATCGTACTGTATGGACCTCGCAAAAAAGGAGGTATGCCTGCAGCATAATTCAAATGCTGAATTCCTCTTTCATCTTCTTTTGTATAAAAAGATTTTACAGGAATTTGTTCGGCTGTTAGCCAGGTACTTACCTCAATTGCTTCCTCATTTGAAGTAGGGATAATGTTTTGTACATCAATTTTACTAAAATCTGGTTTCATATTTTTAAATTTTAGAATTGAGATAAACAAATTTTCTCAAAAAAATATCTGAGAATTATTTCAAAAACTTCTTGCCTTCTCAATTCATTATAAACATATTTATTTAGTTGTCTTTTATTGATTTTCAAAAAAATCACGAAATAGGGAACAAAATGAACACAGATACATCCCATATAGCATGAGAAATAATCAATGTTACTAAATTTTTATTGTATTTATACAAAAGTCCCCAAAAAATGCCGCAAACCAAAGCTGATAAAATGAGCATAAAATTAAATGACCACAAATGAATAAAAGTGTAAGCAATTGCTGTAATGGCTAAAGCACTCCATTCACCATAGTGTGGTTCCAGCATCCGTTGAACATAGCCTCGCCAGAAAATTTCTTCCGCAGGTCCAATTAAAAAAGCCAGTAAAAGCCCTAAATATAAAGTGTTTCCTCCACTTTTTATCAAATATATATTTCCAACTTGTTCTTCTGCAAAAACAAAAATCAATTTTGAAAATGCATAACCTAATTGAAAAATTCCATATAAAACTACGGCTGAACCTATGCCAATCAATATGTCTTTAATGGAAAATGAAAATTGTTTTTTGAAATCTTTACCTAAAAAAGCACTAATCAAAATAAAAAATACAGCAGCACATGACATCACCAACCAAAAATTAACGTGACTTCTGGTCCACGGTGAAAACATAAAGAACCAAAGGATTAAGGCAATTAAAACAGGTAAAACAACTTTTTTCATAACCAGTTTCCTATCATATTACAAGCCGAAAATATTAATCCAAATAGCAACACAAGTTGAGCTGACTTTGCATCTAAATCTTTTATCAGTTCAGGTTGTTCTACTTGAGCTTCCTGCATCTGACGAATATTTTTTATGGTCAGAGGAACAGTTAAAAATACCAACAATACCATTGGGTGAATCAACCCAAAAATTATCAGGAATGTAGTAACTAAATATGCTCCAATTGCCAATGTAATATATTGAATTTTAGCTCTTTTCAATCCTAATACCATTGCCTGTGTTTTGATATGAGCTTTATTATCATCACGAATATCGCGAGTATTATTAGCATGTAGAATATTTACCACCAGAAAAGCTATTGGAATATTAATCAAAATAATTTTCCACATCAGTTGTTGAGTCATGACATAAGCAGTTCCTAAACCAATCAATGGACCATAAATGATAAAAATAATCAAATCACCCAATGCTACATATTTCAATTTAGAATATAGTACTGCTGCCAATGTGCCAATAATGCCAATCCAGAGCAGAGTGTTCCCGGTTTTATACCAGAGAAATAAGCCAAGCAAAACACCAACGCCCAGCAAAACAAAACCATAAGAAAGAATAAATCTTGGTGTAAACACTTTTTCGACCAACAACCTGCTGGATCCGAAAGATTCAGGACGATCTACCTGATATTTAAAGTCAAAATAGTCATTGATTAAATTACTGCTGGCTTGAAAAATGGCTGCTCCAATAATAGCCAGAATGCCATACCACCAGTTGATGTTTCCACTGATTTCTTCATTCATATAAAAAATATAAGTGAGAGTTATCAATGCTGGCATGGTGGAAGCGGGGAACGACCACGGCCGCGTAGCAATAAGATAATTTTTGAGTTTTGACTTCATTTACATCATTTCATTTTTGAAAAATTCTTTCATTAAATACCTAACTTTTCATTGAAACTTTTTAAAGTTTCCAGAACATTGGATCTTACACTAATGAAATTTTCTATACCTTGAGCTTTTAAATCATCCATGCAGGCTGGGGCACCCGCTACCACAAAAATTGCTTTGTCTTTTACCAATTGATAAGTTTTTGGAGCTAATTGTGCATATTCTTCATCGCTTGAACATAGAACCACAATATCCGCTTGAGCTTCCAATGCAGCCTGTACACCTTCTTCCACTGTATCAAATCCAACATTGTCTATCACTTCATAACCAGCACAAGCAAAGAAATTACAGGAAAATTGTGAACGGGCTACTCGCATAGCCAAATTTCCTATGGTTAGCATGAACGCTTTTGGCCTTTTGGCTGCACGCTCAGTGGCGAGACGTAACTTTTCAAATTCTACCGCACCTCGTACAGGTGGCAAAGTTTCTATTTCAGTTGTTTGATCTCTCTTTTCAGATATTGGGTAATTAACCAGTTTTTCTGATACTGTTTCGGTAAAATTAGGATACTGATTGGTTCCAACCAATATTTCTTTTCGGTTAGAAATATTTTTCATGCGATAGCTGGCAGTAGCTTTGATGGCTTGTTGAACTTTGCCAGCATAAATAGCTTTTAAAAAACCTCCTTCATTTTCTATTTCGAGAAACAATTTCCAGGCATGTTGAGCAATTTCTTTAGTGAGTATTTCAAGATAATAAGAACCTGCTGCTGGATCGACCACTTTGTCAAAATAAGCTTCTTCTTTGAGCAATAATTGTTGATTTTTAGCAATACGTTCTGCAAATTCGTTGGGAACATTAAAAATATTATCATAGCTAAGAACAGTTAATGAATCAATTCCACCCAGCACAGCACTCATGGCTTCTGTTTGGGTACGAAGCATATTCACATGAGCATCAAATATTGTTTTGTTAAAATTCGTTGTTTCTGCATGTATCTTCATTTTAGCAGCACATTTACAAGTGTTGTTCTTTGCATTTGAATTATCTTCACAGGAACATACGGTTTGATAAGCGTCAACGATGAGCGCCCATAAAAGTCGAGCAGCTCTGAATTTTGCAATTTCCATAAAATAATTGCTGCCTATGCCGAAATTAAATTTAATTTTTTTGGCAGCCAGCGACGGATTTACTCCGGCATCCACCATCATAGAAAGGTATTGATTTCCCCAAGCTAAAGCGTTACCCAATTCTTGGGTAATAAAAGCACCGGTATTTTTCAGGATAGTGGCATTTACCGTCATTACACGATAAAAAGGTAATTTTGAAATTGCCTCAATAGCTGATTTTGTCTGCTTAGTGATTTGCTCCTTACTTCTTTTTTTGCCATCCTGCAACATTTCACCAATAGGATCAAATTCAATGGCACCATGCAGGTTTTTTGCGTCATACTGCTGTCTTAGCAAATATTCGGAAAGAGTATTGGCTAATGTTACAGCATTGCTTTCATCAACAAGAAAATTCAGCTCGATACATTCAGCATTAATATCTTTCAGTAAATTTTTTAAAAGGGAAGAAGAAATTTCACATCCTCTAACATCAAAACCTAAAGAATTGATTCCCTTGTTTAAAATATCCAGTGCTTTAGCATTTGCCTCATTTATATTTTCAACTATAATGTCCTGACGAATAAACCATTCGTTATCCGTTTTAGTACCACGAACATAAGGAAATTTACCAGGCAATAATTCTGTAGTTTTTAAGTTTTCAATGTTTTCTAACCTGTAAAATGGTTGAACATTGAAACCTTCATCGGTTCTCCAAACAAGTTTTTTTTCAAAATCAGCACCTTTCAGGTCTTCCATGATTTTTTTCATCCATTCTTCAGTGGAAACAGGTGGAAAATCAGCCAATAAGTTTAATTTTTTTTCTGACATATTTTTTATTTTTTCAAAAATTATTATCGTTTGCAAAATTACTATTTTATGTTCATTTTTAAACAATTTTTGATACAAATAAAGAGAAAACGGTATTTTTATAAGAATCTAAGTTTTTTATTCTCTTCTAATCTATTTTTTAAAATGTCAATTAAATGAATGATAGATATTCAATTTTTTTATTTACATTTGCTACCAAATGCAAACGTTTGCACCACTGAGTATATAAAAATTTATTTCAAATAAATTTTTACAAGTAAATGTTTGTCAATAGATTTTACAGACACTAACGAATAAATAATGGTAAGTTTATGAAAAAAATTTTTATTATTAATTTAGCTCTTATTTGTGCTTTTACCTTATCAGCCAAACGTGTGTTAACAGGCATTGAAATGTTGAAAGAACAAAATTTCAAATTGCTGGAAGGGAAACGAGTAGGTTTAATTACCAATCCTACGGGGGTGGATGCCAGCTTAAAATCAACTATTGACATTCTCTATGAAGCACCAAATGTTAAATTAGTTGCTTTATATGGTCCGGAACATGGCGTTCGTGGAAATGTTTATGCAGGCGGAACAATCGGCAATGAGATAGATGAAAAAACCGGTCTTCCTGTTTATTCCTTGTATGGGAAAACCCGTAAACCCACTCCAGAAATGTTAAAAGGAATTGATGTGTTGGTGTATGATATTCAGGACATTGGTTGTCGTTCTTATACCTACATCAGTACCTTAGGACTGGCTATGGAAGCTGCTGCTGAAAATAATATTGAATTTGTGGTGCTGGATCGTCCCAATCCGTTGGGGGGAGAAAAAATTGAAGGAAATATTACAGAAGACGCCTTCATTTCCTTTGTGAGCCAATTTAAAATTCCGTACATTTATGGGCAAACTTGTGGAGAGTTGGCTTTCATGCTCAACGAAGAAAATATGTTGAAAAAGAAATGTAAACTTACTATTGTAAAAATGAAAAATTGGAATCGTGAAATGAAATGGGAAGATACAGGATTAGAATGGGTCATTGCTTCTCCTCACATTCCACATAAGCACTCTTCTTATTTTTATCCAGTGACTGGAATTCTAGGAGAATTGAATTATCTTTCAATAGGGGTGGGTTATACTTTGCCTTTCGAAATAGTAGCGGCTCCGTGGATCAAGGCAGATGAATTAGCTAAGGCTATGAACCAGTTAAATTTGCAGGGAATTATTTTTAGACCTATTTATCTAACTCCCTTTTATGGAACTTTTAAAGGGGAAAATTGTCAGGGTATTCAAATTCATATTAAAGACTATAAAAAAGCATCTCTTTCTGAAATACAATTTTATATTATAGACCAAATTAATAAACTTTATCCTGATAAAAATATATTTCTTTATGCAGATTCTACCAGATTTTCGATGTTTGATAAAGTTTGTGGAACAGATCAAATACGTTCAACGTTTCAAAAAAATAGTACAATTGATGAAATTTTGAAGATTTGGAATAAAGATAAAGAACAATATTATCAGCTTTCAAAAAAATATTATTTATACAAATGATAGAGAATTTTTTAAAGGAAATAAAAACTTTTATCCCTAAAGAGCGAATTTATACAGATGATTTACGCTTGTTGGCATGGGGCACAGATGCCAGTTTTTATCGTTTAATTCCAAAAATTGCTATCCAAACAACCAATGAATTGGAAATAAGTTTGCTTTTGAGAAAAGCTGCAAAATATAATTTACCAGTTACTTTCAGAGCTGCCGGCACAAGTCTTTCAGGGCAGTCTGTTTCTGATTCGGTATTAATTATAGCAGGTTATCATTGGCAAAATTATGAAGTATTAGATAAAGGTAATTTTATCAGAGTACAACCTGGGGTCGTAGGGGAAAGGATAAATGAAATCCTGAAACCATATAGGAAAAGATTTTCTCCTGATCCAGCTTCCATAAAATCAGCTATGGTAGGAGGTATTCTTGCCAATAATGCCTCAGGAATGAGCTGCGGTATGCATGAAAATAGTTATCAAATGCTGGTTTCTGCTCGAATTATTTTTACCGATGGAACTATTCTTGATACAAGTGATGAACAAAGTAAAAATAATTTTATTCAAACACACGCTGATTTTTTTCAGGAAATTGAGCGAATAAGAGATGAAATCAAACAGGATAAAGAATTATTTTCTCTGATTCGGAAAAAATATGAAATAAAAAATGTGACAGGACTTTCGCTACAGCCATTTGTTGATTTTGAAGATCCTTTTGATATAATTTTGCATTTAATGGTAGGCTCTGAAGGAACATTGGGCTTTGTTTCCGAAGCTGTTTTTAAAACAACGAATGATCAACCTTATAGTGCCAGTGGATTTGCTTATTTTGAAAATATGCATCTTGCCTGTGAAGCAGTTCAGAAATTAAAAGATTTTCCTGTAAGTGCCGTAGAATTTTTTGATAGAAAAGCAATTGCTTCAGTTGAAGATAAATTCAACAATATTCCAGAACTTAAACGTTTGCCATCGGAAGGCGCTGCTTTGTTGATAAAAATTGAGTCAGATGAGGAAAAAATTCTCCAGCAAAGAATTGTTGAAGTGGAACATCTTTTGTCTGAATCAAAAGTGCTTTTCCCGGTACATTTTACTGATCAGCCTAATGAATATAATGTTTATTGGGATATGCGTTCTGGCATATTTCCCACCGTAGGAAGTACCCGTCCGCCTGGAACTACTTGTTTGATTGAGGATGTGTGTTTCAGGATGGAAAATTTGGCTGATGCAACAGACGATTTGCATCAAATATTGCTCAGAAATCATTATGACGATGCCGTTATTTATGGTCATGCACTGGCAGGGAATCTTCATTTTATTATCAGTCAACGTTTTGATAGTGAAGAAAATATTCATCAATATGAAACTATGATGAATGAAGTGGTTGATTTGGTGGTAAACAAATATCATGGTTCACTTAAAGCTGAACATGGCACTGGAAGAAATATGGCTCCATTTGTGAGCAAAGAATGGGGAGAGAAAGCTTATGGTTTTATGAAAAAAATCAAGCAACTTTTTGATCCTCAAGGAATTTTAAATCCCGGTGTTATTTTCAATGAACATCCACGTTGCCATGTTGAAAATATCAAACCTTTACCTATCACGCATCCGCTTATTGACAAGTGCATTGAATGCGGTTTTTGCGAGGTAAATTGTGTAAGTGCTGGTTTCACTATTTCTTCTCGCCAACGGGTCGTTGTTCAACGCGAAATAACTCGTTTGAAGGCAACAAAAGAAAATCCAAAACGATTAAAAAACCTGGAAAAAGAATTTCTTTTTATGGGGAATCAAAGTTGTGCTACGGATGGACTTTGTGCTACTTCTTGCCCGGTAGAAATCAATGTAGGTGATTATGTTCATTATTTACGGGAAGAGCAACTTAAAAACAAAAAAATAGCTCAATTTTTAGGAAAATGGACAGCTAAACATTTTCAATTTGTGGCAAGTAGTTTAAAATCAGTTCTTTGTTTAGCTTCTACAGCACAAAAAATATTGGGTAATAAGTTAATGTCTTTTATTACTAAAGGATTACGTGTGATAAGTGGAAAAACTTTTCCTTTTTGGTCACCTGCACTTCCAAAACCCAAAAATAAAATTATTCCACCACCCCTTACTGAGAACCCATTGAAAGTGGTTTATTTTCCTAGTTGCTTAAATCAGATGATGAGCATCAGTCCAAACGATCCGGAACAAATACCGCTTATTGAAAAAATGATTTCATTCCTCAACAAAGCAGGTTATGAAGTAATTTTCCCAAAAAATATGGAAAAGATGTGTTGTGGTAGTATTTGGGAAAGTAAAGGTTTACTTTCTGTAGCAGATCAAAAATCATCGGAATTAGAAACAGCTCTTCTCGAAGCTTCTGAGAACGGACGTTATCCTATTTTGTGCGACCAAAGCCCTTGCTTATTCAGGATGCGGCAAAAAATGCATCAACTGTCTTTATATGAACCTGTTGAATTTATAGATAAATTCTTGCTTGATAAATTAGACTTTTATCCAATTGATGAACCGATTACCATTCATGCAACTTGTACTACTATAAAAATGGGATTAAAACCAACGCTTATTAAAATTGCACAAATGTGTAGTACGCAAGTATTGATTCCTGAAGAAGTAGGCTGTTGTGCTTTTGCAGGCGATAAAGGTTTTATGATGCCCGAATTGAATGCCCATGCATTACGTAAATTGCGTCCACAAATAGAAAAATCAAATGTAAAAATTGGTTATAGCAACAGCAGAACTTGTGAAATAGGGCTCAATACTAATACGGGAATTCCGTATATGTCTATCGTTTATTTGGTGGATAAATGTACTAAAAAGAAAGAATAATCAATTTTAAACTTTAAACATCAAAATAAATTTCTAAAATAAAAGTTAAATCAAGAAAGTATTAAAGAACAATTTTTTTAACTGATTAATTTTAAATTTTAAGAAGAAATGATGAAGAAGAAAACATGTTTCATATTCGCTCTCCTTTTTTGTTTTTTTGTTGAAATTTTTTCCCAGCCAAAGCGTGAAATGCGAGCAGTCTGGATTGCTACAGTAGCCAATATTGATTGGCCCAGTTCTAATCGACTTGCACCCCGTGAACAACGAATAGAAATAACCAATATGTTAGATAAATTGTTACAAAACAATATCAACGCCATTATTCTCCAAGTTAGACCAATGGCAGATGCTTTTTATCCTTCTTCCATTGATCCCTGGTCACATTGGTTAACTGGTAAACAAGGCTTTGCTCCAAATCCTTTCTATGATCCTTTGCAATTTATTATAGCAGAAGCACATAAACGTTGCATGGAAGTTCATGCTTGGATCAATCCTTATCGTGTTACGATGAACGATAATTTATCGGTATTGTCGCCTAATCATTTGTTTTTCCAAAAGCCGGAATTATTTGTTCGTTACGGTGGCAAATATTATTTCAATCCAGGTCTGGACGAAACCCGACAGATTTTAAATAACGTCATCAAAGAAATTGTTGAACATTATGATATTGATGGAATTCATTTTGACGACTATTTTTACCCTTATCCGGTAAAAGGAGAAGAATTTCCTGATGAAGATACTTTCAGAAAATATCCTCGTGGTTTTGCTCCTGATCAAAAAGCTGATTGGAGAAGGAATAATGTAGATATGGTCATTGCTGAAGTTCAACAAACTATTAAAAATTTAAAACCGTGGGTAGAATTTGGCGTGAGTCCTTTTGGTGTTTGGCGAAACAATAATGTTGATCCTCGAGGTTCTGCCACACGTGCAGGCATTCAAAATTATGATGATCTTTATGCAGATATTTTGAAGTGGTTAAAAGAAGGGAATATAGATTATGTGGTGCCCCAGTTATATTTTGAGATTGGTAAAAAAGTAGCAGATTATGAAGTACTTTTAAAATGGTGGTGTAATAATTCTTATGGAAGAAATTTATATCCAGGTTTGATTCCTTCTTCACTGGGAAGTAAAAAAAATGATGCATGGTCGCACGGAAATGAAATTATTCGTCAACTAAGGCTCAATCAACAATATCCACAAGTAGAAGGAGCTGTGTTTTTTAGTGCCAAAACTTTTTTACAAAACAGGTTAGGATTGAATGATAGTTTAAAGCAAAGTTTTTATAAATATCCTGCCATTTGTCCCGTAAATAAGAATATTGTAGGAGAACCTTCAGCTCAGCCACAAAATATTAGAATTGTTAGAGATGGAGATGCAGCTTATCTTTTATGGGATGAAGTAGAGGAAGAAGGAGGATGTCAAGTAGCCTATTATGTGGTGTATGCTTTTAAAGGAAAGAAAGTCGGTGATTTGAACGATCCTGCTAACATTATTGCTCGTACCACAGATAATTGTCTTGATTTGAGAGCTTTGAATGTTCCTTTGAAAGGACACTATACTTTTGTTGTCACTGCTATCAATCGTTTTAAACAGGAAAGTATTCCAACAGTGGCAGTTACCAGAAAATTGTAGAATTATTTATAATTATACAGGTTTAACACAACAATTGATTTATTTTCAGGTACTTTTGTTTCTAAGCCAAGAATTGTCATTGAAAAAATAAGTATTTAGAAAGTTTAATAAAAAGGCTGTAAAATATTAAAAAATCAATCAAATATTTTGTTTTTAGTATCTGATAAATTTTATATTAAATTGATATTTATCGATTAACTATGTTGTTTTGGATAGACCTTGTCCAATACACCGAAAATTGACAGGTTTCGAGTTTTGAGCGAATGAAGAAAAAATCTCAGTATTTCTCTGTGTTATAAACAATTCATTTTCAAAGTGCAGCCAGAGAAAAATCTTAAACAAGATGAAATTACTGAAACAATAAAAAAGTATTTTTTGAGGTAAAATAGTAAGTGTGGGTTGAAGCAAAACCTCATTTTATTAGAGCCACACAGGACAATAGGCATTTCTCAATGTAACTAAAAAGAGAAAATTTCTCAAAGTTTCAATAAAAAAATTTTCTGTGCGTTTCATTTTGAAAATAACATTTACTTTCTTCTCAAAATCGAGTGGCTGCGGTGATACGGAATGAACGACCAGGCATGGGGTACCACCGAATTATTTCATAGTTCGTATTCCATAAATTCAATATTTCCACATTCAGTGATAAAGCTTGCTGTTTGATTTTTATTTCTTTTTGCAAGGAAATACTATGATCGGCATAGCCCGACAAACGATTTTCTGTATAATTTTGAAAAAGTGCATATCTTTTACCCGACCAGAGAAACGAATAAGCGATATTAAACCATGGCGTTTGCAAAGCAGCTTTTCCTGAACCAGAAACTCTTGGTGTATAAGGGATTTGATGACGATAATTTTCCTCTGATGGATCAGTAACATTAATAGCTTTTTGGTAAGTGTAAGTAGTTCCTGCAATTATTCCAATTTTTTCGGATAACGAAAACGAACTTTCTACAGATAAATCCAAGCCATCAATCAAAACTTTTCCATAATTTTTCATTGTCCAATTAAAAATATCTTTTTGTGGAAAAGCAATAATCTTGTTTTTCACCTCATTGTGATAAGCATCCAATGTTATAGTCAACAATGGCAGCCAGTTTTTAAGGGAAGTACAATAAGTAACACCTACATTGAATTGATGATTTTTTTCAGGTTTTAAATCGCGATTACCAACATACACATAATATAAATCGTTGAAAGTAGGCATCCGAAAAATGTTTTTATAAAAACACCGAAAACGTATATTATATTTGGTAAAAGGTTTTACAGAAATACTTGCATAAGGAGAAAGTTGCTGATAATTTTCGGGTGCTTTCCCGTATCGAACTTTATCATTTACTTTGGTTACAAGCAAACCAGCGGTAGTCAGTAAAAAATGATTTACATATTTTCCATTCAGGCAGGAAAGTAAAGTCCAACGTGTGGGATAAGCAAAATCAGTTAAATTTGCAGAAAGAGTATTGCAAGCAATATCGGTTGAAGAAGAAAACGACAAGTGTTCAAAAGCTTGAAAAAGAAAACTGAAAGAACTGTAATATTCTTGCTGACGATAAATATTTTCTATTTTTCCCAAACTGTTGTTGACATCAGGATCAAGATATTTTAAAAAACCATAGTGATATTTTGCATTGAAACCGAAAGACACCAGCGAGGAGATTTTTTTTTCATAATGAGCTTGTGTAAAAAATGTTCTGTCCCAACTTCGTTGGCGGTTTGAGTTTTCGGTAAGATACAAAATAGTTGCTCCTGGTAATCCACGCTCAGAAGAATAAAAATAACTTTTTAAATAGCCTGAACTATTTTCATCTTCCTTATAATAAAGAGCTCCTTCTAATCTGAAATTTTTTACATCCGTATTTTTTCTTTTTTCCCACGAAGTGCTGTCATTAACTCCTGTGCCATATTTTAACAAATAAGGATAATTGCCTTTTGCTGAAAGCCATTCGCTGCTAATCACAGCAGAAAGTTGCTGATTGATTTTTCCTTGAAAAAAGGAAGAAGGATTCACCAAACCAAATGAACCGCTTTTTAAGGAAATTTTTCCATTAAATTTTTCTTTTTCTTTAAAAAAGGGAGCAGAAGTCTGAATATTTAATACAGAAGCAGAAGCAAAAAGGCGTGCGGGCTGAAATATATTATCGTTTTGACCATTGTTAAATGTCAGCAAATCAACATTTTCAATAGAAAATCTTCCTAAATCAATTTGTCCGGTCTGACAATCAGAAAGTGTGATGCCGTCATAACTTACTGCGGTATGGTTGGCATCCAACCCGCGTGCTGAAACAGTTTTCAAACCGCCAATTCCGCCATAGTCTTTTACCACAATACCTGAAAAATATTTTATTGCATCTGACACTTGCAATACATTCAAATTTTCTATCTGTTTGCTAGTTAATATTTGCAACGGGGTTGAAGATCGGACTTCAGAAGGCTTTATTTGTCCGGTAACAACAATTTCTGGAATTGAATAAATTTTTGTGGTATCAATGACAGGATTTGCTTTGACCTTTGAAATACTGGGAAACAACAAACAATTAGAAATCAGAAATATAAAAAATCTTATTTTTCTATTTTTGGTCTTTTTTGTAAATAGTAGAATAAAATTGATGATGTTGTGTGACACAGTTTATTAATTTTATAGCTTCTATCCGCGGAAGCTTTTAATTGATTCAAAAATACAGGCAGGTCTTCTGGCTTACTCTTTTTTGAACGCCTTCCCAAGTTCCTACAAATTTTAATAATTCGTAAAGAATTTACTTAGTGGCAAAAGAAATGTTCAAAAAGTTTTATAGAGATCACAGCAGCGGGACTGCAATCGATTTTCACGATTTTCCCTCTTCGTCAATTTCTTAGTTTTAAAAAATTGAACCTGTACCTTGCAAAATTACTTAAAATAATTTGGATTTATGATACGGAAAAATAGTAATTTCATTTTCAATTTGCTATTTTCCTAATTTAGCGTTCTTTTTTGTAATTTTGTAAATTCTCATAAATTAAAATGATATGGCTGGCTATGGAAAATGGTTGGGAGGCGGTTTAGGATGGGCTTTTGCAGGTCCTATTGGAGCTTTGATTGGTTTTGCCATAGGATCTATTATTGATGCTGCTGCAACAAAATCTGCTCCAACAGCAAAAAAGTCTTTTTATCAAACTACGGAAGGAGATTTTAAAGCGAGTCTGCTCGTGTTGGTTGCCAGTGTGATGAAAGCAGATGGCAGTGTTAAAAAATCAGAATTAAATGTGGTGAAACGTTTTCTGGTAGCAAATTTTGGTGAAGAAGCTGCGTTGGATGCTTTGCAAATATTAAAAAAATTGTTAGAAAAAGAAATTGATATTACACAGGTTACCTTGCAAATAAATCAGTATATGAATTACCCCATTAAATTAGAAATATTACATTTGCTACTGAAAATTGCTTATGCCGATGCTGAGGTTTCTTCTTCAGAGATGAATGTGATTCAAAGGATTGCCTATCTTTTAAAAATTTCTTCTTCTGATTTTGAATCACTGAAAGCAATTTATGTCAAACATGAGGATCATCAGTGGGCTTATAAAGCACTTAAAATTGAATCAACCGCTTCTAATGAAGAGATTAAAAAAGCATACAGAGAAATGGCAAAAAAATATCATCCCGATAAAGTCAATACATTGGGAGAAGACATAAAAAAATTAGCAACTGAAAAGTTTCGTTCCATCAATGAAGCTTATGAAACTTTAAAAAAGGAAAGAGGTTTTGTTTAAAAAAAATAAAATAATTAGTAAAACCAAATGATAACTTATGGAAAATCAATTATACATTTATAACACTTTACATCGACAGAAAGAATTATTCGTTCCGCTTCAATCGCCACATGTAGGAATGTATGTTTGCGGACCAACAGTTTACGGTGATCCTCATCTGGGACATGCACGTCCAGCTATTACTTTTGATATTCTGTTTCGGTATTTAAAACATTTAGGATACAAAGTTCGTTATGTTCGTAATATTACAGATGTAGGACATTTGGAAAATGATGCCGATAGTGGTGAAGACAAAATAGCCAAAAAAGCCCGACTGGAGCAGTTGGAACCAATGGAAGTTGCTCAATATTACATAAATCGCTACCACAAAGCAATGGAAGCATTGAATGTATTACCACCTAGCATTGAACCACTTGCTTCAGGACATATTATGGATCAAATTGATTTTGTTGAAAAAATTCTAAAAAATGGTTTTGCTTATGTGAGTGAAGGTTCGGTATATTTTGATGTGGAAAAATATGACAAGATTTATCATTATGGCAAACTTTCAGGGCGAAACATAGCTGATTTGTTGGAATCAACTCGCTCATTGGAAGGACAAGAAGAAAAAAGAAAAAGTTATGATTTTGCTTTGTGGAAAAAAGCTTCACCAGAACATATTATGCGATGGAAATCGCCGTGGAGTGAAGGTTTTCCGGGTTGGCACATGGAATGTTCAGCCATGAGTACAAAATATTTAGGCAAACATTTTGATATCCATGGTGGAGGAATGGATTTGATATTTCCTCATCACGAATGTGAAATTGCCCAATCAACTGCTGCTTTGGGAAGTGAAAGCGTAAAATACTGGATGCACAATAATATGGTGACGGTTAATGGTCAGAAAATGGGAAAATCGTTGGGAAATTTTATTACACTCGAAGAATTTTTTACTGGCAGTCATCCTTTGCTGACACAAGCTTACAGTCCAATGACTATTCGTTTCTTTATGTTACAAGCACATTATCGCAGCACAGTTGATTTCAGCAATGAAGCTTTACAGGCTTCAGAAAAAGGTTTACAGCGTTTGCTTGAAGGTTATGAACGTTTGCAAAAAATCCAGCCTTCCGAAAAGTCAACAGTGAATCTTTCTGATTTGCGTCAAAATTGCGAAGCTGCCATGTGCGACGATTTGAATACACCGGTGGTAATTTCTCATTTGTTTGAAGCAGTGAAAAACATTTACCTCATTAATGATGGAAAAGAAACAATTTCTTCGGACGATTTGAAAGAAGTAAAAGATGTTTTTCATCTTTTTATTGAAGAAATACTTGGTTTAAAAACAGAAAATGCTGATTCATCAAAACTGGAAGCTTATAAAAAAGCGGTAGATTTACTTTTGAATATCCGATTGGAAGCTAAAAAGAACAAAAACTGGGAATTGAGCGACAAAATTCGTAGTGAATTAACAGCTTTGGGGTTTGAAATCAGAGACACCAAAGATGGTTTTGAATGGAAATTAAATTAAATTAAATTAAATTGTTATTAATGAAGGAGGATATATTCTCAAAAAGAGAAAAAATTACGTTTCATTTTTAAAATGACGCTGAAAGGCAAATTAAAAATTAAAAAAATGCAAGTTACCCGACAACAACGAATAGAAAAACTGATACAGAAAGAATTAGGAGAAATTTTTTTGTTATATGCCAGAGAAATTCCAGGAACTATTATAGGCGTTACCAATGTTCGAATTAGTCCAGATTTAAGTATTGCTCGTATTCATATTAGTATTTATCCAACTAATAAAAGCGGTGAAATTTTTGAAAACATCAACCATGAAAATAAATCTGTACGCTTTGAATTGGGAAAAAGAGTTAGAAATCAATTACGGATTATTCCTGAACTTCATTTTTATCTGGACGATTCACTGGATTATGCGGAACATATTGATCAATTACTGAAAGGAAACATTCCACCAAAACAATAAATCTCAGTAAATTTTTTCCTGAAAAGTTTTTCGAAAAAAGTTGAAAACATGAGTTCAAAAAAATTGCAAGCAGGTGATACTTCTGGAAAATTTATGTTTTCTTTATGGATTGCCAAACGATATTTATTTTCCAAAAAATCACACAATGCAATTAATGTCATTTCAGCCATTTCAGCAATAGGTGTAGCAGTTGGAACAATGGCTCTGGTATGCGTATTGTCAGTTTTCAACGGTTTTGAATCTGTTATTTCCGACATGTTCTCGGCTTTTGATCCTGATTTGAAAATTACCGTCACGCAAGGAAAAACTTTTGATATAACTACGCCAGCATGGCAGGAAGTAAAAAAGATGAAAGCTATTGATTGCTTCACAGAAGTAATTGAAGAAAATGCTTTATTACGTTTCAAAGATAAACAGATGCCTGCTGTTATCAAAGGCGTAAGTGACGATTTTGAAAGGATGACAAAGATTGATAGCATCATGTATGATGGTAAATTTATTTTGTTTGATGGAGGTTTTCAAAGAGCAGTTATCGGAATCGGAATAGCCAATATTCTTGGTTTAGGAGCTCATTTTATTGATCCATTGTACATTTACGCACCAAAAAGAACTTCTGATATTAATTTGCTTCGACCTGAAACCAGCTTCAATCAAGTGGGTACTTTTGTATCAGGAATTTTTGCAGTCAATCAATTGGAATATGACGATCAATACGTGATTGTTTCTCTTGCATTGGCTCGTGATTTATTTGAATATGATTCCACTAAGGTTTCGGCAATTGAATTGAAACTAACAAATCTTTCCCACCAAAAGGAAATACAAAAGCAAATAAAAAACATTTTAGGCCCGGATTTTCAAGTCAAAAATCGTTACGAACAGCAAGAAAGTTTTTTTAAAATCATGAAAATAGAAAAATGGATTACTTATCTGATTCTTTGTTTTATTTTGTTGATTGCCTGTTTTAATATTATTGGTTCACTATCAATGTTAATCATTGAAAAAAAAGAAGATATCCGAATGTTGCGGAATTTGGGTGCCGATCAGCGATTGATTAAACGAATTTTTCTTTTTGAAGGATGGCTTATTTCTATCATTGGAGCTTTGTTAGGTATCATTTTGGGGGTGGTAATTTGTTTGCTGCAACAACATTTTGGTTTTTTAAAATTAGGATCAGGTTATGTATTGAATGCTTATCCAGTGATTGTTCAATTTATAGATCTAGTGCTGGTATTTATTACTGTTCTTTTGATGGGTTTTATAGCAGCTTATTATCCAGTGCGATACATTCAAGTGGATGAAAATTTACGCGAAAACAATATGGAGTATTAATTTTTTAGTAATATTTCCCATAAATTAAATTGCCGATAGCTACTCATTTTTCAAATTTTTTATACGCTGACCCTGTTTGTTCCCAATATTTTCTTTACTTTTGCAAACAAATTCTCAAAAATAACAATTTGATAATAATCACTTAAAAAGGAGGTGGGTATATGAGTACTGTTCTTTATATTAAGGCAAATCCAAAGGCAGCTTGCGAATCAAAAACTTTCAAAATTTCTGATAAATTTATAGAAACTTATCAAAAATATCATCCCCATGATGAAATCATTACGTTGGATCTTTACAAAGAAAATATTGATTTTTTGACTGAAGAAGATGTGAAGATTCACGAAAACAATGAAGTGGAAAAAAAAGATAATCCGATGAGAAAATATGCTTTGCAGTTCAAAAATGCGGATAAATACGTTTTTGCCGAACCCATGTGGAACTTAAGTGTACCCGCTATTCTTAAAGCATATATTGATTATATTAGTATTCCCAATATTACGTTTGGATATGATGAGAATGGCTCTGTGGGTTTATGTCAAGGGAAAAAAGCAGTCAACATCACTACAAGCGGAGGCGATTATAGCGAAGGAATAGCTGACGAATGGGAATTTTGTGACAAATATTTAAGAGCTATTATGGCACTATTTGGCGTAATAGATTATACAGCCATTAAAGCTTATAATTTAGACGTCATGGGGATGGATGTTGATGCAATCATGAATAAGGCTATCAACGAAGCCGAAGAACTTGCAAAAAAATTCTGATATTCAATACAAATACAGCATTTTAAATTTAAAAAACAATAATTTGAAAAGGATTTCTTCTTTTTTATAGAAAAATTCTTTTATACCTCAAAAAAAAATCGCAATTTTGCATTGTAAATCTACAATTAGATTTGTGTTATACAATTTTTTTCAAATTTTGTTATAAACAAAGTATTCTGAAGATAAACAACCGCTTTTTGATTAAACCTGAGAATGAATTTTATTTTCAAGATTCATTTGTTATTTGATACCACCTAAATTACTATAAATGAATTTCAAAATTCTTTTAAAGAAATTTTTCAACCACCTATTAAAGTAATCATATTCAATTATGTGTGGAATTGCGATGATAAGGCTTTTAAAGCCACTCGAATATTATCAAAAAAAATATGGAAGTTGGGAGTATGGTCTTCAAAAAATGTATTTATTAATGGAGAAACAACACAATAGAGGTCAGGAAGGTGCTGGACTTGCCTGCATTAAATTAGATATGCCGCCTGGTGAAGAATATATTTCCAGAAAACGAGTGGAAGGTAAAAATGCTATTCAGGAAATTTTTGAGGATATAACTCAAAACGAAGAGGAAGCATATGAAGAATATTCTATAGATGCACAAAAAGCAAAAATGATGTGTCCTTTTGCTGGTGAACTTTATTTGGGGCATTTACGATACAGCACAAATGGCAAAGAAGGTTTAAAATATATTCCACCCTTTCTTCGTCGCCATAACTGGAAGGCAAGAACCCTTATGCTGGCGGGCAACTTTAACTTAACGAATGTAGATGAAATTTTTGAATTACTTATTTCGCAAGGACAACATCCACGTGACAAATCAGACACTTTTTTGATGTTGGAATCATTGGGCGATAAGTTAGATCGGGAAGTACAACGGGAATACGATCTGATTAAACAACGTTATAGCAATGATATTGTGATTACCAGAAAAATTGAAGAAAATCTGGATATTGCTGCTTTTATACGAAAATCAGAACGATATTGGGACGGTGGTTATGTGATAGCAGGCATGTTGGGGCACGGAGATACTTTTGCTTTTCGTGATCCCAAAGGTATCCGTACAGCTTTTTATTATGCTGATGACGAAATAGTTGTCGTTGCTTCAGAACGACCTGTTATCCAAACTGCTATGAATGTTAAAGTTGAAGACATTCATGAATTAGAAGCAGGGAAAGCCATCATTATCAAAAAAAATGGGGAAATTAAATTTGAAACTATTCGCGAAGCCGATCCTGAACTTACGCCATGCTCTTTTGAACGAATTTATTTCTCCAGAGGAAGCGACAAAGATATTTATCGAGAACGAAAAAAATTAGGAGAATCTTTATCTGTTCCAATTTTAAAAGCCATTGATTATGACCTGGGGAATACGGTCTTTTCTTTCATCCCAAATACAGCCGAAGTAGCTTTTTATGGCATGATTCAGGGTATCAGAACAGCTACAGGAAAAATTCCTCGCGTTGAAAAAGTGTTGCTTAAAGATATAAAACTACGTACCTTCATTTCACAAAACAAAGAAAGAAACGATCTGGCAGCTCATGTTTACGATATTACTTATGGCTCGCTCAGACCCGGAAAAACAGATAATTTGGTTATTATAGATGATTCTATTGTTCGTGGTACAACTTTGAAACAAAGTATCTTAAGTATTTTAGGAAGATTGGACCCAAAAAAAATAATCATTGTTTCATCTTCACCTCAAGTTCGTTTTCCAGATTATTATGGAATCGATATGGCTCGGATGAATGAATTTTGTGCTTTTCGGGCTGCCATTCAACTTTTGAAAGATGAAGGGAAACAATCTCTTATTGGTGAAATTTATCAGAAATGCAAAGCACAGGAAAATTTACCCAAAGAAAAAATTGTCAATTACGTAAAAGAAATTTATGAGCCTTTTACACAAGAGGAAATTTCTATACAAATTGCTAAAATGTTAATGCCTGAAGAAGTTCATTGTCCTGTTACATTGGTTTATCAAACAGTTGATGGTTTGCATACAGCCTGTCCCAACCACAAAGGTGATTGGTATTTCACGGGCAATTATCCAACTCCAGGCGGCAATCGGATGGTCAACAAAGCATTTATTGAATACTGCGAGGGCAAAGAAGGTGAACGGTGGTAAATTCATTGTCTGTTTTTTTTGTACTTTTTGTCAATGTCTGAAATAAGTTAACCACTTTAACGTAACAAGTTTACTAAAAGATTTATTTATTACAACTGAACATTATTATCATCGTTTCAGTGACAATTTCAAGATTCAAAAGGTTCGAGGAATTGAGGCAAGAATCACCAAAGTATCAAGGGCTTATTTTCAATATCAAGTTGTTAGCAAAAAAGTTTATTTTTCTTCTATAAATAATCGTAGGTTAATTCTTAAAAGCGTATAGATTTATTATTTTGATAATCAGCCCATTAATAATTTTTGATCCAGTCAAATCCATCAGCGGGATTGTTTATGAATTTGGATTTGACTATCCTTAACCCACATTGCAAAGTATCTGTTCCCTGATTGTTAATAATAATCAAAATTTAGATACTTTTCTGCAGACATAGACCGTTTTTTTGCTAAAAATTGACCCTGTCAAGTTAATCCCACTTTAAATTTTTGAACAGAGAAAGAAAAAGTGCCATTGTGTGGCACTTAAAGACACCTCCTCAAAAAAACATCCACTCTATTATAGATACTTAGCTCAATAATACCTGCAATGTGGGTTATATTGGAAAAATTACTTTATTTTTTTAAAAATTTTTTATTATAAAAAAATTTAATAGCTTTGTTTAGAAAAAATTAATTACATTTTTGTTGATAAATAATACTTTATAAAAGGAATAAATATTTTCTTTCTTTTGATGGAAATAACATTTTTTAATCACTAATAACATGAAAAATGCTCGATTAATGTTAATCAAGTTTGAAAACAGCATTCAGCAACATGAAATTGAATATTTCAGAGGGGCTATTATCAATTCCCTGGATGAAAAGGAAATTCTTTTTCATAATCATTTTTCTGAAGGGTTTCGGTATGCTTATCCTCTTATACAATATAAAAGGATAGCCAACAAAGCTGCAATCATGTGTTTTAATGAAGGTACGGAATCTATAGGTTCTCTTTTGGCAAATCATAACCACGAAATTCAAATTGGTGATCGTATCGAAAAGCTTCAAATTTCGAAAGTATCCGCTTACGATTATCAAATACAGGTATGGGAACCGATGTTTCGTTATCACATTCGCAAATGGTTGCCATTCAATCAAGAAAACTTTCAGGAATACAGTAAACTGGAAAGTATAGCCGAGAAATGTGTTTTTCTTGAAAAAATATTGACAGGGAATATTTTGTCCTTTGCAAAAGGGCTCCATATTTTTTTCGACAAGCAGGTTCATTGCAAAATTTTGGAATTGGAAAATTCTACACTTACCACTTACAAGGGCGTAAAAATGAACAGATTTGATGCCGTTTTCACCTGCAACGTTTCAATTCCCGATTTTGCCGGACTTGGCAAAGGCGTCAGTATTGGTTACGGTATGGTCACAAAATATAAAAACAATTCAAAAAAATAAGACTTATGGAATTTGACAGAGAACAAATTTATCTGGCTGCTTTGTTGCACGATATTGGTAAATTTTATCAACGGGCTGACACAGGTAGCGTAGCGAGCAGTAAATACCTGAAGCAGTACAGTAAAAATGAAAGTACCTTCCTGCCACAAGCTGGAAACGGAAGATATTCGCACAAGCATTGCTTGTGGACAGCTCAGTTTATTGAAGATTTTCAGCAAGTTTTCAAAAAATTAGTTGGTGCCGATTCTTCCAATCTCACCGATAAAAACAGTTTGATGTTTCTGGCTGCTGCTCATCATTTGGGAAATGAACAGCTTTCTCCGCTCGGACAAATCATTAAAAAAGCCGATTGTCTCTCGTCGGGAATGGATAGGAATAGCATCGAAGCGTTAGAAGATGACCAGGATGAATCGAAATGGGATTCCTTCAAAACAAAACGAATGGTTTCCATTTTTGATGTTCTGAAAAAGAACAAGGAAGAATTGAAACTTCAAAAAAGTTGGCATCATCTGCCTGTTGCATCGCTTCGACTTACAAAAAATTATTTTCCTCGATTAGTATTTGATGAAAATCCAGATTATGAAAAATTATGGAATGAATTTCTTGCAGAATTTAAATTCATTCAGGCAAATACCTATCATGCTTTCAGTGAAACATTACTGAATTTGCTTTTCAAATACACTTCCTGCATTCCTTCGAGTACGATTGTATTTCCAGATGTTTCGCTCTTCGACCATTCCAAAACTACAGCAGCTCTGGCAGTTTGTCTTTACGATTACCAGCACGACAAACAGGCAGGTTCAAATCCTTTTCTGCTGATTGGAGGAGATATGAGCGGTATCCAATCGTATATTTATCAAATTGTTTCCAAATATGCTGGAAAAAATCTTAAAGGAAGATCATTTTATATTCGAATTCTTTCCGATGCGGTAGTACGTTACCTGTTAAGGGAGCTTCATCTTTTTCGTGCCAATGTGGTGTACGATTCGGGTGGAAGTTTTTATTTGATTGCTCCGAATACAACATTTGTAAACCAACAGCTTAATGATGCTATTCATTTTATTGAGCAGCAAATGTTCAAAACACACGGAATTCAGCTCTATATGGCAATTGATGCGGTAGAAGTATCAGAAAATGCATTGATGCACAAAAACGGAGAAAATCTGGGTAATTCTTGGGGAAAACTTTTTGAGAAACGAGAAAAAAAGAAAAACAACAAATTTGTTTCGCTCATTGAAAACAATTATGACAAACTGTTTAACCCCTTTATGCAAGGCGGAACAACGAAGCGTGACCGTATTTCGGGAGAAGAATTCCTTCCTGATGAAAAACCATTTTATTCGCCTGAAATCAAGGATGAGTTTAATGCTGAAAATCCGATCAAGGAAATAACCGGCAGACAAATTTTAATAGGTAAATACTTGCGTGATGCTGATTTTTTAGTTGTTTCTGAACAAAAAATTACTTACTGGAACGATAAAATTTTTATTGCTCCCATTGAACTTGGATTTTACTATTATTTACTAAAAACCTCCGAAATTGAAGAAATGAAGGAAAAATTGCAAGCTTCTGCCGATAAAATTACCCTCGTTACTTTGAACGGGAAAAATGGTAATTGTGATTTTTTGGGCGATTTGAAAATTCGTGGTTGGAATAATATTTATGAACTTGCATTTTACGGAGGCAATCAATTCAATGGAAAAACATTTGATGAAATGTGTAGCAGCGATTCATTGACTCGACTAGGAATACTGCGGATGGATGTGGATAATTTGGGAAATTTATTTCAGACCGGCATTATGCCTGAGATGTCCACCTTGTCCCGTTTTTCTGCCTTAAGTCGTTCTTTTGATTTTTATTTTTCCGGTTATCTCAATACGCTTCAGCAAGAGATTGCTCCCGATTCGTCATTTATCATTTACAGTGGGGGTGACGATTTGTTTATTGTTGGTGACTGGCGGGCAACTATTGAATTAGCAAAGAAAATAAATGCCGATTTTAAAGAATTTACCTGCCATAATCCGTCCTTGCATATTTCAGGAGGTATTGCTATTGTTGAACCAAAATTTCCATTGATGAAAGCAGCCGAAGAAAGCCAAGACGAAGAAAAAGCAGCCAAAGCACACGCTTGTCAGGAGGATATGAAAAACTCCATTTCTTTTATGGATACACCTTTGCATTGGGAAAAAGAGTTTCCGGCTGTTGAAAAATTAAAAAACGAGATGGTACGACTTTCAACCAGAGAAAATGAAGGCGATTCATCCAACAAATTGCCTAAATCGTTTATCGGGAAAATTTTGCAACATGCTTCCAACGCAAAGATAAAAAATCACAAGATAACGAATCTGAAAACCTATTGGATGGTAGCCTACGACATGGGTCGTATGGCCCAAAGATACAAGGATCCGGAATTAAAAGAATTGATCAACCGGAGCAAAATGGAAATCTGTAGCAATGCCACAACGCTCAACGGTGAATCTATTGCATCCGACTATCACGCCCTCGAATTGTGGGCTTTTGCTGCCCGCTGGGCAGAATTGGAACTACGTTCCTGAATTGAAAAATAATTTACATTTATATAAAACTCTTAAAATCAAAAAATTATGGACAATTATCAAAGTAATCCTCGACCGGGAGGGAATTTCCAACAAAAAAGAATGGCACAAAATAACGAAAGCCAGCAAACAAAGTCTCCTGAGGAATTTCTTAAAGAACATTCCATTCATACAGAATGGATAACCCAAGGTACAGACAAAACGATGGTAGATTTTACTGAGGAAGCCGGAAAATACATGGCTAAACAGAAACTAACAAAATCAAAAATTAGAAGTATTTACGGTGAAATTAAACGCATTCAAGTCAATGGATTTGAGAAAGAAAAATCTTCCTTTTATTTGCTTCGACCCAAAATGGCTTATGCACTTGGGAGAGATAGTGGCAATAAAGGATTGAAACTTTTTAAATTGATTTTCGATTATACTTCCAATTTGGTAAAAGATGCCAACCAATACGAAAATTTTTGTAATTTATTTGAAGCTATATTAGCTTATCACAAGGCTTTCGGAGGAAAAGAAAATTAAATCAAATTAAATTAACTGACTTTATTAATTCTAAAATTTCAAAATCATGTCGACAATAAAATTAAACAAAAAAATCAACTATACCGGTACTATTGTTTTGAAAACCGGCTTGCATATTGGTGGAACCAATTCTGCTATGAGCATCGGTGGACCTGATAACTTTGTAGTCAGAAATCCTTTGACCAACATCCCCTATATTCCGGGAAGTTCGCTGAAGGGAAAAATGAGAGCTTTGATCGAAATATCGACAGGCGAGGTAAATGAAAAAGGTGAAGCTTCTGAAAATCCCAACGGAATAGCTGGGAAACTTTTTGGTGTTGGTGCAAATAAAGGTGGGCATCCTTCCCGTTTGATTGTAAGAGATGCAGAATTGATGATTGATGATCCGGAAGTCGATTTCAATAAAACAGATTTACCTTATGCTGAAAGTAAAACAGAAGTTACTATTAACCGCGTAACTGCTGAAGCTAATCCTCGCACTTTTGAACGTGTGCCAGCAGGGGCAAAATTCAATTTGAATATGGTGCTCAATATCTTTGAAGGTGAAGATGAAAATGAATTAAAGAAAACTTTGAATGATGCCATTCAGTTGCTCGAAAACGATTATTTGGGCGGTCAAGGATCGCGCGGGTATGGTCAGGTAAAATTTGAAAATCTCAAAGAAGAAGTGATAGAATATAAAATTTGATTAACATGGCGGAATACAAAATAATTAAATTCACCCAATTTACGCCTTTGCATGTAGGAACGGGGAAAGAAGATTACGATTCCTCAGCAGGAATGCTTCAAAGCGACACTTTGTCGGCTGCCCTTGCTGCAATTCGGGCCCAAATGGGTAAAACGGACGATGTGCTGGAATTTATGCAGTCGTTTACCATCAGTTCTGCTTTTCCTTATTGGAAAGAGCTCTATTTCATGCCAGCAATGAAAGGAGAACTTCAAGTAGCAGTAAAAGGAAAAGAAGAATATGAATATCGAAAATGGCTGAAAAAAATTAAATTTATCGAAATAGGCTTGTGGAACGAATTGGTTTCCGGAAAAAGCATTGTTGTTGAGCAGCAACAGTTGCAAAACGAATTTTTGATTCCAAAAATTTCTTTTCAAAAAGTCATCAAAAATCAAGTGAATCAAAGGGTACAAGTTCCACGAATAGATGGAACGAAGAACAAACTTTTTTCTTTTGATTGGCAATTTTTTGACAAAGAAGCCGGACTTTACTGCTTGATAGATGCTGATGAGAAGGTGTTTGCCGAAGTGAAAGAACTTTTCAAACTGTTGGGCGAAACAGGAATAGGTACCGATAAAAACGTAGGCGGAGGAAAATTTGTTCCGGAATGCGGAGCAATTCAAATTCCTGAAATTCCGGATGCGAATGCAACACTTTTGTTGTCGCTTTTTTTACCGGAAGAAGCCGAACTCTCTCAGTTGAAACTGGAAGATGCCGTCTTTGAATTGATTTTACGGGGAGGATTTTTGGCTGGTAGTACCGAAGAAAAATTTCGTCACTTGAGGAAAAAATCGGTTTATATGTTTAATGCAGGTTCATTATTCCCAACCGTTCAAGAAATAAAAGGAAAAATTGTGGATTTATCGCCAGCATGGGATGACGAAAAAATGCATCCTGCTTATCGAAGCGGAAAACCATTTTGTATCAACATTAAAGTACCATCATTATGAGTAATATTCAATTAACGACTTTGACCCCTGTCCACGTAGGTTCCGGAGATTTATTGCAATACAATGCCGATTTTGTAGAAGATAAGATTGGATCAAATTCTTATATTTATGTAGTAGAACCTGCTAAAATTCTCCAATTGATTGGCATGGAAAATATAGACCGCTGGATTTCGATAATTGAAAATGCCGGAAACACCAAAGAATTTGTTCAGAAATTTTCACCCATCAAAAGTCCGGAAGCATTTTCTTCTCGAAAAATTTTGAATTTTGCCAAAAAAATTCAGAAAGGACAAATTTTGAAAGAAACCATTCATAACGGTTTTGGATTTCCTTATATTCCGGGCAGTTCCTTAAAAGGTGCCATACGTACCGTAATACTGGCTTCGCTGGTGGAAAGTGTAAATGATAAAGAGGAAAAAATACTTTCGAAGGACAGAAAAGGAAAAACAATTATTTCCGATAAAAAAATTCAAAATGAATTGTTTGGCAATGATGCCAAAAACGATTTGTTCCGATTTGTGGAAGTGGGCGATGCTTATTTCGAGAAAGGTTCGGAAGCTGCCTTCCGGATGATTCATTTGAATATTACCAACAAAAACTCACTGCTGGACGACAGTAAATCTCAAATCGTTGAAACCATTGATCAGGAAAAAACATCCTTTTTTCGATTGAATATTAATTTGAAAAAATATCGTTTTGCAAAAGAAAATTGGGAGCAAGCTGTCAGCTTTTCGAGAAACAGAGTTATAAATTCA
>Ga0116192_1000573_pt1 | contig 27562 bp, 31 predicted proteins | sample AD_UKC113_MetaG_FD_89876 | JGI IMG/M metagenome (GOLD analysis project Ga0116192, IMG submission 89876) | Active sludge microbial communities of municipal wastewater-treating anaerobic digesters from Hong Kong - AD_UKC113_MetaG | ecosystem: Engineered > Bioreactor > Anaerobic > Digestate...
CCGGAAAGTCTCTATGGAATAATAACAATTTTGTGGCAAAATGTTCATTTCGTTCGACATAAAATTTGATAAAAAGAGGGAAACACTTACTTTTGTGAAAGCGGCAAAAAAAGATGCAAACACTATAATTTACTTTTTCACGAACAAATAAAGAGATGATCTTGCACACATCATGCCCTTCAGAAGAAAAAGAATCGTATTGAAAGCAATTGATCAACAATATTTTAAACCACACAACCAACCATTATCATGAGTACCAGACGCAATTTCTTGAAAACGGCCACTATTGCCGGTGCAGGGATAGCTGCAGCCCCTCTCGCGAGCGCCATCGAAAAAGCTCCCACTATTGCTCCACAAAAGCAAAGAACTCTCTCGAAAGACGGAAAAATCAGGGTCGGATTCATTGGGACGGGATTTCGTTCGCAAGAACACTTCAATAACGTATTGTCATTCGACGATGCCAAAATCGTGGCGATTTGCGATGTTTCCGACTTTTCGCTCAACATGACCAAAGAAACTTTTAAACGAAAAGGGAAAGAACTTCCTAAAATTTACAAAGGAGGTGAACATGAATACGAAAAAATGCTCGCCAACGAAGAATTCGATGTAGTACTGATTGCCAGTCCGTGGGAATGGCATGTGCCCATGTCGGTTGCCGCCATGAAAGCCGGAGTGCCTTATGTAGGTGTGGAAGTTTCGGCCGCCAACACGATAGACGAATGCTGGGATTTGGTGAACACTTCCGAAGAAACCGGTTCACAACTCATGATTCTCGAAAACGTATGCTACCGGCGCGACGTGATGGCCGCACTCAAAATGGTGCGCGAAGGCCTTTTTGGCGAATTGACTCACTGCCGTTGCGGCTATGAGCACGATTTACGAGCCGTAAAATTCAACGACGGTAAATCCTATTCTTACGTTCCCGGCACCGAACTGAAAATGGGACCGGGAGCTGTCGGCGAAGCCGTGTGGCGAACTTTCCATTCCGTGAAGCGAAACGGCGATTTATATCCTACCCACGGCATCGGACCCGTGGGCACTTGGCTCGACATCAACCGAGGAAATCTCTTCGTTTCGCTTTCGGCAATGGCAACCAAGAGTCGTGGTTTGCACAAGTTTATTGTCGACAATGGTGGCACCAATCATCCGTACGCAAACTTAGATTTTAAACTGGGCGATATCGTTACTACCATGATCAACACGGTGAAAGGCGAAACCATCATCGTAACACACGACACCAACTCTCCCCGACCCTACTCGCTCGGATTTCGCCTGCAAGGAACCGAAGGTTTGTGGTACAATGACGGCGATACAATTTACATCGAAGGAAAATCGAAACCTCATCAGTGGGACAAATCGAGCGACTGGTTTGCCAAATATGATCACTCGCTGTGGAAAAGATACGGCGATGCGGCGCAAAATGCCGGTCACGGCGGAATGGACTACGTGATGATGATGGACCTGTTTAACGCCGTGCGCGAAAACAAACCCGTTCCGCTGGACTGCTACGATGCAGCAGCCTGGAGCGCTATTTCGGCCCTATCGGAACAATCCATCGCCAACGGCGGTCAATTATTGGAATTTCCCGATTTCACTCGCGGCAAATGGGTAAACCGTAAACCCAGTTTCGCGATGGAAAGCTAACAGAAAATAAATATTCGGCAAAGTTTTCGCACCATTTCGACTCTGAAATAGGTTGAAATACGAACCAATTATGCACAAAAATGTTTATATATTGCACATTTTTTGTACTTTTGTGCAGATTTTATATTTAAACACTTCTGTTTTTCAGATTACAAAAAGAAAACTAAAAGATGAATCACAACTTATTGAAAGGCAAACGAGGCATTATTTTCGGCGCTTTGAACGACATGTCCATCGCTTGGAAAGTTGCCGAAAGAGCCGTTGAAGAAGGAGCAACCATCACCTTGTCCAATACGCCCGTGGCAGTTCGTATGGGCGATACAGCCAAATTAGGTGAGAAACTCAATGCCGAGATCCTGCCTGCAGATGCGACCAATGTCGATGATCTCGAAATGGTATTTTCAAAATCGGTAGAGATTTTGGGAGGCAAGATCGATTTCGTGCTTCATTCTATCGGCATGTCACCCAACGTACGCAAAAAACGGACATACGACGATCTGGATTACGACATGTTCATGAAGACGCTCGATATTTCGGCCATCTCATTTCACAAAATGCTTCAAGTTGCACGCAAATTGGACGCTATAGCAGAGGGAGGATCCGTGCTTGCACTTTCGTATGTAGCCGCTCAACGCACATTTTACGGCTATAACGACATGGCCGATGCCAAAGCACTGCTCGAATCTATTGCACGTAGCTTCGGATACATTTACGGCCGCGAAAAAGGAGTTCGCATCAACACCATTTCGCAATCGCCTACGATGACAACCGCCGGCAGCGGCGTGAAAGGAATGGAAGATTTGATGGACTTTGCCAACCGAATGGCACCTCTCGGAAACGCGGATGCGGACGACTGTGCCGACTACTGCATCGTAATGTTTTCGGATCTTACCCGAAAAGTTACCATGCAAAACCTCTACAACGACGGCGGATTTTCGAGCATGGGTATGAGCCTTCGAGCCATGAAGCAGTATAGTAACGGACTCGATGAAGCCCGTGACCAAAACGGACAAATCGTTTACGGATAGTTCTCCTTTCAGGGAGATATCTCATTCGTACCTGCCGATCCTTTGGCAAAAAATAACTCTGAAATTCTATTCAGAGTTATTTTTTTATACATTTGCATCCGTTATGTTGATAAAAATATATCCCGACAATCCCAATTCCCGCGAAATCGACAAAGTAGTTTCGGTGCTCAGTGACGGTGGAACCATCATTTATCCTACCGACACGCTTTATGCCATCGGTTGTGATGCACTCAACGTTCGTGCCGTGGAAAAAATATGTGCTCTCAAAGGCATCAATCCCCAAAAAAGCAACCTTTCGATTATTTGCAGCGATTTAAGCTCAATCAGCGAATATGCCAAAGTAGATACACCTACTTTCAAGCTGATGAAGCGCAATCTTCCCGGGCCCTTTACGTTTATTTTGCCGACAACATCATCCCTACCGAAAATTTACAAAAACAAAAAAACCGTCGGTATTCGCGTCCCTGACAATAATATTGTCCGCGAAATGGTTTCCCTATTGGGAAACCCTATCTTGAGTACATCGGTGTCGCAAGGCAATGATGAGATAGAATATCTGACTGACCCCGAACTGATCCACGAAAAATGGTCATCGATAGCAGATATTGTGATAGATGGCGGACCCGGCGGCATAGAACCTTCGACCGTAGTTGATTGTACCGGCGATGAACCCGTAATTATCCGTCAGGGAAAGGGCATTCTGATATTGTAAATAAATTCAATTACATACTTCATATATTTCCTATGAAAAAAATTTTATTTCTCGGCCTCATTGCAGTGTTGTTTTCGTTCATACTGACTTCCTGCGAAAAAGATTCTCCCGTTGACACATCCAATGATACAATAAACCCCGTTTCGCAATTTGTTTACGACGGAATGTCCACTTATTATCTGTGGGCAAATGAAGTTGTAAACAAAAAACCTACGGTTGCCGATACCGATCCCGAAGCTTATTTCTACAGAATCCTGAATAGCACAGACACCCAACACGGTTGGTCGTGGATAACAGATGATGTGGACGCTTTAATGGCCGATTTTTCGGGTGAATCACTTTCTTTCGGTTATGTTCTATCTTTTTATCTCATCGGTAATGATCCGTATGCTTATATCAAATATGTATATCCGAACACACCAGCAGCAAAAGCAGGATTGCAACGATTGGACTTCATCGGAAAGCTGAACGATGTAAAATTATCAACTGTTCAACAAAACGGCTACACCTATATCAGCGACCGGGATTATGACCTCTTGTTCGGAAACAGCGCTGTAAAGTTTACTACCTATAAATTGTCCGGAACAACACTTGTTCAAGACAAAGAAGTAACGATTACTCCGGATAAAACCCCAAAAGACCCGGTAATATATAGCAACATTTATACTATCGGCGAAAAAAGAATCGGATATCTTTTCTACGCGGACTTTGTTGACGATTTCGATTATCGTTTATATGAGGTTTTCGACGCGTTTAAAACTGCCGAAATAACTGATTTGGTTCTGGATTTGCGATACAATCATGGCGGTGCCGTAACATCAGCTATCTACTTATCTTCCATGATTGCACCCCGCACTGCTGTAGAAAATAAGTCACCATTTATTGTTATGAATTACAATGACTTATTGAACAGATCGTTCGACAAATGGTACAACGAAGCTGCCGAAGCCGATAAATATAAATACGACCGTAAAGATTATTTGGGAACTTATACCTCGTCAAATAAAAATCCGCTAGACGTTAATCTCGATCTGAAACAAGTATATATCATTGCTACAGGTGATTCGTATTCAGCATCTGAACTTACCACTTTTTGTCTGAAACCTTATATGGAAGTAGTGCATATCGGAAATAAAACCGGCGGCAAATATGCAGCATCATGGACGCTACATGCCTACGACACTTTGCCTGACGAAAATGGAAATGTAAGAGCTGTTCCTATCTACGACAAAAATGAATTAACAAGTGAAGAACAACAATCTTTAAAGAACTGGGCTATGCAACCTATTGTTGCTTTTTATAGCGATAAATACGAACAAAATTTTTCTGCAACAGATGGATTAATACCGGCTGAAGTGAACACATTTGATGAGGGTTTTGGATATATCGACTATTGGACACAATTGGGTGATACAAAAGATGTATTTTTAGGACATGCACTTTACTTGATTACCGGCGACGATTCATACCAACCGATACAACCGAAAGCAGCACGAGCAACTAATTTGCCGATAATTTCGAATCAAAAATTACATAATCCGAAAGATTTCAAGATGCAGTCGGTAATCCTGGATAATATTAAAATGCCCTCCGGCGAATTAAGATCAATCACCGATGAACTCCGGAAATAATACGAAACGAGTATTTAATTGTGCTTGCTAATAAAAACTTATTCGATCAAATTTTTCGAGAATTTCGTCCATAATGGCAAACAACTCATCGATTGTGTTGGCTCTCAACATTGCTATGCGTGTAGGCTTGAAATCGGGAATGCCTTTAAACAATGGCGTTGCGGCCAAATGACGACGAATATGCAATATACCTCGTCGCTCGTCGAGTCGTTCCACACTCTGCAAAACTTGTTGTTTGAGGACATCCAAATACCATTCGAACGATTCCGACGGAAGCCGTTCGCCTGTGATGAGAAAATGTTTTACTTCGCTAAAAATCCATGGTCGGCCAATGCTTGCTCTTCCAATCATCACGGCATCCACACCCGTTTCCTCGAATCGTTTTTTGGCAACCTCCGCTGAGTCGATGTCGCCATTTCCAATAATGGGAATATGCATTCGCGGGTTGTTCTTCACTTCTCCAATCAGCTTCCAATCGGCTTCGCCTGTGTACATCTGTGCGCGCGTTCGACCGTGAATAGTAAGTGCTGCAATACCGCAATCTTGCAATTGCTCGGCCAGCGAAACGATGATTTTCGAATGTTCATCCCAACCCAACCGTGTTTTCACCGTAACTGGTTTTTTGACCGCTTTCACCACCTTTTCCGTAATTTCGAGCATTAGTTCCGGCGTTTTAAGCATCCCGGATCCGGCACCTTTGCCGGCAACTTTTTTCACCGGACAACCAAAATTTATATCGATTACATCGGGATTGGCTTCCTCACAAATTTTGGCAGCCTCTGCCATCGCGTCGGGATCGCGACCGTAGATTTGAATAGCAACGGGACGTTCGTCATCGCTAATCACCAGTTTTTCCCTGGTTTTTTTTACTTCTCGAACCAAAGCGTCGCTCGAAACAAATTCGGTATAAACCATGTCGGCTCCAAATCTTTTGCACAAAAGCCGAAAGCCTATATCGGTTACATCCTCCATCGGAGCCAAAAAAACCGGAAAGCGAGAAAACTCTATTTCTCCAATTTTCATTTCGAAGGTTTTGTCTGTACGTAATTTTTTAATTTATTTCCCCACTCCATTTCATCGAATCCGACCAAAACAAAATCATCTGCTACAAGAATGGGTCGTTTGATCAACTTTCCGCTCTGAGCCAACAAGCGGATGAGTTCTTCGTTCGAAGCCGTTTTGACGATATTTTTCAGATTATTCTCCTTGTAAACCTGACCTGAAGTATTGAAAAATTTCAGAATCGGCAAGCCGCTTTTTTTAATCCATTCCGAAAGCTCTTTTTCCGAAGGATTTTCATCCACAATGTGACGAGAAACAACTTCTATATTATTTTCACGTAGCCATTTGGCAGCTTTACGACATGTTCCGCACGATGGATATTGCAAAAAGAGAAGATTCATACTTTTCGGAGATTAGTTGTTTAAAAATATAGCCGGAATTCATAAATGGTTTCCATTTTAATACACAAAAAACACAGATATATAGTTTTTGTTCATCCGCAAAATCATCGACAAAAAAATGTTGATAACTTGTCAAACGTATGTTCACGAAAAAATCATATTTCGATTTGCAAAATTCAAAAAAATTTTAAGCAGACCAAAAGTTGATTTTAAGAACAAAAGTTGAAAAAATTTCTCACGTTTTCATTCATGAGTTTTCAACTGCCACCCGTAACAAAAAAGAAATTAATTATTAACTTTGCGAGATATAAACAGATGTTGATAAAATTTGTAATCGATTGAAATTTAAGTATTAAATCAATTTTATACTGTTTATTATTTATGAAAAGATTGCTTTTTCTTTTCATAACTTATTTTCTTGGAAAAGTAAAAAAAGTAATCAACAATTTCAACAGGTTATCATATTCATCATACCTTCTTTTAAATTTTAAAAAAGAAATAAATATAGAAGTTGAAAATGAAAAAAGAATTTCTCGTCGACGAAATAAATAAACTCAGAAAAGAAAAAAATGCCATTATATTGAGTCATTATTACCAAGAACCCGAAATACAGGATATTGCCGATTTTGTTGGCGATAGTTTGGCATTGGCTCAATGGGCAGCAAAAACATCGGCAGATATCATCGTTTTGTGCGGTGTACATTTTATGGGCGAAACGGCTAAAATATTATCTCCCCAAAAGCGAGTTTTCATTCCTGATACTGCCGCAGGTTGTTCATTGGCAGATAGCTGTCCTGCTGATGAATTTAAAAAATTTATAGAAGAGCATCCCGATCACACGGTAATTTCGTATGTAAATACCACTGCTGCGGTAAAAGCTCTTACAGATATTGTCGTAACTTCTACAAATGCGCGACAAATCGTGGAATCATTGCCCGTAGAAGAGAAAATCATTTTTGGTCCCGATAGGAATCTGGGTGATTATATCAATAAACTCACGGGTAGAAATATGCTTTTATGGAATGGTTACTGCCACGTGCATCAACAGTTTTCGATGGATAAAATTTTGGAATTGAAAAAACGATATCCCGAAGCTTTGTTGCTTGCTCATCCCGAATGTCCAAATTATCTGCTTCAAATAGCCGATCACATTGGCTCTACTTCTTCTTTATTGAAATTTGCAATTTGGTCCGACAGAAAACAATTTATAGTAGCAACCGAGGCCGGGATTTTGCACCAGATGCAAAAAGACAATCCCGACAAACTGTTTATTCCTGCACCTCCCGAAGATTCAACATGCGCTTGCAACGAATGTTTCTATATGAAAATGAATACGTTGGAAAAACTGTATGCTTGTTTGAAAAATGAAACTCCTGAAATATTCATCGATGAGGAAATTCGCCTGAAAGCGGTGAAACCCATTGAGAGAATGCTCGAAATATCCGAAAAATATGGTTTGTAAATCCATTGGGTGTCGTCAAAACTAATTGCTTAAATCATTGTTTTTTGCTATCTTTGCAACCCGAATTCAGTAAAAATCAATTATTTTGCTGTTAATGTTTTATATTCAAAAATTTCCGGATAGATGGCTCTTCAATGCGGTATAGTAGGACTTCCAAACGTAGGTAAATCCACCCTTTTCAATTGTTTATCGAATGCAAAAGCTCAAGCGGCCAATTTTCCGTTTTGTACTATCGAACCTAATGTAGGCGTAATTACTGTTCCCGACGAACGATTGAATAAATTGGCTGAATTGGTTCATCCACAACGCATTGTTCCAACAACTGTCGAAATAGTGGATATTGCAGGTTTAGTGAAAGGTGCAAGCAAAGGTGAAGGATTGGGTAACAAATTTTTGGCCAATATTCGCGAAACAGATGCTATTTTGCATGTTCTTCGTTGTTTCGACGACGATAATGTTACGCACGTCGATGGACGAGTTGATCCGGTTCGCGACAAAGAGATTGTTGATGCGGAATTGCAGTTGAAAGATTTGGAAACAATTGATGCGCGCATCAATAAAGTGGAAAAGCAGGCCAAAACCGGAGGAGACAAAGATGCAAAAATCGCATTCGAAGTATATTCCAAAATACGTGAAGCTTTGTTGCGCGGCGAATCGGCACGCACCGTAACTTTTAATACCAAAGATGAACAAAAAATTGCTCACGATCTTTTTTTGCTGACCGATAAGCCGGTTTTGTATGTTTGCAATGTGGACGAAAAAAGTGTTGTCACGGGAAATAAATATGTCGATGTTGTTCGTGAAGCAGTTAAAAACGAAAATGCCGAAATTCTCGTAGTTGCCGCAAAAATAGAATCGGAAATTGCCGAATTTGATTCTTACGAAGAGCGACAAATGTTTTTGAACGAAATAGGACTGCAAGAATCGGGCATGAATCGTTTGATAAAATCGGCTTACAAATTGCTTAATCTGCAAACTTTTCTCACTGCAGGACCTCAGGAAGTTCGCGCATGGACATTTCATAAGGGATGGAAAGCTCCACAATGTGCCGGAGTTATTCATAGCGACTTCGAGAAAGGATTTATTCGTGCGGAAGTCATCAAATATGAAGATTATATAACTTACGGTTCAGAAGCAGCGGTAAAAGAAGCAGGCAAAATGTATGTCGAAGGAAAAGATTATGTGGTTCAGGATGGCGATATCATGCACTTTCGGTTTAATGTATGAAATTTGCATAAAAATTTATCCGAAAATTGCTTCATTAAATTCCCTGTAATAATTGATTGTTTCTTTGGTAAGGATATCCAGCGGAACGTAATTTTCAACTTGCACGGGATTCCTGAAAACCAAATATTCGATCAGGGTTTTCATTGCCATGAAACCCTGTTGTTCCGGTTCCTGTCCGATCAGAAAATAAATTTTATCCTTTTTCAAAGCTTCGATATTGGGTTGAGTCAAGTCCACGCAAACGAGTTTGATATTATCAATATTGTTTTCGTGCAAATAATTGGCAATAATATTTCCTCGAGAGTTTAAAACTACAATTCCTCCCACATTTTTGTTTTCCTTGAAAAATTGCGATAGAAAGAAGTTGTTTTTTTCCGGTTCGAGAAGCGAAAAAGGAATAGAAAGAACTTTGTTATCCAATTTTTTTTCGGAAAGGTAATCCATAAATCCTTTTTTTCGCAATACAGTCGTATTTGCACTTTCGTTACCGATTCTCACAGCTTGCAATATTCCAATATCACTCGATTTCGGTATGATGGAAGTAATAAGTTTGCTCATTAAATATCCGCATGTGTAGTGATCTGACGAAAAAAAAGCCAGTGGAAACGATTGCTTTATGGCCGAATCGACAAAAATATAGGGTATAGACCTTTTATCAAGTTCGTTTGTCAATTTTACGGTTTCGGCAGTAAATGTAGGTCCGATGATCATGGCATCGGCTTCCATTTTTATAATTTGATCAAAAATACTACGACAAGAAAAAATATCGTATTGGTTATAGGTAATAATTTGATAATCGACGCGAATATTCTGATATTCTTCCAATGCGCGTAAAATACCGTTCCGGATACTTTCCCAGTATTCGCCCGGAAAAATATGAGGCATGGTAATAATGATGCGGTATTTTCGTTTTAAAGACATACCACTGATGTGAATATTGGGCTTGTAGTCCACTTCACTCAGTACCTTTTCTACGGCTTCTCGTGCTTTTTTCGAAACTTTTCCCCGATTATGAAGAATGCGATCTACAGTTCCTGTTGAAACACCGGCTCTTTCGGCAATGTCTTTGATACGGATTTTATTTTGCATGATAGCTGTTTTTGAAATAGGTTTAATACCATCTATAATTATCGAGATAAGTCTTTATCGGAAAACGTAAGAATAAATTATTCTACGACGTAGGCACGTATAATTTTTGCGTCTTTTTTGGGACGATCTCTTTCGTCGGTTTCAAGGTCGGCAATTTTATCGATAACATCCAATCCTTCAATAACTTCACCAAAAATAGTATATTCTCCATCGAGCGTGTGTACGCCACCTAACGACGAATATGCCTCGCGTTTTTCTTCTGCGATTTTTAATTTGCCGGGAGCTTGGGCATAAATAGAATCCACAACCTGCAAAACCGAATCGAGCAAAGCGTTGAAGGCTGAAGGATCGGTTGTTTTAAGTCTTGCCAATTTGTCTTTGTGCGGGTTATAATGTTGTTTGATAATAGTGTTTTTGATAGGAACATTTACCGCCATTTCCAGTGTGTCGAGGCGTCCTTGTGTGTAGGTTTTGCCATCGACAATATAAAATTGCGAGGCATCCGATTTTTTTGGGGGATTCTCTTCATTTCCTCTACGTGGAGCTGCCAGAGCTCCTTTTTTGTGAAAGTGACCCGGACGAAATTCCGGTAAAATTTGCATATCCATTCGTCCGGCCCCGATGGAAGCACCGGCAGGAGCATTTTTCGAATCTTGTGCCCCACCCTGAATCATGAAGTCTTTGATGACGCGATGAAAAAGAGTTCCGTCAAAATATCCTTGTTTCACAAGTTTCAGAAAGTGTTCGCTATGATTTGGGGTATCGTCGTACAGCATTACTTTCATATCGCCAAAGTTTGTAGAAATCACTATATGGGGATATTTGGTTTGAGCTTCGGTGAACTGAAGTGATGAACAAAGCAGGACGAAAATCCATATCAATTTTTTTGTCATGACGAGTCTCGTTTAATTTGTGAAATTACAAATTTTCTGTTAATTAGGTGCTCTACGATACAAATATACAGCTATTCCTGTAAAAATAAAATTGGGAATCCATGCTGCCAACATTGGGGTCATAACTCCCGAAACGGCAAACGACGAACTGATGGTCATAAAAAGGATATAGGTCATACTTAGCGCCAATCCGATACCGATATTCAGGCCCATGCCTCCTTTTACTTTTCGAGCCGAAAGCGATGCCCCAATGATGGTCAAAATAAATGCCGAAAGAGCCGAAGCAATGCGGCTGTGGTACTCGATCTGGAAAGGCTGAATATTGCCCATGCCACGCTCTTTTTGACTTTGAATGTAGTTTCGGAGTTGCGGTGAAGTCATCACCTGCTGATCGCTCGAAGCAATGATAAAATCGTTGGGAACTATTTGCAATGTAGTGTCAATGTTGTTTCCCCGTGTAATGCTTTCTTTGAGACCATCAAAATGACGGATTTGATAATTGCTTATAGTCCATTGGTAGGCCGAATCGTAACGAATGGACTGAGCAGTCAGACGTGAAACTAAGTTGAGACTGTCGAACTTGTCGAGCGAAAAATTGTATCCTGTATTGGTTTGCAGGTCGAAATTGCCGAAATAGGCAATTGTGCCGGGAGCTACTTTAAACTGAATATCATGATCTCCTATTTTACGTTTGTTGGGATTGACATATTTTTGTTCGAACTCGATACGCGATTTGTTGGCCGGTGGTATGATATAGGCCCCGAAAATGAAAGCGGTAACGGCTATAATCAAAGCCGAAATCATATAAGGTTTCATGAGCCGTTTGAAACTGATCCCATTCGAAAGGATTGCAATAATTTCGGAGTCGTTCGCCATTTTGGAAGTAAAGAAAATGACAGCCAAAAAAACAAACAGCGGACTGAACAGATTGGCGTAATAAGGAATGAAATTAAGGTAATAATTGAAAATGATCTCATTGAGTGGCGCACTGTTTGTCATGAATTTATCTATCTTTTCGTTGATATCGAATACCACTGCTATAGATATGATGAGCAGGATCATGAACACGAAGGTTCCCAAAAACTTTTTGATGATATATCTATCGAGTTTAAGCAATTTCAAAGATTTTTTGTCCAACGCTACTTTCATAATCTACGGGTTACGTTTTCAATCATTTTCGATTTCCACAACGAAAAATCGTCTGCAATAATATGTTTTCTTGCTTCTTTTACAAGCCATATATAGAATGCAAGATTGTGAATGGATGCAATTTGCAGTCCGAGTATTTCGTTCACATTGATCAGATGTCGCAGGTAAGCTTTGCTGTAAAGCGAATCGACGAAAGAAGCCCCATCTTTTTCGATCGGAGAAAAATCGTCTTTCCACTTTTCGTTGCGCATATTCATAATACCATTTTTAGTGAAAATTTGTCCATTACGACCGTTACGAGTAGGCATGATGCAGTCGAACATATCCACTCCACGTTCGATGGCTTCCAAAATATTTGCCGGAGTGCCAACTCCCATCAGGTATCGAGGTTTGTCTTTGGGTAAAATTTCATTTACCAATTCCACCATTTCATACATTTTTTCGGTAGGCTCACCTACTGCAAGTCCGCCAATCGCATTTCCGTCGGCTTCTTTTGAAGCAACATTTTCGGCTGCGCGTTTGCGCAGATCGGGATAAATGCAACCTTGAACGATAGGAAATAGAGTTTGCCGATGCCCGTATGGACATTCGGTTTCGGCAAAACGTTTCAGACAGCGATCGAGCCATTGTTCGGTAAGTTCGAGAGACGATTTTGCATAGTTATAATCGGCATTCCCGGGGGTGCACTCGTCAAAAGCCATCATGATGTCGGCGCCGATAATGCGCTGGATATCTACCACTTTTTCGGGTGTGAAAAAATGCTTTGAACCGTCGATGTGCGATCGAAATTCGGCTCCTTCGGGATTTAATTTTCTATTGTCGGAAAGCGAAAACACCTGATAACCACCGCTGTCTGTAAGTATTGGCCTGTCCCAACTGTTGAATTTGTGTAATCCTCCTCCCTGTCGCAGAATTTCCAATCCGGGTCGCAAATACAAATGATACGTATTTCCCAGAATGATTTGGGCCCCTATATCGTTTTTCAACTCGCTAATATGAACAGCTTTTACGCTGCCAACAGTCCCAACGGGCATGAATATCGGCGTTTCGATTAGGCCATGATCGGTTGTTATAATTCCTGCTCTGGCACTCGATTTCGCATCGGTGTGTATAAGTTGGAAGTCCAAACTGAATTTTTGCTTTGAATTTTGTGGAGGCAAAGATACGGGTTTTGTTTCTACAATTTGAATTGTATTCGTTTAAAAATAGTTAGACAAGTTAACTACGATAATAATTGATAAAATAGGCAGGTTGGCCGGAAAATATACTAAATTTGCGGAATCAAGAATGTTTAATCATTGAAAAAGTCAAAATAATGGAAAGAAAACCCGAATGGCTGAAGATTGCTCTTCCAAAGGGTGAGCAATATTTTAAAACTGAAGAATTGGTCGAAACACGACATCTGCATACAATCTGTGTGAGTGGAAAATGTCCCAATAAAGCTGAATGCTGGGGAAACGGAACAGCTACCTTTATGATTTTGGGAGAAATCTGCACGAGATCGTGTAAATTTTGTGCAACAATAACCGGCAGACCACATCCGGTAGATTGGAACGAACCCCAAAGGTTAGCCGATACTATCTCAAATATGAAGTTGAAACATTGTGTCATCACGAGTGTCGATAGAGATGACTTACCTGACGGCGGTGCCGATTTTTGGGCAAAGACTATTGAGTGTATAAAAGAAAAGAATCCTCATATCACTATCGAAACGCTTATTCCCGATTTTGATGCTAAACCCGAATTGATTCAAAAGGTCATCGATGCACGTCCCAATATAATTTCACACAACCTCGAAACAGTCCGTAGGCTTACACCACTTGTGCGCAGTCGCGCCAAATATGATATCAGTCTCAAAACTATAGAAACCATTTCGAAAAGCGGAACCGTCAGGTCCAAATCCGGAATAATGGTTGGACTAGGTGAAACGGAAGAAGAGGTTTTGCAAACTATGGATGATTTATTGGCAGTTGGCTGCAAAATAATGACGATAGGTCAATATTTGCAACCTACCCGAAAACACTATCCTGTTGCCGAATATGTAACCCCTGCACAATTTGCCAAATATCGCGAAATAGGTTTAAAAAAAGGTTTCAGATTTGTCGAAAGCGGGCCACTCGTGCGTTCGTCTTATCACGCCGAAAAACATGTGTAAGAACAAAACTAAAAACGCAAGTTTACTTTGAATTTCTTGCATATGAACCAAAAAGTAATTTTTCAGGATTTAGGGCGAATTCGATACAAACAGGCTTGGGACTATCAGGAAACACTGTTTGATTCGCTTATTCGATCGAAAGTGAATAAAAGCGGTTGCGGAGATCAATATCTCTTGTTTTGCGAACACGAACCGGTTTACACACTTGGCAAACATGGCGATAAACACAATTTGCTCATCACGGAACAAATTTGCAAAAGCAAAAATATCGATTTTTATTCTATCGATAGGGGAGGGGACATTACTTTTCACGGACCCGGACAATTGGTTGCTTATCCTATCATCGATTTGGAATCATTCGGAATCGGAATTAAAAAATATATTGATTTGCTCGAAGATGTGGTGATTGATGTGCTTGACAGTTATGGAATTTTGGGAGAAAAAGATGAAAAAGCGATGGGCGTTTGGATTGACGCTTCGCATCCCGCAAAAGCGCGGAAAATATGTGCCATCGGTGTTCGATCAAGTCGGTTTGTAACCATGCATGGTTTGGCTCTGAATGTGAATACCGATTTGACGTATTTTTCTTATATCAATCCGTGTGGGTTCGTCGATCGGGGCGTTACTTCTATACAAAAAGAGCTGGGAGAAGAAATAGATTATCAACAAGTTAAGGATAGGATGAAACATTCGTTCACGAAAATATTTGGAATGGATTTTCGATAAATGGATGACTTTCCAAGTTGCCTGATTTCCAAAATATTTGTTTAGATGCTTTTCTCTCCCCGAAAATGGATAAGCTCGATCCTGAAATGTTTTGAAAAAAATTTCATCAAAACACGTGTGATTATTGTTTCAAACCAATTCAAAACCTTATTTATCCTCCCTGTTTTCTTTCATCCATCTATATCTTTCTTTTGTTATAGCTCCGACATAGCTCCGAGGCAACTCCCAGGTTCCTCCCATATAATTCCATGGTAACAATATGATAACTGCAAATATATTTCATAATCCATGCAAATAAAAGTAAGTAATCGATACCGATATGTATCGTGATCCCGTTGATTTCGGAAATGCATTTTTGGTTGGCCTAACAATCTGAAAACCTTAAAGATTTTTAACCCCAAATCTGCCCGAAACCGATTTAACATATCTATTTTTGTAGTTCGTAATTTTATCCGGAAATTTAACAATCAAATAAATATGAGTCAAGTAGTTGATATCAAAGAATTAAATGAGAGAATTGAACAGAAAAGCGTTTTCGTTCAGACCATAACCACGGGAATGGATCATGTAATTGTAGGACAGAAACATTTGGTAGAGTCGCTTTTAATCGGACTTTTGTCCGATGGACATATTTTACTGGAAGGAGTTCCGGGATTGGCCAAAACGCTTGCAATCAAAACTCTGGCTCAACTGATCGATGCCAAATACAACCGTATTCAGTTCACTCCCGACTTATTGCCGGCCGATGTTGTCGGTACAATGATTTACAGCCAGCGCAACGAAGAGTTTCAGGTGAAACACGGGCCCGTTTTTGCCAACTTTGTATTGGCAGATGAAATCAATCGTGCGCCGGCAAAAGTTCAGAGTGCATTACTCGAAGCCATGCAGGAACGTCAGGTTACCATCGGAGAATCTACTTATCGGTTGCCGAATCCTTTTTTAGTAATGGCTACACAAAATCCGATAGAGCAGGAGGGAACTTATCCGTTGCCTGAAGCACAGGTGGACCGTTTTATGTTGAAAGTTGTCATTGGATATCCTTCGAAAGAAGAAGAAAAGCGCATTATCCGTCAAAATATTTTCGAACCCGTTGGGATTGACAAACCGGTAGTAACAACCGATGAAATTCTTGATGCCCGCAAAGTGGTTCGCGAAGTGTATATTGACGAAAAAATAGAACGGTATATTGTCGATATTGTTTTTGCAACTCGTTTCCCCGAACAGTTTGGTTTGCCCAATCTCAAAGATATGATCGGTTTTGGCGGATCTCCCCGAGCATCCATCAATTTGGCGCTTGCCGCTCGAAGTTTTGCTTTTATCAAGCGTCGCGGCTATGTAATACCCGAAGACATTCGCGCAGTTTGTCACGATGTGCTTCGTCACCGCATTGGTCTTACGTACGAAGCTGAAGCCAATAATATGACATCCGAAGAAATCATCAGTGAAATTCTCAATAAGGTGGAAGTACCTTAATAGAAGACGATGAATGATTTTTTTGTAAAGTCAATCGAAGCAGAATAATGGAAACAACGGAGTTATTAAAGAAAGTTCGACATATAGAAATTCGAGCACGCGGATTGTCGCAAAATATTTTCGCCGGACAATATCATTCGGCTTTCAAGGGACGAGGTATGGCGTTTTCTGAAGTACGCGAATATCAATATGGCGACGACCTTCGCGACATTGACTGGAATGTTACTGCCCGCTACAATCGACCTTACGTAAAGATTTTCGAAGAAGAACGTGAGTTAACCGTAATGCTGCTGATTGATGTATCTAACAGTTTGACATTTGGCACATCTACCATGACTAAGCGCGACATGGTGGCAGAAATTGCTGCAACGCTTGCTTTTTCGGCAATTCAGAACAACGATAAAATCGGTGTAACTTTCTTTTCCGACGAAATCGAAAAATTTATTCCTCCTAAAAAAGGTAGAAAGCATATTCTTTTCATCATTCGTGAGATTTTGAGTTTCGAGCCCAAAAGCAAGGGTACCGATATCGACATGGCTTTGCGATATATGACAAATGCCATCAAAAAACGTTGTACTGCTTTTCTTCTTTCAGATTTCGTCGATCAAAGCGATTATAAACAGGCATTGCGTATAGCCAACCGCAAACATGATATTGTTGCCATTCAGGTGTATGACAAAATGAGTACACGACTTCTTCCGGTCGGACTGATGAAATTGCACGATCCCGAAACGGGAGAAGATGTATGGATGGATACCTCCTCGAAGAATGTACGTGATTGCTATAGCAAATGGTGGAACGATCGCCAAACCGAAATGTATAACGCTTTTCGTCAGAGTAAAGTAGATAATGTGTCGGTTTCCACCGATGACGATTATGTGAAGTCGTTACTACAGCTTTTTCAACAACGAAAATAATGAAGTTTACACGTGAATAAGTCACTGCATAAAATATTTTTTTGGATAGGATCTGTCGCGTTATTTATTGCACCTACGATCCTTTCGGCGCAAAGGGCTTCGGTGCGGGCCACGATTCAGCCTTCCGAAATCATGATCGGTCAGCAGGCGCTCATCAACCTGCAGGTTATTACTCCGAAAAGCAAAAACATCCAATTTCCTGTTTACGAAAAAGAAATCGTTCCGGGTGTTGAAGTGCTCGCGATGCTCAAACCCGATACCACAATCGAAAACAATGTAATGACACTTAATTTCAAATATGTCGTTACTTCCTTCGATTCGACTCTTTACAATATTCCTCGAATGCCTGTTTTCGATGGCACCGATACCATTTTTTCCAACTCATTCGGCTTGAAAGTAACTTCACCCGTGCTTAAAGACTCCACAAGAACATATTTGGAAAAACTCAAAAACAAAGAAACCGATTCGATCGACTTTAATCAATTGCAATTGAACGATATCAAGCCAATACAGAAACCACCTTTTGTTTGGACTGATTATCTGTGGATTCTTTGGATGATTTTGGGCGTTGGTCTGTTGGCTGCAATTGTGCTTGCCGTGATATATTTCGTATTAAAGAAGAAACACAAAGGATATTTCTTTACTCCGCCCCAAGTGCTTCCTGCCCACGTACGCGCCATACAAGCTCTTGATAAGCTTAAGGCCGATAAACTTGGACGGCAGGAAGGGCGCGAAAAGGAATTTTACACAAAAATTGCGGACATTTTGCGAATATATCTCGCAGAAAGGTATGGAATAAACGCCATGGAAATGACTTCAGGCGAAATTTTAAACGAAATTCGAAAGTTAAGTGATGCCGATTCGGTTTATGAGAATTTGAAGCAAATACTCTCGGTTGCCGACTTGGTGAAATTTGCCAAATACAAACCATATCCTGATGAGAACGATTTGAGCATAATGAACGCTTACCTTTTTGTGAATCAAACACGTGAACCTGATCCGCTGCCCGATAAATCGGAATCGAAAAAGGATAGGGGAGAGGGTGATTCTGATAATGGATAGATAATTAAATTGATGTTGAAGCTTTTATTCGAAGAAATATATGCAATTTGCAAACCCTGAATATTTGTATTTACTGTTGTTGTTGATCCCGCTTATCGCCTGGTATGTTGTCAAACTGTCGAAGATGCAGGCCTCTTTCAAGTTGGCTTCGACTCAAGCTTTCAAAAAAGTTAAGCCAAATATGAGGGTTTATATGCGCCATTTCCCTTTCGTTTTGCGCGTGATCTCCATAGCACTTATCATCATCGTGATAGCAAGGCCTCAGGCGGTTAATAGTTGGGAAGAAACCGAATCGCAAGGTATTGATATTGTTTTGGCTTTAGACGTTTCGGGATCGATGCTTGCCCAGGATTTGCAACCCAATCGGATATAAGCTGCAAAAAAAGTAGCTTCGGAATTTGTCACAGATCGCAAAAATGATAAGATAGGGCTGGTGATTTTCGCCGGAGAAAGCTTCACCCAATGTCCCCTCACCACCGATCATAAAGTATTGCTTAATTTATTGAAAGATGTGAATTTCGGTATGATCGAGGACGGTACGGCCATCGGGCTTGGATTGGCGAATAGTGTTAATCGCCTCAAAGACAGTCCTTCGAAATCGAAAGTTGTGATTCTCCTCACGGATGGAACCAACAATCGGGGTCAGATTGCACCGCTTACCGCTGCCGATTTGGCCAAATCGTACGGCATTCGTGTTTATACAATCGGAGTTGGAACCAAAGGAATGGCACCTACGCCCGTGCAGACGCCTTTTGGAATGCGTATCCAGAATATGCCGGTAGATATCGACGAAAAAACCTTGACCGAAATTGCATCGCTTACCGGTGGTCAATATTTCAGAGCTGTGGATACGGAAGGACTTCGTGAAGTTTATCGCGAAATAGATCAGATGGAAAAATACCTGATTAGTGTTCAGAATGTTACACGAAAGCAAGAATTGTTTCTTCCTTTTGCTCTGGTGGCATTAGCGCTTATTTTGATAGAATTGATTTTGCGTAGAACGTGGCTTCGAACCATTCCTTGAGTATTGAATTTTGAGAGAATAAAATTAATTTCACAATAAATTAATGGCATAGCCATCAAATAAAATATGTTTCGATTTGGTAGTCCTGAATTTCTTTATTTGTTGATAGCGCTTCCCATTTTGGTTGCATTTTATGTATGGATGAACATTCGTAAACGCAACGATGTGAAGAAGCTGGGAACATTGTCGTTGCTGAAACAAATGATGCCGGAACTTTCCCTAAAACGGTCGTATCTGAAATTTTGGATTATTTTTTTAGTATTTACTCTGGGCATTTTTATGCTTGCGCGACCACAGTTTGGTACGAAAGTAGAAACAGTAAATAAGAAAGGCATTGAATTGGTCATCGCCATAGATGTTTCGAACTCGATGCTTGCTCGCGATGTATCACCTGATCGTTTGTCGCGAGCCAAACAACTTTTGAGCCGCATTATCGATGAACGCAAGGATGATCAGGTGGCACTCATAGTTTTTGCGGGAGAGGCTTTTGTGCAAATGCCCATGACTTCTGATACGCAATCGGCCAAATTGTTTCTGAGTACCATTGATCCGAGCCTTGTTCCTGTACAGGGAACGGCGATTGCGGACGCTATCAATTTGGGTGTGAATTCTTTTTCGAGTGAAAAAGATGTTGACAAAGCAATGATCCTCATCACCGACGGTGAAGATCATGAAGGTAACGCGATAGAAGCAGCCAAACAAGCTGCAGATAAGGGAATCATGATAAATATTCTTGGAATAGGTTCGCCACAGGGTTCACCCGTTCCACTTGATGAAAATAGCAGTGATTTTAAAACCGATATGCAGGGAAATATCGTTTTATCGAAACTTAACGAGCAGATATGTAAAGATATCGCAGCTGCAGGCAAGGGTTTGTATGTGCAAGTGGACAATTCCAATACGGCGCTGCGTATATTGCAATCGGAACTGGATAAACTTCAAACCAAAGATTCGCAAACGCTATCGTACTCGGAGTACGACGAAAAATTTCCGATTTTTGCCTGGATGATTTTGATTCTATTGATCTTCGAGATTTTGATATACGACAAAAAAAATCCGTTATTCAAAAACATTCAACTTTTCAAATGAAAACCGTTATTTCAAAATATGTGCTGGTGGTGTCGATGTTGATGATTACCTTTTCGTTATCTGCACAAAAAAATGTTCGTAAAAATATCCGACAAGGCAACAAAGCTTTCCAGGAACAAAAATACACCGAAGCGTCCAAATTCTATCAGGATGCAATCGAAGAAAATCCAAAATCGACGGAAGCTAATTTTAATTTGGGGAATGCTTTTTATCGACAAAAACAGTGGGACAAATCTATCGAGCAGATGAATCATTATCTGTCTATAGAAAAGGATGATCCTGCCAAGATGTCGGCTGCATGGCATAATATCGGTAACGCATTGTTGCAAAAAAAAGAAATCGAAAAATCTATTGAGGCTTACAAAAATGCTCTACGATTGAATCCTGATGATGAGGAGACGCGATACAATTTGGCGGTTGCCCAAAAAATTATGCAAGATCAGCAACAATCAGAAAATCAAAATAATCAAGATAAAAATCAGCAGCAACAGCAAAACGAACAGCAACAACAGCCGCAGGATCAACAAAACAAAAATCAGAAACCCGAGCAACCCAACGAGCCCGAGCAAATGTCGCAAAGTAATGCGCGACAAATTTTGCAAGCTATAGAACAGGACGAAAAAGAGACTCAACAAAAAGTGCAGCAAATAAAAGCTCAGGAGCGACAACAGAAAGCCGAAGAAAATAGAAGACAAAACAAAGATTGGTAGAGCTTTATGAAAGAAATCAGAAATATGTTACAACTCAAAAACATACTCATCGTTTCGTTGGTTGTTTTTGCTTTTACGGCGCACGCTCAGGTTACGTTTCGGGCCTCAGCACCAGCTACGGTGGTGAAGGGTCAGCAATTCAGATTAACTTATACGCTCAACAAAGAGGGCAAAGACTTGAGATTGCCATCGAACATGAATGGGTTCGAAATTCTTTTCGGACCATCCGTTTCTACCAGTTACAGTCAGCAAACCGTCAACGGAAAAACAACTTCCGAAAGCTCTGTATCCTATACCTATATTCTGGTGGCGGACAAGGAAGGCACTTATACCATTGGTCCTGCTTCCGTCAAGGTAGATGGAGCTACCTACACTTCTAATTCAGTACAAATTAAGGTAATTAGTGAAGAAAACATTCCTAAAGGACAGTCGGGAGGCGGAAATCCTTCCACTCGAGGAGGTTCGGCAACGTTGAGTTCCAACGATGCTTTTATTCGAGCCATTGTTTCGAAAAATAACATTTACGAACAGGAAGGATTCACCGTTACTTTCAGACTTTATACCACCTACAACGTTACGGATTTGGGAAAAATTCAGTTTCCGGAATTCGAAGGATTTATGGTTGAAGAAGTAGATTTACCGGCAAATCAGCAAATGCAGATCGAAAATTTCAACGGACGCAATTACTATACGGCCGATCTGCGTAAAACGCTTCTCTTCCCTCAAAGATCCGGCAAAATTACGATTCCGAGCGGACGCATCGAGATGGTTTTTTCAGTTCCTTCAGGTCGAAGGATCGAAAGTTTTTTCGGCTCACAGGAAGTAATGGTTGATGTAAAAAAAGCTCTCGTTACCAATCCGGTTACGATCGATGTCAAACCGCTTCCCGCCGATAAACCCGAAAGCTTCACGGGTGCAGTAGGTCAATTCACTTTCCACCCGACCATCAGTACACAACAAACCAGGGCCAATGAACCGATTACGCTCACGTTGGAAATAAGAGGAACCGGAAATTTAAAACTGATCCAGAATCCGAAAATCGAATTTCCTTCCAATTTCGAAGTTTACGATCCAACAGTTGACAATAAAGTACAAATAACTTCTAATGGCCTTTCGGGAACGAAAAAAATACAATATCTCGTTATACCTCGTTATGAAGGCAAATATACAATTCCTGCGATTGAATTTTCTTATTTTGATTTGTCAACTCGAGCCTATAAAATTCTGAAATCGCCCGAATATTCCATCGAAGTTGCCAAAGGTGATCCATCCAAGGCCAATGCCAGCAGTTACATTAATCAGCAAAATGTGAAAGTTGAAGACGATATTCGATTTCTTAAAATTGGTCAGCCAACATTTCATTCCAAAAACGAGTTTTTTGTCGGCTCTTTCGTTTATTGGCTTTGGTATATAATCCCGCTCGCATTGTTTATCTGCCTTTATGTAGTTTATCGAAAACAGGCCGAGCAAAATGCCAACGTTGCCTTGATGCGCAACCGGCAGGCCAACAAAGTAGCCGCAAAGAGACTGAAAATGGCCGATAAGTTTTTGAAAGAGCACCGTAAAGAAGAGTTTTACGATGAAGTTTTAAGAGCCTTATGGGGATATTTTAGCGACAAATTGTCTATTCCTCTTGCTCAACTGTCGAGAGAAAATGTTGGGGCAGAATTGTCCAAACAGGGAGTTGAAGAATCGCTTATTACTACCTTCATGCAGATACTCGATGCCTGCGAGTTTGCACGTTACGCTCCCGCAGAAGCCGATCACGCAATGGATCAGTTGTATGACAAGACGATTGAGGCAATTGGAAAAATGGAAAATCAATTAAAAACAAACGGTAAAAAATAAGTTTATGAAAACGAAATCTATACATACGGCTTTTACCATTCTTTTGTCTTCTTTTCTTTTTTTCTTCGTTTCGGTTTCGGCTCAAAGTAAAACGGGTGCCGAAGCTGCGGAAGAAGCCTATCGTGTCGGTAATTTCAAAAAAAGCATAGAATTGTACGAAGGAGTAGTTGCGCAACATCTTTCCGAAGGAAAGGAATCGCCCGAAATTTATTATAATCTTGGGAATGCTTATTTTCGTGATGGGCAGATAGCGCAAGCTATACTCAATTACGAACGGGCACTTCTACTGGATCCGGGAGATGGAGACATTCGTCATAATTTACAATTTGCCCGTATGCGCATCGAGGACAAAATAGATGCTTCAGGAACGTTTTTTCTTTCGAATTGGGTTCGTTCTGTTCAAAATATTTTCAATTCAAATCAGTGGAGCAAATTTGCTATCGTTTCCTTTTTCGTTTTTCTGCTTTGTTTAGCCGGATATCTGTTCTCGAGAATGTTATGGCTCAAAAAAACTTCTTTTTATGTCGGTTTATTTGCTCTGCTGCTTACTATCGTTGCCAATATTTTTGCTTTCAATCAAAAAAATTTACGTCTTCATCGCGAAACAGGCATTGTGATGTCGGCAGCCGCTTCTATCAAGACATCGCCCGATATCAATAGTAAGGAAATCTTTCAACTCCATGCAGGAACTAAAGTTAAGATAAAAGGAACAGACGCCAACTGGTATGAAATTCAAATTGCAAATGGGAGTGTCGGCTGGATTCCAAAGGAACTTGTGGAAATAATATGAAATAATATGAATGAACTCATAGATCGATTTCTACCTCTCGAGCGAGATCTTTTTTTCGCGCTCAACGGAAGCGATTCTCCCTTCTTGGATAACCTCATGTGGACATATACTAGACCTATTGTATTGTTGCCTCTTTTTTTGTTTCTGATATTCATGATGTTCTACAAAACACCCTATAAGGAAGCCATTCTAACGCTCGTTCTTTTTCTATTGGTTTTTGGCATATCTGATTTTGTTTCTTCCTCTATATTCAAGCCGCTTTTTCATCGCTTCAGGCCTACACATTATCCCGGTTTTGAACAATATATCGATATAGTTCGCAATTATCGCGGGGGAATGTATGGGTTTGTTTCGGGACATGCTTGTACAAGTTTTGGAATTGCTACCTTTATTTCGTTGCTATTTCGCAATAAATGGGTTACGATTACCTCCATCCTCTGGGCTTCCATCAACAGCTATTCGCGTATTTATTTGGGCGTGCATTTCATTTCGGATATCGTTTTTGGTGCAATTGTGGGAGTTTTGATCGCATTTTTGTTTTTCGAATTATATAAATGGGTTCGTCTCAAATGTTTTCATGTTGAGTTATCCAAGCCATTACAATCCGTTTATAATGAACAAAGTGCAAAAATAATTTCTATTTGCATTCCGTGCTATATTTTATTGATTGTTGCTCTTAGTCCGTTTTTATACCGATAACAAATTATTCTTTTGAATTTTTTTCATTAAATAATTGCTTATATCTAAACTTTTCCGTAAGTTTAAAGCGTGATAAAAAATAATTATTATTAATCATAAAAAAATTAAAGAGCCATGGCAAAAACTCTCACATTTAATGAATTACGATCTTTTAAGGACAAATTGCCTGACGGAAGTATGCACAAAATTGCAGACGAGTTGGAGCTTGATATCGAAACAGTACGTAATTATTTCGGCGGTCATAATTATAAATACGGCTCAAGTGTGGGTATTCACATCGAACCGGGTCCTGATGGAGGAATAGTGGTATTGGACGATACAACTATCTTTGACAAGGCATTGGAAATTTTAGGCCTTTCGGATTATCCCGAAACGCCTGTTGATAAAGATCGTGTGTAGAAAATACAACTAAACTTTTCCGAATCCAATATTGTTCTATTGTAAGAAGAATATTGGATTTATCATTTCTAAATATACCCCATTATGAAAAACAATGAAAACAACAAGAAAACGGGTGATGAACTTGTAACTGTAGCCATTCACACCTACGGAAAAGCCCAGATTCTGAAATCGATACTCGAATCGGAAGGAATTCCAACAGTTCTGAACAGTGTGAGTATTATTCAGCCAAATCCGGCAGGGCAAGTGCGTGTGAGAATCAATTCGAGTGATTTACCCAAAGCATTAGCCATCATTGAGAATGTGGATTTATCTTATGAGACATCTTCTGCAGAGAAAGTCGAAGAAGATAATCATAAAACTTCAAAAGAGATTCTCGTGCCTGTTGATTTTTCTGCACCTTCTATGAAAGCTTGTGAGTTTGCATTTAGGCTGGCAAACGATCTCCACTGTCATATCAAATTGATGCACGCATATTTTTCACCTTACTATCCTATGGCTATTCCCTTTGGCGATACTTTCGCTATTCAGGCTCCTGACGAAGAATTGTACAAAAACATCCATAAGAAAGTGGAGGCCCAAATGAAAGAATGGACAAAAACATTGCAAAATAAAATTCAAGCAGGATTGTTGCCGGATATCCATTATTCAACTCTTCTTGTCGAAGGTCTTCCCGAAGAGGAAATTATCAATTATTCTCGCAAGGCCAAACCCACAGCTATTGTGATGGGAACAAGAGGCAGTGGCGAAAGGGATTTGGATTTGATCGGAAGCGTTACTGCAGAAGTGATAGAAGGCTGCAGAACTCCTATTTTTGCCATTCCGGATGATGCGCCGGATAAGCATCTGAGTGAGATGAACAAAATTGCATTTCTTACCAATTTCAGAGAACGCGAATTTGTGGCATTCGAGCGACTGATGAAACTGATAGGAGACCGACAAATCGAAGTTTATATTCTACATATCAGTAAGAAAGATGATCTGTGGAACGAAATAAAGTTATCCGGGATGAAGAATTATCTTAAAGAAAAATATCCTCTTCTCGAGATTCATTATAAGCTACTCGATAGTGCCAATGATAGATTAGAGGTTGCAATAGATAATTTTGTGAAAGAAAATCAAATCGATATGATATCTATGTCAAGTTCGAGGAGAAATATTTTTGCCAGAATGTTTAATCCCGGATTGGCTCGAAGGGTTATTTTCCATTCGAAAACGCCTTTGCTTGTGCTCAAGAATTGACGACGAAAAAAGGAATCCCGAGGGATTCCTTTTTATTTTTAAACCGGAAAACTTATTTTTATTGCAATCCGAGTTTTGTTTTTACAAGTGGAGTTGCATTTTCGGAAGTGTTGTGGATATACACGATCTGTGAAGCCTGAGTCGCTATATCGAAGATGTAAGCATACCCTTTTTCGTCGCCGACAGCTTTGATTGCGTCGGCAATTTTTTTGTTTACTGGAGCAACCAGTTTTTGGTATAATTCCTGTTGTTCCTTGTCACTGTTTTGCAAAAATTGTTGATAACGTTCCTGGATTTGAATCAGCTGTTTTTGCTGGTCCTGTTTCACCGCATCGCTGACAGTAGTGTTGTTAGCAGCCTTGCTAAATTCATCCAGTTTTGTGTTGTACTCTGTTTGAAGAGCTTCAGCATTTTTTTTCACTTGTTCCTGCTTGTCATTCAACTGTTTTTCGATGTCCGGAACTTCGGGCATTGCCATAAAAATTTCCTGTGAATTGATGTAGGCAATTTTGCCGCTTTGAGCAAAAATTGCCATAGGAACTAGTGCAGCAATAAAGATAATAAGTTTTTTAAGCATAATGAATTTGTGTTCGTTGTTAAATATTTTGTATTGTTTTTTTTAATTGCAAGCAAAGATAAACGATTTATTTTTAATATCCTAACTTAGCTAATACTTGGTCGCTGATATCAATGTCGGGTGATGCAAAAATAATAGGGTTTGCAGAAGCTCTGTCAATGACAATTTTATATCCCGACGAAATCGATATTTCTTTTACGGCGTTATAAATGTCGTCCTGAATAGGTTTCATGAATGCTTCGCGTTGTTTAAACAATTCGCCCTCCGGTCCGAAATATTTCGTACGAAGTGTTTGCAATTCTTTCTCCTTAGCTACAATTTCATTTTCTCGTGCGGTTTTTTCGGAAGGGCTTAATTTAGCCAAATCGGCCTGATATTTCTTATACATTGACTCCACTTCGTTGGACAAGGCGTCGATTTCGCTTTGCCATTTTGCAGAAGTTGTTTCCAATTGTTTGTTGGCATTTTCGTATGACGGAATTTTTTTTAGAATATATTCCATGTCGATCAGTGCATACTTTTGTGCAAAAGTATTTTGTAAGCCAAGTACGCAAAAAATTCCTACAAATAAAAGTATCTTTTTCATTGCTGTTGCGGTTGATGTTATTGTATC
>Ga0116192_1000582_pt1 | contig 27357 bp, 19 predicted proteins | sample AD_UKC113_MetaG_FD_89876 | JGI IMG/M metagenome (GOLD analysis project Ga0116192, IMG submission 89876) | Active sludge microbial communities of municipal wastewater-treating anaerobic digesters from Hong Kong - AD_UKC113_MetaG | ecosystem: Engineered > Bioreactor > Anaerobic > Digestate...
CAGAGCCATTTCTATACCTCCTTTTGTATGAATGTTTAAGGCGATCCTTCTGTTGCTACCTGGTTCGCAATTATTCACTCCGATTGCGAACCAAATTGCGAACTACCTGATTTTTGCGAACAGGAAGCGTAAGACGCTAACATCCATGAATATATAAGAGTCTGCGCCTAAAAACACGAAAAACTCGATTGCGAACCAAATTTTCCCAACAAGAGCGCCCCTATGCGCTGTTCTCGTGGGTCATGGGACTACTATTCTCAAGTGACTCCCCCCTCTGTTTTTTTTCAAGCCACTCCTTAAACTCCGGGAAGCGTTTTGGAAATTCAATGTCAAGCCATCCTCGGTACGCTGGCTGTTCTTCCACTATCTCTTGAATCCATGATTTGATTCGCTCGATTGGAGCATCCTCGATCCGGCAAACCTTAAGCTCTGGTTCGGGGCAGGCAAGATCTCTTAAATACTTTGGTCCAGTGCCGGTCAGAAGCCAGTTAATGTTAATGCCGAACTCTTGCTGAATCTTGACTAGATCATCAGCACAGGGAAGCCTTGTGCCCGCTTCCCAGCGCTGGACCGTACGAAAGTGGATATCAAGTTGGTCCGCGAAAGCTTGCTGCGTGAGGTCGCCCCTGACAATTCTGATTCTTGACTTCAACACCGTTTGGTCGTCCGTTGGGGATCGGATTTAATTCCGCAAAAACAATCAAATTGCGGAAGTAAATTCGGAACCAAGAGAATTTGCGGAACTGGCACTCCAAGTCATTGAAATAATCCACGATTGCGACCAATTGGGCAGGTTAGACAAAAAATCATTTGCGGAAGTGCCCAAAAGGTCATCTTTCGTCTTGACTATGACCATTCGGGTGTGTATAGGTATCCATGGTGAACACGTACACCACCCTGCACAGCGCAACATTACTTCAAGGATGGTGTACGGGTCAACATCCGAAAAAGGAAAAGATCGGACGGTGAACGAGGGTGACGGCGGATGGATTTCGGGAGGTCGGACATGAAGAGGAAGCCAAGGTTTGTTGCGTTCTACGGATACTTTTCCCTATGGATCGGGCCGGTTGGAGGTTCCCGGCGTGGACCTCTTTCGGAGCCGGGGTTTGGGAACCGAAACCATCCGAGAAAGGGAGGAGCGCCGCCATGGGCGTTATTCTTGAAGCGTTCCATTGGGATTGTCCCCGTTTGGAAAACCACGAGTTTCAACGGAGCCGGGAGGACGAATGGGTGGACCTCCGGGCTCCGCCGCGAGGCTAGGCCCTTTATTTGCCCCAAGGGTGACGAAGGAGTACGACCCGCGTCAGGCTCGATCCGCCCTTGTCTTCCGGAAGCGGCATGAATCCGGCCGGTGGGGCCGGGGAATCCTGCCGGTCATGAATATGAGTCGCCGGGTAGGTCCTGATTATAAAGGAATTGGGCACAATGGAGAATCGCAGCCCTTTCGGTCTTATGATTCCCGTAGCCGTTCTTGCAGCGCTTGTTTTGGGTTTGTGCGGATACGCAGGACCCTCGTCGCAAGGTGCGGCAGAAGAAGAGGCAGCCAGTGCAACCGTTTCCCAGGAGGCAGACCGACTTCCCACCATGACGGCCTTCCAAGGGCGATCCTTCGATTTGATTGAAGAATTCCGGTATGGAAGGAAACCCCAAAGTTCGGACCCTTGCCGCAAACACCCTGCCGACGGCCACAAAGTCCGATTCCTGATTGCCATGGTCCCGGATCCCTTCGACTCCCATATTCCCTACTTCGATCACTATCTGGCGGCTGTTCAGCGGGCCGTGGAAAGAGCGGGTTTCGACCTGGATCGTTTCTACCTTCCCTGGCCGAATTCCACGCAGGATGAAGCCGCCAGGAAGCAGGCCCTCAGTTCCCGACGATTTGCCGAAGAAGCAGGGATCATGCTGTTCCGCTGCGACCGATGCGAGAACAAGGATTTGCTGCTCCTTTTCCTGGTAGGGGAAACCCCCACCACGGGAATCCACAAGAAAGCCCTCCGCAATGCTCTCGATCAGATTGCGGAGTTCGAACGCCGAGGGATGGTCTTCGAGTCCGATTTGAGGCCCCTGCAATCGCCTGGAAAGGGAGATTGTCTGGGCGGCGACGGGTCAGGTCGGTTTTGCGGCAGACAGCAAACCTACATGAACATCCGGATTTTGGGACCCTGTTTTTCGGGTTCGGCTGCTTCCCTGGATTTCGTCTTGTGCGAATGGTTCCAACAGCAACGAGGTCGGTTTGACTGCGAATTTAACCTCGTCACCGCAACGGCAACCGCCGTCAATAGGGACAGGCATTTCTCTCCGGATCATTGCGACGGCTTGAAGATCCGTTTCTCCTCCACCTCGATTCCCGAGGACCTTGCCTTGAATGCCTTTCTGGAATCCCAATACTGCCGGGATCCCCGCAAGGTGATTCTTTTGGTCGAGGCCAGTACCGCCTTCGGCAGGGGGATCCCGTTTCAACGGGAGTGGGTCGCACCGCATTACAGGGACAGGCCTTTGGGTGGAGTGCGGGTGTATCGTTTCCCCTTCCATGTTTCCCAGTTGCGCAAAGAGGCGGCAACGGCCAGGACCGTCCCCAAGGCAACTCCTTCCGAAATGCCGAAGAAGTCCCAGCATTTCACCACCATTCCATGGGAACAAGCGGAACAGCCCAGAGACACGGTTCCCCCCTTGACCGACATGGAGAAGCCGTCCGTTGAGCTCATGTTGAGAAGCCTTTTCACCTCGATCAGGCGCGACGGGATTGAATATGTGGGCATTGTGGCAACCGACGTCATGGACCTGGTCTTTCTGGCCCGAGAACTCCGACGGTATTGCCCCAATACGATCCTTTTCTCCTTCGGGTCCGATCTTCTGTATCTGCATTCGGATATCAACGTCGATTTGCAGGGAAGCCTGTTGCTGACGCCCTACCCCCTTGTCGGTCTGAACCAGCTCTGGACCTACCCGCACAAAGGAGATCAGTTTCGTCATCACTTTTGCACGGGGTTTTCCATGGCGGTTTACAACGCAGCCATGATCCTCCTGGAAAGGGAGGAATACCTGCTGGAATACGGTAGGCCGCTTGTAAAGCCCGACCGAAAGGTACCGCGCAAACCGTCCTTGTGGCTCACCGCCGTCGGGCGGGAAGGGATGTGGCCCATCGATCTCCTGGACTACGAGAATCACCAGGAGGACGTTCATTATTTGCACCCATCCTGCAGTCACAAGAACGATGAAGCCGACAAGAGGCTCATCCCCCTCCTTCCCAAAGACCTTGTTCACCCGACCATGATCGGGTTCTTTACCTTCAGCTTTTTCTGTATGCTGGTTTCATGGCTGGTGTGTCGTGAGTTTCCCCTGCGGAAATCTTCCAGGAACGGCAACCGAAAGAAGAATGGGAGATCGCTGGGTGCTTGGTTGCGTTGCTTTGCCGACGTCCATCTTCCTGAACATCGAACCGGTTGTCGCTCGACGATCCTTGGCGGATGCATCAGCCTTCTTGCCATGTACCTGATCGTGACCGCGATCTTCATTCTGCCCGTCTTCCTGAGTATTGCCCACTCCTCGAAGGGCTTCCATCTTTGCGCAATCACGCAATGGGTCGTTTCCCTCATTGCCCTGTTCGCCCTGGTTTCCATGCTCACGGCAATTGGCTGTTTGGGGGGTGTCCTTTGGAAGGAACGCCCAACGGTTCGAATGCAGGGGGGAAAAGGATACAGGCCCGATCTCCTCCGGAGCACTCGTTCGATGGCGTTCGCCTGGGTTTCCATGGGGGTCCTGGTGCTAAGCCTTGTGCTGGTGGGGGATTGGATCTTTCGCGCTCTCTCTCGCCCGGATAGGGGGCTTTTCCTCTATCTGCGAAGCGTCTTTCCGGAAAGCGGGCTCTCGCCTCTCCTTCCTCTGCTCCTGCTGACCACGGCGAGTTTCCTGTGGTCGATGCGATTCGTCAGCCGCATTCGCATGAACGACAAGATGGCCTGTGGGGGGCCCTTCTTTGGGTTCAACACAGAACCCTTCGGAAACATGAGGAAAATGGAATCTCGTTTGAGGGAAGTACTTTCCGTATCCCTCATCCAATCACTCCGTCAGTTTGGCCGGCCGGCACCGTGGATCCTCATCGCCATCACGGCGTTGCCCGTCTTCGTTCTGGCCTTGAGGTTTGTTCCCACGATCGAAGGAAGGGCTTTCGACCTGGTTTTCGGATTCAGTTTCTCGGTTGTCTATGGGGCCGTTTTCTTAGAGTTTCTCCGCTTTGTTCTTCTGTGGGTGCGATTGAAAAGTCTTCTTCGACTCCTCAAATGGCTACCGCTCCGAGTCGCCTGTGCAGGGTTCCTTGATCGCTTCACCGGCAGCAACGCACCCCCACAACAGAGGCTCCCCAAAATGGATGCGGCCACCTCCGTCCCGCCCCTTAACGTGTTGAAAGTCTCGGTAGATCAAGCCTGTCATGTCTTCGAGTCCATCCCCGCCCTTGAACTTCCCGGGGAATTGCCCCCGCAGTTGCAGGCCACCCGTGAACATTTGCTGCAACGCCTTTCGGACCTGAGACGGGAAGCGGGAGAAGCTCGGTGGCGGTACAACCTGGCCATCCAGGCTGTAACCGAAGACAACCAGGAAGAGCTATGGGATCATGGGGTCCGGTGTCAGAAAGCCCTTTCAAACGTCTCCACAATCCTTGAGGAGATCCTCGGCCCGCTCCTTCGATCCGACCTCCCCGATGCCTGCGGGGTCAAGATCACCGGGGACAAGGGATCTTCAAAAGCGGGAGCCTGGACACAATGGACGGAATCCGCATCGGATTTCTTCATTCTGAGGATCTATCACTTCTTGTCCTGCATTCTACCGGAATTTCGCGGTCTGGTCACCTTCGTACTGACAGGAATCCTGCTGATGCTCTTTGCCGTCGGCAGCTACCCTTTTCAACCACGCCAGTCCATCCTCTACTTTCTTTGGTTTGTGGTTCTCGTCGTGGTGGCGGTCACGCTGGCCATCTATTTCCGGATGAACCGCGATGCCGTTTTGAGCATCTTTTCGGGGGGCACGCCCCATAAGATTGACTGGGGAAGGGAATTCACCCTGAGGGTCCTGGGAGTTGGGATTCTGCCCATCCTGGCATTCCTGGGGGTCCAGTTCCCGGAAGCAGTGAGGCAGGTCCTTGTCTGGCTGGGCTTGACCCAAGCCGGGCAACCCTGATGCCCCGGCCCCGGATTGTGGATTTTTTCCCTTGACAGTTTCCCGATGGTGCCTTTATGTTGACGACTCAATGAGGAAAGGAGCCTCGGTTCGGCCTATGCATCGCGCATGTGATTCTTTTTTTTATTTTTATGATACGAGGGTAGCGACGCCACGCTGACCTGCCAGGGTTCCTCTCTTGCCAAAGACTTCAAAGCCGCGGGTTCAGCCCCGCGGCTTTTTGTTTTTGAGACGAAGAAGGGGGAATCGAGGAGGTTCGGTCGGAATGGAGGAGGTTCGGTCGTGAAGGAAGCCTGGGTTTTTCTCGATCCCTGGTCCAAGGAAATGGTGACAACGGCCTTGGAAAACGGTGCGGACGCCCTCGTTCTTCCCCCGGGGTTCCGGGAGAGCACCCAGGCCCTAGGCCGGATCGTCACGGTTGCCCCCGACGGAGACATGAAGCCGGGACGGGACGTCTTCTTCGAAACCCTCGCCACCCACGAGGACGAAATGAGGATCGCCGGGCTGTCGTCCTCGGCTCCCGTGGTGGTGGAATTGCCCGGAGATCCCGCTGGGGACTCCGGCATCCCGACGGAGCGCCACGCCGGGACCTGGCGGATCATTCCCCTGGAAAACCTCGTGGCTCGAGGCGGACGCATCCTCCTATCCGTTCATACGCGGGAAGAATTGGACCTGGCCATGGGGGTCATGGAAAAGGGAGTCTCCGGGGTGGTCCTTCACCCGCAGGACCCCGAGGAGCTCCGAGAGCTCCTCGTGCGGGTCAAGACCCGGGAAGAGCCCGTGGCGCTTCAGACCGCCGTGGTTGAAACCGTTCGCCCCGCGGGAATGGGGGACCGGGTGTGCGTGGACACCTGCACCCTCATGCAGGAAGGAGAGGGGCTGCTGGTGGGAAATTCCAGCGGGTTTCTCTTCCTAGTCCAGGCGGAAACGATCCCCAATCCCTACGCGGCACCCCGCCCGTTTCGGGTGAACGCCGGGCCGGTTCATGCCTACGTGCGGGTCGATCGAGGGAAGACCCGGTACCTCAGCGAACTCGAAGCCGGGGATTCCGTGGTCATCGTCCGGGCCTCGGGAAAAGCCGCTCCGGCCACGGTAGGCAGGGCGAAGATCGAAAGGAGGCCTCTCGTCCTCCTCGAGGCATCCTGCGGAGACGAGAAGGGCTCCATCTTGCTCCAAAACGCCGAAACCATCCGACTGACCAGCCCGGACGGTCGAGCCCGTTCCATCACGGAATTGAACCCGGGGGACTCGGTGCTGGCGGCCTTGGAAAAGCGAGGAAGACATTTCGGCATGGAAGTGGATGAGACCATCTGGGAGAAGTAGGCTCGAACAACCAAGACCCATAGGGAGATTTTCGTGGACGAGGATCTTGTAAGACTTCGGGAGGCCATTGACGAGGTGGATCATGAACTACTCCGCCTCCTCAACCAAAGAATGTCCATGGTGCGGCAGATTGGGCGAATCAAAGCGGACAAGGGGATCAGCCTTTATGATCCGGGCCGGGAGGAGAGCATCTTCCAGCGCCTGATCGGGGCAAACACCGGACCGTTGTCCAACGAATCCCTGCGCTCCATCTACCGGGAGATCATGGCTGCATCCCGGCTGCTCCAGGCCCCCCTTCACGTGGCCTTTCTGGGACCCGAATGGACCTATTCCAACCTGGCCGCGGTGTCCATGTTCGGCCACTCCGCCCGCTACCTCTCCTTTCCTTCCCTGGAAGAGGTATTCGACGCTCTCTTGAAGAGAAAAGCCCAGGCCGCCGTGGTCCCCGTGGAAAACTCCCTGCAGGGAGGCGTGGGGCGCACCCTGGATCTGTTGTACGAGCGGGAGGTCACGGTGGTCCAGGAATGCTTCCTGGAAGTCGCCCACTACCTGTGCGGGACCGGCGAAGACCTCCGGGACCTCCGGCAGCTCTACGCCCATCCTCAAGCCATGGAACAGTGCAGGCGGTGGCTCCTCGAAAACCTTCGAAACGTGGAAACCTACGAATGCGCATCCACCGCCCAGGCCGCGCAGCTTGCCCGAAAGAACCCCTCTGGGGCGGCCATATGCAATTTGTACGCAGCCCGGCATTATGGATTGAACATCCTGGCCGAGCGCATCGAGGACCACGCCGGAAACACCACCCGGTTCCTGGCCCTCTCGGACCACGCCAACCCTCCCACGGGCGAGGACAAGACCTCGATCCTCTTTGCCGTTCCCGACCAGCCCGGGGCCCTTCACGCCTCCCTCGAGGCCTTCGCCCGATACCGGGTGAACCTCAGCCGCATCGAATCGCGCCCCAACCGTCTCTTTTCCTGGCAGTACACCTTCTTTGCCGATCTCGAAGGCCACCGGGAAGACGAAAACCTGCAAAACGCCCTCGGCGACCTCAAGGACCGGGTGACTTTCCTGAAGGTGCTGGGGTCCTATCCCAAGAGCGACCCGAAGCATCCCATCCGCCCCGAAAAGGAAAAGATGAGATCGGTCCGGTTCGGCATGTCATGACGGCTCGGGCATGGGAGAAATTCATGGCAACACGGATGACAATTCCGCCTCGAGCCCTGTGCGGGTGCATCACCGACGCCCCTCCCGGAAAGCTCTCCGCCATCCTGGAGAATGCCGCCGTAGATCTCCTGGAATGGCGACTGGACGCCGCCATTCATTTTCACTCCCTCGAGGCAGCCCTCCAGGGCATTCCCCTCCTGTCCCGTTCCAACCGGCTTCCGGTGGTGGCCACCCATCGTCCCGTGTCCCAGGGAGGTCATTTTTCGGGACCGGAAAAGGAGCGCATGGACTTGCTGCAAAAGGCCGCCGACGCCGGGGCCGAGTGGGTGGACCTCGAAGAGGGGACCCCCGAAGCCATGGTGCGGACGTTTCAGCGCAAGGGAACTCAGGTGCTCCTTTCCTCCCACGATTTTTCGGGGACCCCCCCCGGGCCCAGCCTGAGAGACCTGGCTAAAAAGATGGCCCGCAAGAACCCCGACGCCGTGAAAATCGTCACCCTGGCCGGAAATTCCGAAGACTGCCTCCGAGTCCTGGAGCTCATCCCCTTCGGACAGCGGGAGCTGGGCCTGGACGTCATCGCCTTCGCCATGGGGGCATCGGGCCGCTGGAGCCGCCCGGCATCGTTGCTCCTGGGGAGCCCGTGGGCCTACGTGCAGCTCCCGGGGCAACCCGCCGCGGCCCCGGGACAATTGGAAGCCGACGAGATGCGAAGGCTCCTGGCAATGTTGGTTGGAGAGGCCCCTTCATGATTCAGCCCGTTCAGAAAAGCCTGTTTGCCGTCATTGGAAACCCCGTGGGCCACAGCCTGAGCCCCGTCATGATGAACCGGGCGTTCCAAAGTCTTCAGGTCCCGGCCGTGTACGTGGCCCTCCAGGTGGATCGACTGGAAGAAGACCTGGAAACCTTGTATCGAACGGGGTTCGAGGGGCTCAGCGTCACTCTGCCTCACAAGGAGCAAGCCCTGGGGATCGTGGAAGAAGCGGATGAAACGGCCCGGACCATCGGCGCCGTCAACACCTTGCGCAGGACCCCCCGGGGATGGGAAGGGAGAAACACCGACTGGCTGGGGGCCAACCGCGCCCTCCGCGCAGCAACTCCCCTCGAGGGAAAAAGAGTGCTGGTCCTGGGAGCCGGGGGCGCGGCCAAGGCCGTGGCCTTCGGGCTGAAAAAGGAAGGAGCGAGGGTAACCATTGCCAATCGAACCGTCGAGCGGGGGGAGCTCCTGGCCCGTTCCCTGGGATGCCGTTTTCTTCCCCTGTCCCAGCTGTCTCGAGAGGGAAGAGAGAGCGAGTTCGAAATCGTGGTCCAATGTACTTCCGTCGGGCTCCCGGGCTCTCCGCCGACTTCCCTGGTTCCCAGGTCCTTTTTTCGACCCTCCATGGTAGTCATGGATACGGTCTACCGACCCTTGTGGACGGAGTTTTCCTCCCTGGCCCGGGATGCGGGTTCCCGGATCGTTCCCGGGTGGGAAATGCTCCTCTACCAGGGAGTGGCTCAACTGGAGTGGTGGCTGGGCCGGGAAATCCCCGAAGAAGGCGGGATCCGGGAAATGCGGGAGGCGCTTTGGGAGGGGTTGGTTGGTTAGTTGGTTGATTGGTTGGGTTGCAGGGTGTGGAAGAGAAACCATGAGGCAGGATGCGGAACGGCGGCGTTTCTTAGCTCACCACCGGCTTTGGAAAGGTCGCGGGGAATCAGGATGAAACCATGAGCGTCACAGTAAAGAAGATCCAAACCGTTTCGAAGGTGAAGGCCTTCATCCGTTTGCCGGGATCCAAGTCCATCACCCACCGGGCTCTGCTCATGGCGACCCTGGCCCGTGGGACCAGCGAAATCCGGCATCCCCTGGTTGCCGAAGACACCCTGCTCACCGCCCGCGCCCTGGAAGAGCTGGGAGTGGGGGTTTCCTGGGAAGAGGACCGGGTACTGGTGACCCCCCCTTCCCATCGATGGTCTCAGCCCCGCAATCCGATTCTTTTGGGAAACAGCGGGACCAGCATGCGTCTGCTGCCCGCCGTCGCCGCTGTCGGGTCCGGCCGATTCGTGTTCGACGGGACATCGAGACTGCGGGAGCGGCCCGTCGCCCCCGTCGTGGACGCTTTGACCTCCCTGGGAGCTCGGGTCCGCTACCTGGGCGCAGCGGGGTATCCTCCCATCGAGATTGACGCCTCGGGGCTCCGGGGGGGAGAAGCCGTGGTGGATGCCCGTCAAAGCAGTCAGTTCTTGTCCGCCCTCCTCATCGCATCCCCCTGTTCGGGGGGGGAGGTGCGGATACGGTGGGAAGAGCCCGTGGCGTCCTTTCCTTACATCGCCCTTACCCTGGCCATGATGGAGGAGATGGGACTGGAGTACCGGTGGTCCGGTGCCACATCCATCACCGTTCCCGCCCCCCAGGTTTACCCGCCCTTCCGGTTCGTGGTCGAGGGGGATTGTTCGTCGGCTTCCTATTTTTGGGCGGCGGCGGCACTCACAGGGGGGGAGATCCATACCGTTCCCGTGCGCCGGGCAAGCGCCCAGGGGGACTGCGGATTCCTGGGCGTTCTCGAGGAAATGGGATGCCGGGTCCAATGGGGGGACGAGGGGGTCACCGTCAAGGGCACAGAGGACCTGAAGGCCGTTTCCCGGGACATGAACACCATGCCGGACATGGTTCCCACCCTGGCCGTCCTGGCAGCTTTCGCCCGGGGAACCTCCCACATCCGCAACGTGGCGCACCTGAGAGTCAAGGAATCGGACCGGCTGCACGTGATGGCCGTCGAACTGCGCAAGTTGGGAATTCCCGTCGAGGAACTCCCCGACGGTCTAAAGATCGAGGGGGGAGGGGCTCGTTCTCCCCGGGAGTCCATCGAGGCCCACAACGATCACAGAATTGCCATGGCCTTTGCCGTGGCCGGGCTTCGGACGCCGGGAATCGAGATCCGCGGAGCCGAATCCGTGGCCAAATCTTTTCCGGAATTCTGGGAAGTCTTCGAAACCCTGGAACGCAACTGAGGTCCGGGAAGCCCCGGACCCCTTCCGCCGTCGAGCCACGACCTCGAACAACTCCTGCCCCCTGGGAAACACGAATCCCGGAACCGAACGAGCCGGCAAGGGTGGGGTTTCAACCGCGGCATCCCGAAGGCTGCAGATACGTTTCGGGGGACTGCTCGTTTTCAGGGAGGGGAAATACCCGGATTCCTTTTGTGGCCACCCTCCCTGAAAACGGCAGTGCAGTGAGGCGGGTAAGAGCAGGGGATTGAGGGGAGTACCCCCTACTCGGAGAGTAGAAGTCAGGAATCGACCTCCTGACTCACAAATTATTTCAGTCCATCCCGGTTGTTAATGGGGTGAAGGCTGTATTTGAGGGATTCCCGATCCTGTAGTTCCATGAGGGGCATCAACAGAGGGGGAAAAAGCGCCCGGCGGTCCCCCGTCAAGGAGTCAGGGTCTGTTTCTTGAGGGGTAAAACAAAGTAGAAAAGGTTGCCGTACCTTTGGGGTTCGCACCCCACCACTCCCCCGTGAATCTCCACCACGTGACGGACGAAATGAAGCCCATGGCCGGACCCCCTTTCATGGGCCGAGTTTTTCGCCCGAAATCCTTCGTCGAAAATTCTCTTGGATTCTTTTTCGGTAAGAGACCTTCCCGTAGTGAAGAGATTGAAACGAACTCCGTCGATCTCCGAGCCGAAAAAGTCGGGCAGGATCTGTCGACTGCAGGACATCAACTTGATCCGATGCCCGTAGTGGTCTTCCACTTGCTGGGCGTACTTCACGGCATTGGAAAACAGGTTGTCGAAGACCTGGGAAATGAGCCCTTTGTCCACAAACAGCGTGATCTGGTCGTCGGGAACCCCCTCGAGACCGTTTTCCACCACGATGTTCTTCTTTTCGAGAATAGGAAGATACCGCTCCAGGAGGGGCTGAATGATCTCCGTGCGGAAATTGCACGATTGTTTGCGCAGGACATAGGTTCCTTTTTCGAAATGGTCCCGGCGCAGCAGCGTTTCCAGAAACAAACTGGTGTGTTCGTAGTGCTTGGTCAGGGCCTCCCGTTCCTCTTCCAGGTTTTGGTTGTTCCGGGCCAGGGCCCGGCACAACTCCTCGAGTTCCCCTGCCAATCGCGGCGCCGTCTCTTGGACGGAGGCCACGGCGTCCCGGAACTGCCCGTGGATCTTCTCAAATTCTCCCACGCTCTTCTTCAGACGAAGAAGAAACAGCTTGTAATACAGATTCGGAGAGATGACGTTGTGCTCGATGTCGGCCACAAGCTGATTGATGAATTTGATGTGGTTGAGATTCTGCTGAATGAGCAACTTCTGGTGAAGATTGTACCCGATTCGATTGGTGTACTTCTCGAGAAAGAAGCGGCTCTTGGCATCCACCCTCTGCTTGGGGTAGATCTCGAACATCCCCAGGACCTGTCCATGCTGTAGGAACGGAATCCATTGGGTGAGGGCACGATTTCCACGGATGGGAAAGACACAGGCTTCTTCCGTTTCATAGGATTGGTCGGCCGGGGGAATGAGGGATTCCACCCGGGCCTCGGGGGTACTCAGTCCCGTGGTCGAGGAACAGACCATTTGCAGCCTCGAACCCTGGGGCTCAAGCACATGAAGGCGGCTTTCCAGGGAAAAGAACTCCTTGGGCACCGCAACGCAAATTTCGTAGAGACTTTCGAGGCTGGTGTATTCTTGGGCCAGGTCAAAAAATGTGGCGAAGGCTTCTTCCTGCAGGCGCTCGAAATTGTACCTGTGGTAGCTGTCCTTCTTTTCCCTCACCCTTTCCCGGATGTTGGGATTGAGCTCCTGGATCATGACATCGTTCCTCGGCTGAGATGTAAAGAGGTCTAACTCCAGCAGCCCTCACTTTTGCCCATCGAAGCGGCCGTGGTTGTTCAGCCGACGCGGCGGCTTCCATGGTACCGCAACTACGGCCCCCCGGGGTCAGGAAAAGTCAAAAAACGGAGAGAATCCTGCAAAAAAGTCTGATTCTTATAGATCCAGTTCGTGCTTCAGGTCCCGCTCCATGAGTTCCCGGGCGGCATCCGCCGGGTTTTTGTCTTCATAGAGTACCTGGTAGACCTGCTCGGAAATAGGCATTTCCACTTCCATGCGTTTTGCCAGGAAGTGAACCGATTGGGCGGTCTTGACTCCTTCGGCCACCATCCTCATCTCCCCCAGGATCTCTTGGAGCTTTCTGCCTTGCCCCAGTTGAAAGCCCACCGTTCGATTGCGGCTCAGATCCCCGGTGCAGGTGAGGACGAGGTCCCCGATTCCCGCCAGGCCGGAGAAGGTCAGGGGCATGGCCCCCAGTTTCACCCCCAGCCGACACATTTCCGCCAGCCCCCGGGTGATGAGGGCGGCCCGGGTATTGTGCCCGAAACCCAGCCCGTCCACGGCTCCCGCCGCAAGGGCGATGACGTTCTTGAGGGCCCCCGCCAGCTCGACGCCGATTTTATCCAGGCTGGTGTACACCCGAAAATAGCCGGTGGAGAACACTTGCTGGACATCCTGGGCCGTCTCGATATCATCCCCGGCCAGAGTGACGGCCGTGGGCATCTTCTGCACGACCTCCTTGGCAAAAGAGGGTCCCGAAAGGCTCAGCACCTTCACCAGTCCGTCCCGGGGCGCAATCTCCTTCCAGATTCCGGACATGGTGAGCAGGGTTTCGTTCTCGATTCCCTTGGCAGCACTCACCACCACCGTCCCCGGGGCGAGGTGAGGGACCATGTCTGCGGCCACCCTCCGATACACATGGGAAGGGACCACCATGACCAGCAGGGAATGATCTTTCACCACATTGCCCAGGTCATGATGGACGGAAACGTTGTCATGCAACAAAAACCCGGGCAGATAATAGCGGTTTTCCCGAGTGCTGCGGATGATGTCGCATAAGTCTTCCTCGTACACCCACAGATCGACGGGATACCCTTTGTCCGCCAGCAGTTGAGCCAGGGTCGTTCCCCAGCTTCCCGCGCCTATGACTCCGAAAGGACCCGAAAATCTCATTCGTTATCCAGATCCTCCTTGGCTTCGTCCGATTCGGCCAGCACTGCCGCATCCACGAGTCGCTCCCCCTCGCCCAAATCCATGAGCTTCACTCCCTGGGTCACCCGCCCGGTCTTGCTGATCTGCCGCACGGGCACTCGAATCAGGCGGCCCCGATCCGTGATCATGATGATTTCCGCATCTTCGCCCACCTGTCCGAACCCTATCACATTTCCGATCTTTTCCGTGACGCGAATGTTCATGACCCCCTTGCCCCCTCGACTTTGGGGGCGATACGCCTCGCTGGGAGTCCGCTTTCCAAATCCCTTCTCCGTGACCACGAGGATGCTCTTTCCCTCGTCGATCACGTCCATGCCCACCAACCGGCTGCCGTCCAGGTTCATTCCGCGAACCCCGCGGCTCACTCTCCCCAGGGGGCGAAACTCCGTTTCCTCCGTCCGAATGCATTTGCCCGACCGGGACATGAGGAACAGGTGGCGGTTCCCGTCGGTGATTCGAGCGCAAATGAGCTCGTCGTCTTCATCGAGCACGATGGCCCGGATTCCCGTGGACCGCGGGTTGGCATAGGCCGCGAGCTCCGTTTTCTTGATCACCCCGTTCCGGGTGGCCATGATCACGTAGTGCCCTTCCTTGAATTCCTTGACCGGCAGGACCGTCTGAACCTTTTCCCCCTGCTGCAGGGGAAGAAGGTTCACAATGGCCTTCCCCAGGGCCGCAGGTCCCACTTCGGGAATCTCGTACACCTTGAGCCAGAAGACCTGGCCGCGATTGGTGAAAACCAGGAGGATGTCGTGGGCGGAAGCCGTGAAAATGGCGGTCACCACGTCTTCTTCCCGGGTGCTCATGCCCGTGCGCCCTTTCCCCCCTCGTCTCTGGCTTCGGTAGACCGCCAGGGGAGTTCTCTTGATGTATCCGGCCTGGGAGAAGGTGACCACCATTTCTTCGTCGGCAATGAGGTCTTCCAGGCAGATTTCGCCCGCTTCCGCGACGATTTCGGTCCTGCGCAGGTCTCCGTACTGGTTCGTCAGCTCCTTGAGCTCATCCCGAACCACCTGGTCCACCAGGGCCGGAGAAGCGAGGATCTGGCGAAGCCGCTCGATTTCCTTGAGAAGGTTCGTGTATTCCTCGAGGATCTTTTCCCGCTCGAGGCCGGTCAACCGCTGCAGCCGCATCTCGAGGATTGCCTGGGCCTGGATTTCGGAGAACTCGAACCGCTCCATCAGGCCGCGCCGAGCCTCGGGGGGAGTGGAAGCCGATCGAATCAGCCGGATCACCTCGTCCAGGTGGTCCAGGGCTTTCTTGAGCCCCTCCAAGACATGCGCCCGCTTCTCGGCCTCCCGCAGCTCGTACTGGGTCCGTTTGACGACCATCTGCCTCCTGAATTCCAGGAAATGCCACAGCATGTCCCGAAGGTTCAGGACTTCGGGCTTGTTGTCCACCACGGCCAGCATGATCACCCCGAAAGTGCTCTCGAGGGCCGTGAACTTGTAGAGCTGATTCTCGACGATCTTGGGCTCCTCCCCCTGGCGGAGGGTGAGCACAATGCGCATGCCCTCCCGGTCGGATTCATCCCGGATGTCTTGAATGCCCTCCATCTTCTTGAGCTTCACCAGCTCGGCAATTCGCTCGAGCAGGCGCGCCTTGTTCACCTGGTAGGGAAGTTCCGTGACGATGAGGTGGCTTCTCTTGCCCGATTCTTCCACTTCGATTCGGGCCCGCATCTTGATGGAGCCCCGCCCGGTCTCGTAGGCCTCACGGATTCCCTCGCGCCCGTAAATGAAACCGGCCGTGGGAAAATCCGGGCCGGGCACGCAGCGCATCAGGTCCTTGACCGTGGATTCCGGTTTGTCCAGGAGAAGGACCAGGGCGTTGACGAGCTCCCGCAAGTTGTGGGGAGGGATGTTGGTTGCCATCCCCACGGCGATTCCCGAAGCCCCGTTCAGAAGCAGGTTGGGCACCCGGGTGGGCAACACCGTGGGCTCGAGCAAAGAATTGTCGTAGTTGGGCTGAAAGGGAACCGTTTCCTTTTCGATGTCCCGCAGGAACTCCCCGGCCAGGCGACTCATGCGCACTTCCGTGTACCGCATGGCCGCGGGAGGATCTCCGTCGATGGAGCCGAAGTTGCCCTGCCCGTCCACAAGGGTGTAGCGCATGGAAAAATCCTGGGCCATTCGGACCAGGGCATCGTACACGGCGGATTCCCCGTGGGGATGGTATTTGCCGATGACGTCCCCCACGATCCTGGCGGATTTCTTGTATGCCTTGTTGTAATCGTTCCCCAGTTCATGCATGGAAAACAGGGTGCGACGGTGCACGGGCTTGAGGCCGTCCCTCACGTCCGGGATGGCCCGCCCGATGATCACACTCATGGCATAATCCAGATAGGATAGCTTGATTTCGTCCTCGATATTGATGGTGCGAGCGTCCATGGAATCTCGTTCCTAGTGGGTGAGAAGCCGATGAATGGAAATGGCTAAATGTCGAGTTCCCGGAAGTCCAGGGCGTTCACCTGGATGAAATCCCTGCGGGGTTCCACCCGATCGCCCATGAGGGTGGTGAACAGCTCGTCGGCCTGGTACTGATCCTCGATCCTCACCTGGAGGAGGGTTCGCTTTTCCGGGTTCATGGTGGTGTCCCAGAGCTGCTCGGGATTCATCTCCCCCAGACCCTTGTAGCGCTGGATGGTCAAACCCTTGCGGGCTTCGTCCATGAGGGAGTGAAACAGGGCACGAGGGTCGTCGTACCGGACTTCCTTGTTCGCGTCCTTTACCGTGTAGGGGGTTTGGTGGAGCACCTCGAGCTGATCGTAGAGTTCCAGGAGTTTTCTGAATTCGATGGATTGAAGGAAGTCGTAGGTAAGCCGAATGCGCTGCTGTCCGTTGGTGGGCTGCCAGACCTCGAGATCGTAGCCCCGGTGTTCCTCCTCGAGCTCCATGGATTCCACCTCGTAGCCCGCCTTCTCGAGTTCCATGCGAAGCACCGACATGCTCTCCTCGTGGGACGGCACCAGCTTGTTGCGGCTGAAAATCCGGATGGCCAAATCGAGCAGCGCCTTGGTCATCCCCTTCTGTTCCTGGCGCTCGAGCCATTCTTCGTACCGGGAGTAGGTCTTGAGGAGCTGAATCAGTTGCTCGGGAGGAATGGGGGAATCCAGGGCGGGCAAGGTCACCGATTTCTTTTCCACGGCCCGTTTCAGCAGGTATGCGTTCAATTCGTCCTCGTCCTTGAGGTATTGCTCGTGTTTCCCCGCCGCCACCCGATAGAGGGGCGGCTGGGCGATGAAAAGATGGCCCCGCTCGATCATGTCCGGCATCTGGCGGAAAAAGAAGGTAAGAAGCAGGGTTCGAATGTGAGCCCCGTCCACATCCGCATCGGTCATGATGATCGTCTTATGATAGCGCAGCTTGTCGGGATCGTATTCGTCCTTTCCGATCCCCGTTCCAAGGGCCGTGATCATGGTGCGGATTTCCTGGTTCTCGAGCATTTTGTCGAAGCGGGCCTTCTCGACGTTGAGGATTTTTCCCCGCAGGGGAAGGATGGCTTGGAACCTCCGATCTCGACCCTGTTTGGCCGAGCCTCCGGCCGAATCTCCTTCGACGATGAAGATTTCGCTCTTGGACGGGTCCCGTTCCTGGCAGTCGGCCAACTTGCCGGGAAGAGAATGGTCGCTGAGCACTCCCTTGCGCCGCGTGAGTTCTTTGGCTCTGCGGGCCGCTTCCCGGGCCCGGGCCGCCTCGAGCACCTTGTCCAGAATGCTGCGAATGACCTTGGGGTTCTCTTCGAAAAATGCGGAGAGCTTCTCATAGGTCAGGTTCTCGACAAGCCCTTTGACCTCGCTGTTTCCCAACTTCGTCTTGGTCTGCCCCTCGAACTGGGGCTGGGACAGCTTGACGCTCAAGACGGCCGTGAGACCTTCACGCACATCGTCTCCCGTCAGTTTGTCCAGGTCGCTCTTGGCCATCTTGGTTTGAACGGCGTACTGCTTGATGGCCCGAGTAAGCCCCGCCTTGAAGCCGATGAGATGGGTCCCGCCTTCCTTGGTGTGGATATTGTTGGCAAAGGTAAAAATCTTTTCGTTGTAGGTCTGGTTGTACTGGATGGCGATTTCGACGGAAATCCCCTGCCGGTCCCCGGAAATGAAAATGATTTCCGGGTGGAGAGGTTCCTTGTTCTTGTTCAGATACTCGACGAAAGACACCAGCCCGCCCTGGTAACAAAACTCTCTCTCCCGGGGAATCCGCTCGTCGAGAAGATGAATGCTCACGCCGGGGTTGAGAAACGCCAGCTCCCGGAAACGCTGGGCCAATATGTCGAAGCTGAGCTCGGTGTCGGAAAAAATGAGGGGATCGGGTTTGAAGGTGATTCGAGTTCCCCTGCGGGAGGTCTCCCCCGTCACCCGAAGGGGAGTTACCGCGTCTCCCCTGGCGTAAGACTGGGAATACACCTTCCCCTCCCGGCGGATCTCCACGTCCAAAAACTCGCTCAGAGCGTTCACCACGGAGACTCCCACCCCGTGGAGCCCTCCCGATACCTTGTAGGTGGAATCGTCGAATTTTCCTCCCGCGTGGAGCTTGGTCATGACCACCTCCACGGCGGGAAGATTCTCTTTCTCATGGGTGTCTACGGGGATTCCCCGCCCGTTGTCGTCCACGGTGACGGAGCCGTCCAGGTGAATCTGCACCCGGATGTGGTCGCAAAATCCCGCCAGGGCTTCGTCGATGCTGTTGTCGACCACCTCGTAGACCAAATGATGAAGCCCCTCCACGGCCACGTTCCCGATATACATGGAAGGGCGCATGCGCACGGCGCTGAGTCCCTCCAGGACCGTGATCTGCTGCGCCGTATATTGATCCGTTGCCGCCTTGTCGGTGCCTTCCAAACTGGGCATAAAAACCTCGTTTCTTGGGAGAGCGACGGCGTTTCCGCCGTGTGGACCCGCGGGGCAGGAATCCCTCGATCCCCCGCCGGTGCCGAAAAAGATCTCGAAGTCCCGAATTCCTTCCTTTCTCCCGGAGTCGAAAGAAGAAGGAGCCCCCGGAACCGGCCTGTTTTCCGAGTATTTTCCACGGGGAACCAGGCCCGGATCGGTGGGTTTTGAAAACAGGTAACTATACCTTTTTTTTAGAAATTTTTCAATGGGAAGAGGAATTTTCAGACCCATGCGTCTCCCGGGCGGAAACACAAGGGGGGTGCCTCGATCTGCGGAAAAACCTGACGGAAAGAGGGGCGGAGCTCCCCCTGGATTTGCGAAAACGGGCGGAGAGGTTTTCCCAACCCCGGCCGTGGAGACTGCCTCCAATACGACCTCGGAGCGGGTCATGAATGCGGAACGACCGGGGAAGAAGGCCCCCGTGCCGCCTCAACCCCCCGGGGACTATCCCCGGCCTCGATGGAGCAGGATTCGCCGAATTTCGGCATGGAGCGATTTGCCGTTTTACCAGGTTGCGCCCAAGGTCGCCCTGACATGCTGAGTGAAGATTTCGAGCAAAGGGATGAATCCTACGGGTGGGCAGTTTCGGCTTGAATGCAACTTCGTATTAGCTCTTCGGGGCATTGTGCCTTGGAATTTTCGGACGTCACCCGGTTGGATGGAAGCCAAGGCAGCTCCACCACAGGAAATGTCGAAGCGAATGGCTAAACGCTAAAGGCGATCGCTCGATTTTGACGCACATCACCGCTCCATGGCCCGATACCCGTCCAGGATCTTGCGGACCAATTCTTCAAGGTCCACGGGCTTGAGCAGGTAATCGAAAGCGCCCATGGTCATGCCCTTCCGGGCGTCCTGGGAAGAAGCAAACCCCGAAAGAAGAATCACCTGGATGGAAGGGTGCCGGTTTTTGATCCAGCGAAGGATTTCCAGCCCCCCCATCCCCGGCATCACCACATCCAGGACCACCACGTCCGGAGGCGATTCCTCCATTCGCTGGAGGGCGTCCTCCCCGCTGGAAGCAATGCGCACATTCATCCCCCTCAGGGTCAACCTCTCGGCCACCGTCCGGGAAAAATCCTCTTCATCGTCCACCAACAACAGTCTTATGCCCAATGACCTCTACTCCGACGTCGACGTTCCCGGCATTGTGTGCGGAACGGCTTGTTTCAGCCCCTCTTCCGGCCTCAAAGGTCATCGATCCGACCCCTGAAATCCCCCGGCTTCTTGCCGTAGCCGCAGCCGCGATCCGGGAGATTCTCTTGGGGAAGCGGGGCGATGGTAGCATTCTCTTGCAGGACCCGAACGGTTTTTCGGCCTTGTCACTGCACCGGGCGGGGCGGCACGCCGTTGTCCGCTTCCGGCCTCGTCCTCCGATGACCGCAGGCCTCCTTCATGGATCGGATGAGGGCCCCAATCTCCACGGGCTTTTGCAGCTGGTCGAAGGCCCCCAGGAGCCTGCCCGCCTCCCGGTCTCGCTCGGAGCCGTGAGCCGTAAGCATGATGACCGGGACCTGGGGATGAGATTTCTTGAGGAGCCTGAGGACGTCCAGACCGTTCATGCCCGGCATTTTCAGGTCCAGAACCACCACATCGGGGACCTTTTGCCGCACGAGTTCCAGGGCCTCTTCCCCACTGAACGCAATCCTCGTTTTCAGACATCGCATGGCGAGTCTTTCCGCAAGAGCCGCCACGAATTCCTTCTCGTCGTCCACCAGAAGCACGTCCAGGTCAGTCATCGCTCCATCCTCACCGATCCGGTTCAGGGCGATCTCAACGGAAATACAATTCGGAGCACGTCCACGGCAGGGCCCCGTTCCACCTTTGCGCCCAAAGCATCCAACCGGGAGACCACCCGGGCCCAATCGTCCACCGTTTCCGGGGTTTCGTGAAAACCCACGGGACGATCATCTTCTCCTTTGCCCACAATCTCCACCACCCCCTGGTTCGGTTCACTCTCCACCTTTAGATCCAACCGTCTGAGGGAAGAGACACTGTTCCAACAACATTCCAGAACCCCGAACAGGGCCAATTGAAGCCCAACGGGGCGGGTTTCCATTTCGATTCCGCTCTCCCCGCGATGGAGGGTGAGGGTGACCTCTTTGAGTCGCGCAAACCTTTCGACCAGGAGGGTGAATTGGGCCAGGGTCTCGTTGAGCTCGATATGCGCTCTGGGCTGATCCGCGCAGTGGGCAAAACGGTTGAGCCGGTTGGACAGCTCCACTCCCCGGCCGGACTGGTCCCTTATGGCGGAAAGAGCTCTCAGGACTCGATCGAGATTGGGTACTGCCTCGGCGGGCGCCATCGTAAGAATATCCTCGATGAGCCCGGCATTTTCCCGGATAATGGCCAGGACGTTTTTCACTTCGTGGGTGAATCCCGCCGCCATTTTGCCCAAGAAGGCCAGCTCTTGATTCCGGTAGTCTTCCACGAGATCACCTCCCGTAAGGGACCCTCTTTTGCCCTCCCCGGATCAGCACCGCAGGAGGATTCGCCCGCCTCCGAACGCGGTTCGTGCCCCCCCGGCGAAAGCCTCAGTCCGCAATAAGTCCCCGGCTGCCGGCCCACGCCGGCAGGACACGGACGCGTTGTTGTCCCTTCTTCTTTTTCCACCCGCCCCTTCCCGGACCGCGGAAGTCGGGGAAGGCCGCTCGCCGGTTCACGGTCCGGCCCAGGGACGGCTATCTTTGACGGGCTTTTCTTTGTTTCACCCGGTCGTAGGCTTCTTTCATCGCCGCGGTGAGGTTTTCCATTTCCACCGGCTTTTCCAGGTAGGCGCACGCCCCCATTTCCATGCAAATCCGTCGGATTTCCTCGGAACCGTGACCGGTAAGGACGATCACCTCCACGTCGGGATGTTCGTCTCGTACCTTCCGAAGGACTTCGAGTCCGTCGATGCCCGGCATTTTCAAGTCCAGGACCATCACTTCGGGCTCGTCCGCGTCCACGACGTCCAGGGCTTCCCGCCCGTTGTAGGCCACCGCCGAAGAAACCTCGCGCATCCTCAGGCGCTCGGAGAGCGTTTCCACGAATTCCCTCTCGTCATCCACCAGCAGCACCTTGGTGGGAAGGGGCACATCGAATTCGTATTTCCGGTAAATATCCGTCTGGTAATACCCGGCACCCACCCGCGTCTCGACACTCCGGACCGACGGGACCGAGAGGGCGAGCTTCTTCAGCTCCTCCTCCAGGGCCGATAGCCTCAGCACCTTCTTGTTGATGGTGACGCGAACGTGCCCGTCCCTGGCCGACACCTGGACATCATGGCCCTCTTCGGCCAGCTTCACGTTCACTCGAGAGGCCAGGATGAAATCCTCGACCCCCCGGCGGGATTGGTCGGAAACCATGAGGACCTGCTTCCGGACGTTTTCGCAGATGACCGCCGCAGCTCGATCCACCGAATCCTTGCCCATGGGCAGGAGGATGTCGTAGAGGTCCGGCGCCCACGGGTCTTTTCGTTGGAACAGGTATTCCGTCCACAGGACGATCCCCTCGTCGTCCTTGTGGATCCGCTTCAAGGCATCCTTTTCGGAAATCCCCTCGACCCGGCGGGCTTCCCGGACTCGACGGCGAATGTCGGCGATGAGACACACCTTCAGGACATGGGAAATTTCGGGGGGAATGAGATGGGCAAGGAACCCCAGCAAGAGGAGGTTGTCCCCCGTTAAGGATTCGGCAAGGGTCGCCTTGAGGTAGGCCAGGGCGCGTTCCCGTTCGTGGGTGAACTGGTTGAAGACGGAGGTCTTGCCCGTTACGGCCTTCCGGAGCTTTCCTTCGTCCATCCGGAAATTCCCGGCAGCCCGGGCAAAGAAAAAGTCGTCCTTCAACAGGGAATATTCCAGTTCGGCCGCAACCTTCCCGGCGACCTCTTCCCCGTGGCAAAAAGAACCGAACATCATGGCAATGACGGGCATAGGGCTTTTGTTCCTTTTCCTCTCAGACTTCGGGTGACCGATCCCTAATCATTTTCCACAAAGCGAATGCTCTGAAGGGGGCAATGATCGAGTCTGCACTGGGTGTGAGCTCTGGCATGAATGGCGTTCACCGCCGCGGGGATGGTGGGAAACACGTTTTCTTCGCCGATTTTGGCCAACAGGTGCGTGCGCTTCATCACCCCCAGGACGTTTTCGTTCACGCCGCACAGGGACATATCATACCCCATGCTCCTCAAGCGATCGACCACCAAGGAGAGCATTTCTTCCCCGGTGGCATCCATATCGTTGATTCCGCTGGCCACCAGCACGATGTGCTTGAGCTCCTTCTTGGCCATGAGCAGGTTGGAGATGCTCTCCTCGAGGTGACCCGCATTGGCATAAAAGAGCTGCCCTTCGAAACGCACCAGGGCAATGTGCTTGCATTCCCGCAAGCCGTAATGGCTGGCACTTCGGTACGACTGGTCCGCGTACATGGACAGGGTCGATACACGGGGGCGCATGCTCTTGTAGAGAAACATTCCCAGGGAGAGCACCACCCCCAGCATGATTCCCTTGTCCAAATGGGGAGCACTGAGCAACGTGGCCACGAAGGTGAGAACGGAAAACACGCCGTCATACCACTGAGCTTTCCAGGCATGGATGAAACCGGAGACGTTGAGCAGCCCCACCACGGCCATCATGATCACTGCGGCCAGGACCGACTGGGGCAAATGGTACAACAGGGGAGTGAAAAAGAGAAGGACGATCCCAACAGTAGTGCTGGTGACCACGCTGGACAGCCCCGTCACGGCACCCGACTGAAGGTTCACCGCCGAGCGCGAAAAGGAACCGGAAACGGGGAAACTTTTCCCCACGGCACCCAACATATTGGCCACCCCCTGTCCGATGAGCTCCTGGTTGGGATCCAGGCGCTGTCCCGTCTTGGCGGCCATGGCCTTGGCGATGGAAATCGCCTCCATGAACCCCAGCAGGGAGATGATGGCGGCGATGGGCAAAAGATGGATCATCACTCCCAGGTCGATGCGGGGCACCTCCAGTGCCGGAAGCCCCTTGGGGATCTCTCCCACCACCGAGCCCCCGCCCATGAACAGGAGTTTGCTTTCATCGAGAGGGCGGTTGCCCACCTTGATTCGCCAGGTTCTTCCGTCCGTTTTCGTTCCCTCGGAAACCGTTTCCCGGGGAACCAGCATCAGGGCTTTTCCCGGTTCTTGAATCCCCTGGAACAGGCAGGTGCGAAGCCGGGACCTCTTGTCCCCCGACGAAGCTCTGAGATCCTGGATCTTGGCCGTCATCAACATAACCTTGTGTCGCAATTCCAGCACCTGGGGGGAATTTTCTCCGTACTGTTTGGCGGCGCTTTCGATTTCCGGGGTCAGGGCGGCCCTTTTGGCCGCAAGATGATCGACGGCCCGGACTTCTTCATTGAAACCCACAATGAGTTGACGGACCTCCTCCGACCCGACGGCCTCCAGGGGAACCGTTCGATTGTGTTCAAAGCCCGTCAACCAGGAAATGAGGGTGGTGACCACCACGGCGATGAGGACGTTGGGAATTCTGCGATCGATTCTTTTGAGGCCGTACATGATGCCGAAGGCGAGGGCGCCCAAAAAGAGGGTGGGCCGGTGGGTGTAGGCGAGGGCCGCCTGAACGACCCGGTACACGGTTTCGTAGTGGTGTTCGGCCTCGTCCACGTAGACATCGAAGAGCTTGGACAACTGGGAGGAGGCGATGATGAGGGCGCCGGCATTTGTGAAACCGTTCACCACGGGGTGCGAAAGAAAATTCACCACGAGCCCCAGCTTCAACACCCCCAAGGCAAATTGAAAAATCCCCACCACCAGCGCCAGCAGAATCGCATAGGCAACATAGGAATCGCTGCCCGCCGTGGCCAGGGGCGCCAGGGCTGCGGACGTCATGAGGGACACGATCGCCACGGGACCCGTGGCCAGCTGCCTGCTGGACCCGAAAAGCGCAGCCAGCATGGGAGGAAGCAGGGACGCATAGAGTCCGTAGTGGACGGGCATTCCCGCCAACTGGGCATAGGCCATGGATTGTGGAATCAGAATGAGCGCCACCGTGATTCCGGAGAGGAAATCCAGGCGAAACGTTGTAAAATCAATGGTTTTCACCCAGCTCAAGAATGGAAAGAATCGATGCATATCCCTCTTTTCCTTTACCTGTCCTCATTCGGATAGGAGTGCCGGGGTCTCGCACAGGCCGATGGCGGAGCTGATGGTGCGAATCAAGTCGTCGATGTCCAGCGGCTTCACCAGGCACTCAAACGCCCCGTAGGGCACAGTTTGTCTCCGATCCACGGAACAACCCTGCCCTGTCAGAAAGATCACCGGGATGTTCGGATGAAGTTCTCGAATCCTGCGGAAGACTTCAGCCCCTCCCAGACCGGGCATCATGACGTCCAAGACGACCACTTGAGGAGGATCGGACTGCACGCTCCCGAGGGCCTCCTCCCCGCTGAAAGCGATCCTGACATCCAGGCCTCTCAACATGAGTCTTTCCGAAAGTGCCGAGACGAATTCCTTCTCGTCGTCCACTAGGAGCACCTTCCACTTCTGCATGGGGGATTCTCCGGCTTCAGGGTTGCATTTGGACGGGCAAGAAGACGGAGACCGTCGTGCCCTCCCCTTCCCGGCTTTGCACTTCGATGTCTCCGCCCAGTTTCTTGATGATGCCGTAGGTGATGGGGAGCCCCAACCCGGTTCCCGAGTCCTTCTTGGTGGTGAAAAAGGGCTCGAAGATGTGGCGGAGAGTCTCCGGGGACATTCCGCAACCGTTGTCCCGAACGCTGAGAGCCACGGTGCGGGCATCCTTTCGCCAGGTGGTCACCTCGACCACGCCTCCGTCTTCCACGGCGGCAAAGGAGTTGTTGAGCAGGTTCAAGGCAACCTGTTGGAGCTGCCCGCGGTCGGACACGATTCTGGGCAGATCGGCCCCCCAATTCAGGCGAAGGTCCAGGTTTCGATACAGGGCTTCCTTCTCGAGAAAGGTCAGGGTCTCGTGGATGGTCTCGTTGAGGTCCAGCTCTTCGATCTGGACTTCCATGCGCTTGGCAAACCCGAGCAACCGGTGAGTGACCGAACGGCAGCGGTGCACCGACTGGAGAATGGCATCCGTCAGAGAGGCAAACTTCTCCCGTTCGGGGAATTGGGGAATGAATTCCATTAGATCCTTCATCAGACCCGCCTTTTCGTTGATGATGGCCATGGGATTGTTGATTTCGTGGGCCACTCCCGCAGCCAGTCTCCCTATGGAGGACAATTTGTGGGTATGCTGCATCTCCCGGAAAGCGGCTTCCCGTTTTTCGTCGCATTCCCTCATTCTGCGGACCAGGACGTCCGTGAGCTTGAAGATCACCAGCAAGGTCCCCACAACACTCCCGAGAAACAGGAAGAAGAGCTCGGACTTGAGCGTATACCAGGCCTTGAGTATGACGCCCTGCGGCTTGACGACCGCAAGGATGTAGGGAGCATTGACGAAATAGGTGTAGGCCATGAGAACCCCCTTCCCGGCAGGGGTCTTCTCTTCAATGACGTTGGCTTCGTAGGTGATGGGAGGCAACTGCAGAGGGAAGGGATCCAACACGTTCCCGAAATGCTTGGACGGGGTTTGAAACACCCCGCTCTTGTTTAAAAGAAACGCGTCGCTGGACGGCTCGAGGCCCATGGAGGAGATGAGGTCGTCGAACTTCTCGGTGTTGATGGTGGCCCGAAGGATCCAGACCCTGCCGTCGGGGCCCCGCCGTTGTACGGCTATGGCCACGTGGGGAAATAGTCGATACCCCATGAAGACGTCGCTGACATAGCTTCCGCGCACTTGGACTTCGTGGAACCAACCCTGTTCCGAATAGTCTTTGCCCCTCAAATCATAGGGCCCCGCGTAGCTGACCTGCTCCCCGGCGGAGTTGATGAGGCCCAGGTCCACGAAGCCGCGAAATTCCCTCTCCATGGCGGCAAAGATACGGGTGAGAGTGTTCTCGTCGGACAACTGATCGAAGCTGTACGCGGAGGCAATAAGGCTAAGAGTCGACAGGCGCTCGGCCAGGAAAAGCTCGAAGGAATGCTTGGTCTTGTTCACCAAAGTTCTCAGGGGATTGACGATCTCTTCCCTCAAGGCCTTCTGGTATTGGTGATAGTTGACTAAGGCCATGAAACAAAGAGGAAATATGGTGACAATGACCATCAGAATCAGGATATTCCGGCGAAGCAGAGCGTAGCGCTCGGGAGAATCCCCCTTATCCGTAAAGTCGAGAAGACTAAGACTCTTCAACCATTTCATCGTTCGTTTTCCTCGGTTTGGCCGGCCTACATTCCTGGTTGAACCTCGGGTCCTCCTCCTTCCGGAGTGAGGCCCCCGAATCCCTATTGGAACCGGATTGTCCGGGACGGCTCGGAGGGGGTCCCCATCGCCGTTGGATCCGAGGCTCCCGCGTGGGCCGTTCCCAAATGAACCCATGTCCGGGCGGACGGAACCGAATCGGAGGCTCCGATCCCATGGGGAAGGGAGCTGGCGGAAACATCATCCGTCGGAAGTACCGCAGAGGGGGTCGGGGGAACAGCATCTCGGGAAAAAAGGGGACGGCGTGGACGAATCCGGAAGATAATCAGCGAATCCTCTTGGCACGGACCGGCTTGAGTCAAAAGAGCCGATCCGTATCTACTTCATTTTCCGGTCGATTGCAAGGCCGGGGGGAAAATCCCAGGTAAATCCCTTTAGCAGGATGTTGAATTAGCGGGGTGAGCTCAACCCCTCTTTCCCGGGTGGATTTTTTTGAGAACTCGTTCTTTGACAAATTGAGAGCTGAATCGGAGAAGCATTCTCTATTTTATGCC
>Ga0116192_1000583_pt1 | contig 27333 bp, 23 predicted proteins | sample AD_UKC113_MetaG_FD_89876 | JGI IMG/M metagenome (GOLD analysis project Ga0116192, IMG submission 89876) | Active sludge microbial communities of municipal wastewater-treating anaerobic digesters from Hong Kong - AD_UKC113_MetaG | ecosystem: Engineered > Bioreactor > Anaerobic > Digestate...
GAACAGGCTTCGATTAATATTCTGTCCGAATTCCCCCGAGCCAATGTGGTGGGCTTCCAGAACGGCTATTTTACTGAGGAGGAATGCCCCGATATTATTCGGCAGATTAATGCCTCCAAGGCCGAAGTCCTCCTGGTGGGGCTGGGAGCGCCCAAGCAGGAGAAATGGATAGATGCTCATATCCATGAGCTCAAATGCAAGGTGGTCATGGGCGTGGGCGGCACCATCGACGTACTGGCAGGAACCGCCAGCCTGGCGCCCGAGTTCATGCGCAAGGCGGGTCTGGAATGGCTCTACAGGCTTATCAAGGAGCCCTATCGTTACAAGCGCATGATGGACTTGCCGCGTTTTATGAACCTGACCTTCAAAACCCGGTTCAGGAAAGGAAAACAGGCCTGACAGGCTGATAATAAAGAATTCTGATGGGAGAATCGGCACTCTCGGTGGCTTGAAGCAGGATGCACCGGAGGAGTGCCTTTTTTCATCTGCCGGACAAACATTGCCACACCGTCGAAAAAGCCAACTTGAAGTCTTCCAGCTCAATGGTTCCTGGCAAAACAATGCACTCGTTCTCACCAGGGATGACGGCAGTCTGTTTGGTGCCATTATCACTGATGATAAGGGATACCAGACCCTCAAAGTCATCGAAGAAGCCCTTTTACTTCTGTGCCTTTAAGTAATCGACGGTTTCAACGGCCAGGCCGAAGACCACATCCAGGGTCACAGGGTCATTGGCTGACAGCCGGCTGGTCAGTGCCTCGGGCAGAATCTTTTTGGCCTTGAGTGCGTCCAGAGCCTTTCCTTGCTCATAAGGAAGATCCAGGGCTTTCAGGATAATCACGCCTGCTCTCTCCCCCGTCAGCTCGGTCTTGGATTCAAAGGCCTTGATGCGGGCATCTATCTCCTTGCTGAACTGGTCAGGCGCCAGCTTAAGCATGGTATTGCGCATAAGAACCGTGAACAGCTCCTGGCTGGCCCTAAAATCCAGTTTAAAGTCATTCTCTGTATTGCCTGCTATAATCCCATACTCGGCCAAGGTTCTCACATAGGGATAGGCCCAGTGATCCATGAGCCTTTCCTCGGTATTGGGAATCAAAAGGCTCTCCTCAAAATCCTGGAGAACAATCCCCCCGCGCTTTAAAAAGCTCACCAGGGCCTTGATCTCTTTCGGATCGGCCTGGGTCAGCTTTCCGGGATTGGTCTGATTGATGAAGCTGTACGCGGCAATGAGACCTGCCGATTCCCCCACCGTCATGCGGGTGGGCAGGCTGGAAGCACTGGTGGAAGCCAGCGAGGAGAAGGAAGCCTTAGAGCCGGTCATCATCACATTATCCAGATTAGTGGGAACGATGCAGCCCAAGGGAATGGCATAGACATTGGGCTTGGTCACAATATATTCCACATTCTGATTGACAAACCTGCCGGCATCGACAGCAGCGGAGCACAGGGCGATTTTATCAGCAAAATTGCGGTTTTCCAGAATATCGGTGACGGTCAGGGTATACCTTCCCTCAAAATGCCTGTTTTCGGGAATAAAAAGCTCCCTGGGTCCTTCCTTGTAGGTACAGTTTTTAAAGGGCGTCAGCACATTCTTAAGGTAGGCCGTCAAAAGAATGGCCTCCTCTTCGGCTTCCTTATAGGCAGCCTTCACATCCGCTTCATCCTCCACATTCACACCTACAACCTTCAAGCCTGTCACCACAAGCTCGTCCTCGCCCTGGGTGATGAAGGACGGAGAGACTATCTTTACTCTTTCATTTTCCTTGCCATAGACCATAATGGCCTGATGGAACCATGAAATTTCACTGGTTTTCTGGCTTTTTTTCAGGCTCTCCACATCCACGCCCGAGATTCTGAAATTAAATGCCAGAGCCTCATAGGTGTTGGGCATGCCCACATCGGCCGAGCCTGTAATATAAGGCGTATTGCAAAGGAGCAAAAGATCCCCGTTCTGACTGGCATCAATGAACTGATGAGCCTTAAGCGTGCGCTCCCCGTCGGGGCCCTTGACCTTGATGCTCTTAAGCACCGGGCCTTCCATTATAGCCTCAGTCACCGAGGTATTATAGAGGACCTCCAGACTTTTTTCCTTATTCAAAAGTTTCTTCGTCGATTCCTCGTAATCGGAAGCACTGAATCCGATATTGAACTTTCCAAACAGCTCCTGATAGACGCCCCCATTAATGAGAATCTTTTTCTTGTTGATGATGGCCTGTTGGGGGTCCATTTTCGAGATCATGGTACGGGTTATGTAGCTGCCGGGATCGGGGTCCTTGGTAATCAGCAGGGTTTTAAGCCCCGTTCTGGCGCTGGACAGAGCAGAAGCCAAGCCCTCGGGTTCCGAGCCTATGACAATGGTCCCGTACTCATTATCTGCAAACTTCATATTCTGCCGGCTGACCTTTGGATACTTATTATTGGTGAACCCTGTAAAAATGGGCCTTATCCCAAACCACAGGGTGAAAAAGATAGTGGCACCGGCTATAAATCCATATAAGAAACGCTTTATTGTACTCATTGCATCAATCACTCATTTATTCGTTGTTATATTATGTATATCGTAATAAAACATGAAAATTGAAAGGGTGTATCCAAAACTTTTTGAATACACCCTTTGTTGAAGCCGTTACAAAAAACTGTCTATTGGATGGTATAAGCGCCGCGGACCAGAACAAAGCAGTTGGTCTTGGCCAAGAGGCCACGTCCATCGGTTCTGGAGGCAATCAGAATATGCTGCAGCGGAATAGCCGCACCCTGGGCCAAATCCTTGCCGCCGCTGGCATCAATCAGAAGATCGCCGTTGGCACCCTTAAGGGCTGTAGCCGAGCCGTTTCTCAAAATGGCCTCACTGCCTCCCGAAAGCAAGAGCTTCTGACCTGCCTTCAGCTCTACCACCACAAAACCTGTCTCCAGGCTATTGATCTTTGCCTTCAAGGTTTCAATCTCGGTCAGTGCGTCAATAATGAACTTGGTAAGATCCCCTACGTCGGTCTGAAGCTGAGCAATCACCGCTGCATCAATGGTGCTGCCCGTACCCGTGCCGGAGCCCGAGCTGGCGATTTTACTTAATACACTGGCAATCTGCTGATCCACATAGCTTTTGGTCACCAGCGGATCGGTATCGCTTCCCGGTTGTCCCGCACCTGCAGCGGAAGAGATTATCAGTGTCAAACAACTTATGACAGCTACCAGAATCAAGGCAGCTCTGCTTTTTCTTTTGAATCTCATCTTCTTCCTCCTTGAGGGTTCTTCGTAGAAGCCTTACTGCACGTATGTAACGCTCAGACCAAAGCTTGTACGAAGTGCATGATCGACTCGCCGCATGATATAGTCGTCCAGGTGCCCGGCCTTTTCCCGGAGCCTTCTTTTATCGATGGTTCTCACCTGTTCCAGAAGGACAATGGAGTTCTTGCTCAGGCCGTAACGCTCCCCGGCAATCTCAATATGAGTTGGGAGCCGAGCTTTGTCCAATTGTGATGTTATGGCCGAAACAATAATGGTGGGGCTGTATTTGTTGCCAATATCATTCTGAATAACCAGAACGGGCCGAATGCCCCCCTGTTCGGAGCCCACAACAGGGCTTAAATCCGCATAATAGATGTCTCCTCTTTTTACCAGCAAACCAATCACTCCTGTAAAAAGTATTGACCACCCATTATGACCCCTTTTAAAAATATTCTTGTCTTTAATTATAAAGAAATAGGTTCCAGAGCTCAAATTAAAATTATGTTAATCATGTATCCATATTATTACACATTTTTAATAGCCCTATACATGTTTAAGCCTTTTATACCAAATAGTTGAGCACATTGACCATCTTTCCGTTTTTGTAATAAACCCGCGGAATGCGTTTGCCAATGATGCAGACAATCTCATAGGGTATTGTCCCCATCAGGGATGCAATTTCATCGGCGGTAATTTCGGCATTGCCCTGGCGCCCCAGCAGCACCACCTCATCCCCCACCGAAACCTCGCCCTCAATGTCGGTGATATCCACCATGCACTGATCCATGCAGATGCTTCCCACCACAGGGGCATATTGCCCGTTGATGAGCACACGGCCCTTCCCCGTCAGCAGCCGTGAATAGCCGTCAGCATATCCCACGGGCAGAGTGGCAATCCTGGTCTTCCTAGTTGAGGTAAACTTCCTGCCATAGCTCACCGATGTGCCCGGGTCAATCCATTTGACCAGGGTAATGCTGGCTTTGAAGGTCATGGCCGGCTTAAGGTCAATGACTGAAGGATCCACCTCCCGGGAGGGATAGATGCCATAAAGAATAATGCCCGGCCGGACAAGATCCAGATGGGTTTCAGGATATTGCAGAATGGCGGCGCTGTTGGCGATATGGCGGATGGGGATGAGGATACCGATGCGGTGAAGCTCTGCCAGAATGCTCTCAAAAAGCTCCATTTGCTGAAGGGTATAGGTTCTTTCCTTTTCGTCGGCAGTGGCGAAATGGGAAAAGATACCCTCCACAATGATACCCGGAAGCTTATGAATGGCCACAACATCCTTGACAGCACTGTAGCCGGGGATAAAGCCGACCCGGCTCATGCCCGTGTCAATCTTGATATGAATGCGGGCCTTGGTGCCCTGCCTTACTGCTTCCTCCGATAGAGCGGCGGCAAGCTCATGGCTGTAGACTGTCTGGGTAATTTGATAGCGAAGGATTTCATCAGCCCTTAAAGGGCTGGTATAGCTTAAGACCAAAATGGGAATATCAATGCCAATCTTTCTGAGCTGTATGGCTTCATCCAGCATGGAGACGGCAATACGCGTCACTCCGTTTTCGATCATGGTCTGGACGGTTTCCAGAACCCCATGGCCATAGGCGTCGGCCTTGACCACTGCCATAATCTCGGTGTGCTTTCCCACTAGGCGTCTGATCTCCCGGACATTATGGGCAATATGGTCTAGATTGATCTCGGCCCACGCCCGTGTCAATTTATAATCCATTGGTTTCACCTCAGTATGGAAGCTAAGCAATAAGCCATCCCTATTTCAGGGCGGCAGCAATATGGGCCAGAATATCGGTGGCCATAAGGCTGGACGTGCCCATCTCCCCTGCAGCCAGATCCCCGGCAAGACCATGATAAAAGGCCCCTGCCCGGGCGGCATCATAGGGCAGCAAACCCTGGCCTAACAAGGACACCACCATGCCTGCCAGAACATCTCCTGAACCGGCCGTGGCCATGCCCTCATTTCCTGTGGAATTGATGGATACCCGGCCATCGTTGGCTGCAATGACAGTACCGGCTCCCTTGAGCACCACCGTCAGGCCGTATTCATCGGCAAACTGCCGAGCAATTTTAAGCCTGTCAGCCTGTACCTCTGCCGCGGTCATACCGGCCAGACGGGCCATTTCGGCAGGGTGGGGCGTGATAATGGCTTCACAGCGAAGATTGTCCAGAAGGGTTTTGTCCTGAGCTAAAATATTCAAGGCATCCGCATCAAAGACCACGGGCTTTTCACAGCATTCCACAACCTGTTTGACCAGCGCATGGGTATCGTCGTTGCAGGAGAGTCCCGGCCCAATGAGAAGGGCATCGGATTTATCAATGAGTTCCTTTAAGACTTCCCCATCCATAAGTGTGCTGTGCCCATCCCGCTCGGGCAGCCCTGCAAGGACGGCCTCGGGAATCAACTGGGCAAGGGTGCCCATGCAGCTCTGGGGCAGGGCCAGCTTTACCAGTCCCGTGCCCATTCTATAGGCAGCAGAGGCGCTAAGATAGGCCGCCCCTGTCATGCCTGCCGAGCCCGCCAGCATGAGGATTCTGCCAAAGGTACCTTTATGGCCGTCCCGGGGTCTAAAGGGCAAAAGCTGGGCCATTTCATCCTTTTCCAATAAAACAGGGGTGTCCAGACCCTCGGCCAGAGCATAGGGTATACCGATATCGGCAACCGTCACTTCACCCATGCAGGCGGCGCCGGGATATTGGGCCATGCCCAGCTTGGGAAGGAAAAAGTTCACGGTCGCATCGGCCCGGATACAGTTTCCCATGATTTTTCCGGTAAGTCCGTCCACACCTGATGCAATATCGATGGACAGCACAAGAGGTGCGTTCTCATTGACCACATCAATAACCCTGGACCATAAGCCCTCCACCTCACGATTGAGGCCCGTGCCAAAAAGACCGTCTATGACAAGATCACTCTGGCGGCAGGATTGGGCCAGACGTTCCAAAGCCTGGTCATCGGAGATGACGGGGATATGAAGCCCCATATTCTTAAGAATCATCCCATTGGTATAGGCATCTCCGGTATACTGTTCCAGGGGGATCATCCCATAGCAGGAGATGGAATAGCCCAGGGAGAGCAGATGCCTTGTTACGGCGAAGGCATCACCGCCATTATTGCCCGCTCCGGCAATGACAGTGATAGGATTGCCCCTGCCCTTAAGCATGCTGGTGGCCTTGGCCACCACCTGCAGCGCGGCGTTCTCCATGAGCACAATGCCGGGGATACCAATCCTTTCAATGGCGGTTTGGTCAATGGTCTTCATCTGTAGGGGTGTCAGCAGTTTCATGCTCCCAATCCTCCAACCCAAATTCTTTCTCCAGCCTCTTGACCTCGTTGGTGCCAATGAGCTCGGTTAAGTCGGTGGCATACTGGGTCCAATCCACCGATAGGCCCTCTAATTCCTCCCTGAGTGCCTTTTGTCTCTGCTCTAATTCGGCCAGCTCGGCAAGGATCTCAGATGTCCTGTCCTTATAGGCCTTGAGGGTGGAGAATATGTAAGCGGTGGAGTCCTCAAGAAGCTTTTGGTTGGCAGCCTTCAGCGTATCATCCAGCTTCTCAATATCCTCCAGAATATGTTCCATCCTGGCATTGATCTTCTCAATCTCCTTCTTGCAGACCTTCAACCTTTGCTTGGCTTCTTCATTATTGCTCTCGAAGGCCTCCTTGGTCAGGCTGATGATCTCATTCATGCATCTTCTTTTGGTGGGCTCAAGGTTTTCCTGCTCATTCTTGAGCATGGCCTCCTTTTTAATGAGCTCATTCATCTCCATCTCGGCCTTTTCAATTTCCGGACTCCTTTTTATCTTAACGAACAGTTTGGTCCACCGCTCGTCAATGGAAAGCCGGGTGATATTATTCTGCTTTAATACCGATGGATCAAAGAGCACTGATGGCGTTCCATCGCTCTGAGGTATCATTGCTGAGGATTCATCATTATTTTTGCGTTTGAAAGGCCACATGGAAACACCTCCTCATGATAGACTATCTATCAAGCGCCTTGACGTAAGCAGCCACAGGATAAGTTGTCAGATATCGAAAATGGCCCCAATCCCGCCATTCGGCATCCAGGCCAAGCAGGGTATGGGCAAAGCCATGGAGTTCCTCCTCCCCGGCCTCGCAGACCTCGGAAACCTCCTGATCGGTGGCGTCCACCAGCAGATTGCCGCCTCTCTCCTTGAGATGGAAAAAGAAAGAGTAGAAGAAAAGGGCTTCATTGCCATAGGTCATGCGCACCCGGTTGATGCCCAGAAACCGCTCTACAGAGGCCGTAAGGCCAAGCTCCTCGCCCACCTCCCGGGTAACGGCTTCAAGGATATCCTCTCTGTGGCCCACACCGCCGGTGGGAATGCGAAAGACCCCTTCGGGATACTCCTTGCTTCTGACGCAGATGAATCGCCCATTGGGACGCTCAACAGCAAAGACCACTTCGCCCATCCTGTCATGTTTGACAAGCTCCCTGGTTCTATAAAAAAAGCGCTTCTGTGCAAAGGCAAAATCTATGTCCTTAACCCATGCGTCGGGACCCAATCGCTGCAAAATCGCACTTGTGTCGATTTGATTAAAAACTTCCATAAAAAACACCTTCTAAAACAACTACCTCTTTAGTATAACATAATGGATGGCTGGCAAAAACACCGAGGCCACTTGTTGTCAACCCATTTCAAACCTGCCATAATAGAATCAAATACTTTCTTGATGAAGGGATACACCATGGATGCAGGACAGATCGACAAGATGCCCCAAATGAAGACCGGTCCACAACCGGGGAAGCGCAAGCTAGCCCTGTTTATCCTGTTATTCCTGGCGTGTCTTCTTTTCGTCCTGGCCCTCATTTTCACCAATAGCCTCCTTAATCGCACCACCCTGTACAGGGGCATCCTGGTGGATGGCAAGGACATGGGGGGACTTACCAGGGAGGAGCTTTTTGCCTATCTGGAGGAGCATTATGCCGACGCTTTCCAGGAAAACTCCCTAACTCTTTCTTCGGATCGCTTTGAAAGAAACATTACCTTTTCCGAGATGGGGTTCCGCCTTGATATTGGCGCCATGTGCGATAAGGCCTATGCCCTTGGACGCACAGGAACCCTCTATCAGCGGATCACACAAATTCTTCGGTTAAAAGCCAGGCCCCAAACCCTGGATCTTGTCATAGATTTTGAAACCCAGGCCTTCAACAGCTTACTGGACACTGTCTGTCAACAGGTTTTCCGGGAGGTTGTCCCCACTAATATTGTCATTTATGAGGACAAGGCCGTGCTTCATACCGGTATGCCGGGACAGGAGGCCGATCGGGAAAAACTGAAAAGCGATATTATACAGGCTGTGATGGGCACGGGGCCTCGCACCGTCAGGATTGCGGTTACTCAAAGACTTCCCGCCCCCATTGACTTTGATACTACCTTAAAAACCCTTAACCAGGACCCCATAGACGCCGAATTCGTCAAGACCTCAAGAACCACCTATGAAATTAAGCCCCACCAGAATGGCCGCAAGATCAGCCGGGCCCAGCTTCTTGAAGTGATGAATTACCTGGAAACCCGTGAAACCAACGATTATGAAGAAATTCTTCTTCCCGTGGAGTTCATTGCCCCCAAGGTGACTGACGAACAGCTTAAGGCGCAGACCTTCAGGGATACCCTGGCTGCCTATACCACCTATTTTCAAACTGACACCCAGAATAACATTAATCGCGGTATCAATATCGGTCTTGCTGCACAGAGTATAGACGGAACCATTCTTATGCCGGGTGAGGAATTCTCATTTAATCAGGTGGTGGGGCCCCGGACTCCCGATAAGGGCTATAAGATCGCCCATGTCTATGTGGCCGGTGAAATTCGGGACGGTACGGGCGGAGGCATCTGCCAGGTCTCCACCACACTGTATAACGCTGTGCTCCGGGCCAATCTGGCGGTAACCGAGCGCCATAATCACATGTTCACGGTGGGGTATGTCCCCCTGGGCACCGATGCGGCAGTGTCCTACGGCTATGCGGATCTGGTTTTTCAAAATACCACGGCCCACCCGCTGATGATCAGCATCAAGGTTACCGGAAATCAACTGACTGTCAGATTGCTTTCCACCAATGATTACCCCGACATGAAGGTTAAAATTGCCACCAAAACCCTTAGAAAAATCCCCATCAAGGAGCAAATCATCGATGACCCCTCCCTGCCTTCGGGAACGGTGCAGGTGGTGGATCAGGGCATGGACGGCTACGAGGTGGAAACCTATATTAAGATTTTTATGGGTGACGTGCTGATTCGTGAGGAAAAAATACATAAAAGCTATTATCAGATGCTTCCAAGAAAAATAATCCGGGGCACTGCACCCGTCATGGACAGCATCATGCCCTGAGGTGAGAAATGAGACAATACAAGGTGACATCAAGCCACCATGGACAAAGGGTGGATACCTTTCTTTTCAATGAACTGCCGGGCATTCCTGCCTCGGTCCTCTATAAAGCCTTCCGAAAAAGAAGCATCAAGGTGGACGGCCAGCGGGTCAAGGAATCCTTTTGCCTGGCCTCGGGCCAAACAGTGGATATCTTTATCCCCGAGGCCTATCTTCCCCCTGTTGAGAAAGACACCGAGAGCATTGTCCCTATTGTTTATGAGGATGATTACCTTCTGGTGGTGTCCAAGCCCCAGGGTATACCCGTTCATCAGGACAGGAACCAGGAGGAGCAGATTCTGGATCGCATGGTTCAGGCCTTGGTGCGCCAACGGGATGGAAACCTTTATAGGGATGGGTTCCCCGCTCTGTGCCACCGACTTGATCGTAACACCGGAGGCCTGGTGGTATTGGCCAAGGAACCTGATACCCTTGAGATTTTACTGGATAAGTTTAAGAAGCATGAGCTTACGAAAATCTATCATTGCATTGTGGTGGGCGTTCCCAAAGCGCCGGACAGGGAGCTTGTAGGATATCTTAAGAAGGACAGCAAAGAAAGCCGAGTCCTGGTCTCGGCCACGCCGTTTAAGGGCGCCGAGCGTATTGTCACCCGCTATCGTGTACTTAAAGCGCTGGGGGACTTTTCTTTGCTGGAGGTAGAGCTGGTCACGGGAAAGACCCATCAGATCCGGGCCCATCTGGCCTTTGAAGGGCATCCTCTGGTGGGGGACGGCAAGTACGGCATCAACGCAGTCAATAAGGCCCTGAAGGTCAAGTGGCAGGCCCTTTGGGCTGTCCGGCTAAGCTTCCGCTTTACCAGCGATGCTGGACATTTGAATTACCTGAACAATGTGACCATCGAGCACCCCCAAATCCCCTGGGAAGAGAGCCTGAAACAGCTTTTTTCATAGACCCGTCTTAAGATTTAATTCATTGAAGAGTACCGCCGTATCCCTTATAATAAAGGTGAACGGATGGACTATGAAGCCAAGGAGGATGTATCGTATGAAGCTATTATTTGCCATTGTCAGTGATGAAGACAGCAATATCCTGGCCGACAATCTTAATCGAGAAGGCTTTGGTGCAACCAAGCTCTGCTCCAGCGGCGGCTTTCTGAAAAGCGGAAACACAACCTTCCTCATCGCCACCGATGACGACAAGGTTGAACAGGCCCTTTCCATCATCAGAGACACCTGTAAGTCCAGACGTCGCATGATAGCTCCTGAAAAGCTTCCAGGCAGCTTCGGCGCATTTAACATGGCCATGCCCATCGAGGTCAATGTGGGCGGAGCCACAGTGTTCATTATTAATATTGAGCAGTTCCTTAAGCTTTAGCGCGACAAGCCGTGGACTGGCTAACATGAGGTTTATCACATGTCATTACCGTTAAAATACCCTTCAGAGAAAGACCTTGAGCGGAACCGTTTTTGGGGAATTCCAGAGGGCGCCACGGCCAGAACCATCTTCAATCTGACCAGCGGCGCCTATCTGGTTGGTTTGCTGAAGGCTATGGGTGCCAGCGACGCAGTGTGTGGCTATATCCTCGCCATCCCTGTCCTGGCCGCAGTCATCCAGTTCTTGTCCCCCATTGTTTTAGAGAGCCTTCCCTCAAAAAAACGCATCATCCTCATGGGCTCGATGTTGCACCGCTTGCTTCTGGCCATACTGATCATTATCCCCTTTCTCCCCCTGGACAGGGGCATTAAGCTATGGTCCACGGGCATAATCTTTTTTATCTCCTATCTGGCCGTAAGCTTTGTTAACCCGGCCATCTCCAATTTCTATGTGAGCTTTGTCCCCCAAAATATGCGGGGTAAATACTTTGGCAGCCGGGAATCCTATATCCTCCTCTCAGCCACAGTCATTACCCTGATTGTGGGTAAGATTCTGGATATCTACACCGAAGCCGGCAGGGAACTGGTGGGATATATTATTGTCTATGGGGTCATCTTTGTATTGGCGCTTATCAACATCCTGTCCTATATGAAGATGAAGGAGGTTCCCCTCACCCACAGCCATGAGCGTCTTCGAATCGGGGAAATCTTTACCCTGCCCTTTAAGAATAAGGTGTTCATCAACTACTTTGTCATGTCCATTCTGTGGAACATTGCCATTCAGATTGCCAGCGCCTACTTCAGCGTTTATCTGAAATCCGATCTGGGCATGAATTATACCACCATCACTGTCCTGTCCATGGTCAACTCGGTTTTCTATGTCCTCAGCGCCCGGGTATGGGGACGATTCGCCGACAAAACAGGATGGGCCAATACCACCCGGGTCACCATCGGGATCCTGGCCATCTGCCATGCCCTGTGGTTTCTAATCGCCAAGGGAAGCCCCCTTGTTCTGCTGCTTCTGACGGCCACTCATATCATTGGGGGCATTGCCTGGTCGGGCATTAACGTGGCCCTGTTCAATCTTCAATTCGACTTTACCCCCGATGAGAAAAGAACGGTGTACATAGGCTTCAATGCGGCCACCAGCGGCATTATTGGTTATTTTGCAGCCATGGTGGGCTCTCAGTTGGTCAGTCATTTTGGAAAAGATAAGATTACCCTGCTGGGAACAGCCTATGACATTAAGCAAATCCTCTTTATCGTGTCGGCCATACTTCTGGCCTTTTGCTCCCTGTACATAAGCCTGTTCATGAGACCTAAAAAGAATAAAGCACACTCATCATAAACGGAGGTTGATAGAATATGTTTAAAAAGCAAGCCGATATGGTTACCGAAGTGAGAGAAAATATGCGGGGCGGACAGGGCTCGGTAGTTTTGGAAAGCATCTTCACGCCCCAGGAGCTTAAAGGACGATGCCGCATGTTCAGCCGTATCATTCTTGAGCCCGGCTGCTCCATTGGCAGGCATGAGCATGATCAGGAAGAAGAGATTTACTACGTTTTAAGTGGAAAAGGCCTTGTGGATGACAATGGACAGGTTCGTGAGATAGGCCCGGGAGATGCGGTGAAAACCGGGGGCGGCGAGTTCCACTCCATTACCAATAACGGCAATGAGCCCTTAATCTTCATAGCCGCCGTGCTCCTGTTCAACTGACAAATGGATAAAAGGCTTAAAATAAAAGGCTCTCTCGAGCCTTTTATTTATAGATCTGAATCCGGTATTCCGACAGTATTTTCTGAGCGAAAAGGCCCAGGTCTGAGAGATCGGCCTTTGAAACAAAGGCCGTTAAGCCCTGGGAATAGGCATGATTGATCTCATGCTCCATCATATGCTCGGTGACAATGATAAACGGTGTATGAGGGCTCAGACGATTCCGAACAGCCAATGCCCCCAGCGCCGTAAAGGTCGGCATGCAGTTATCGCTGAGGATGAGATCCCATGGTTGGTTAACCAGGGCTGATTCCATGGATGTTTCATCTGTGGCCATCTGATGTTCCACATCAAATCCGCTTTTCTTAAGCTGACGGATGTTCAAATCCGCCGCATAGCGAGAGTCTTCGACAACAAGTACCCGAATCGGTCTCATAGTGGATCCCCTTCATCCCATGTGATACACTTAGACACAGATTAAGGCAACATGTCAATTTTATCCATGTAAAATTCAAGGAATATACCATGAAAAAGAACGGGAATTCCTGGAGTCATCCTGGTATATACTCCTTCAGGGCCTTTTCAAGATTGAGAAAGGCCTTTTCAAGCAGGGACCTGGGGCAGGCAATATTGATCCTCTGGAAGCCCTCGCCTTCAGGCCCGAACATGGTGCCCCCATCCAGCCAAAGCTTGGCCCCATGGATGATTAAGTCGTCCAGTGCTTTCTGGGACAACCCAAGCTGCTTAAAGTCCAGCCACACCAGATAAGTCCCCTGGGGTTCTACCAGCTTAACCCCGGGAAGCCTGGTAGCCACAAACTCCCTGATAAATGCCAGATTTCCGCTTAAGTACTGTATCAGCTCCTCCAGCCAGGGCGCTCCATGGGTATAGGCGGCCTGACAGGCGATAAGCCCAAGGGTATTGAGCTGGCTGTAGCCGGTGCGGGCAATCTCCTGCTTCACCTTCTTTTTAAGCTCCTGGTTGGCAATGAAGAGATTGGACACCTGCAGTCCTGCCAGGTTGAAGGTTTTACTGGGGGCTGTGCAGAGAATGGTATTGTCCAGAAACTCGGGCTTTATGGCTGGAAACAGGGTATGGGTATGGCCGGGATAGATGAAATCGGCGTGAATCTCGTCAGAAACAACAATGACGCCATGCTTGACGCAGATATCGCCCATGCGGGTAAGCTCCTCCCTGGTCCAAACCCTGCCCACGGGATTGTGGGGACTGCACAGGATGAACAGCTTTACCTTCTGAGTGACGATTTTCTCCTCAAAGTCCTCAAAGTCAATACGATAGCTGCCGTTTTCATAAACCAGCGCATTATTGACAAGCCGCCGGCCGTTGTCCTCCACCACATGAAAGAAGGGGTAATAGACGGGCTGCTGGATCATGACCCCATCCCCCTTCTGGGTCAATGCCCGGACGGCTGCAGCCACAGCAAAGACGACGCCGGGAGTCTTGACAAGCCAGCGCCGGTCCACCTCCCAACCGAATCGGGATTTAAACCAATGATACAGCGCATCAAAATACTCCTGTTTGCTTTCGGTATAGCCAAAGATACCATGTTGAGAGGCCTTAACCAGGGCATCTATGACCTCGGGCGGGGTTTTAAAGTCCATATCGGCCACCCAGAGGGGAAGAACATCCTCGGGCATGCCCCGCTCCCGAGCAAAATCATATTTCAAAGAAAGGGTGCCCTTTCTGTCTATCACTTCGTCAAATCGGTTCATTGGTGATTCGTCCTCCTTTGAAGGGTCCATCTCAATCGGCCAGGGCCTGATCGAGATCGGCGATAATGTCATCCACGCTTTCTATGCCCACCGACAGGCGCAGCAGCCTTTCATCAATGCCCATGGCCTGACGGACCTCCTGGGGGACATCGGCATGGGTCTGGAGCATGGGATAGGTAATCAGGGTCTCCACACCCCCCAGGCTCTCGGCGTACATGACCAATTCTACTTTTTCCAGCAATCGCTTGGCGGTAGCCTCGCTGTCCACCTTGAAGGAAAGCATGCCGCCAAAGCCTCTGGCTTGCTTCTTGCTGACTTCATAGGAGGGATGGTTCGGAAGCCCCACATAATAGACATCCTTAACTTTAGGGTGGGTCAATAGCCACTGGGCCAGGGCCATAGCATTTTCCTGATGCTTTTCCATGCGGATGGCCAGGGTTTTGATGCCCCTGATCATGAGCCAACTGTCCATGGGCGCCAAGCAGGCTCCCGTCGTCTTATAGATAAACCGAAGCTTTTCACTGAGCTCCTGGGAGGCCACCACCAAAAAGCCTGCCAGGGTATCATTATGACCTGAAAGATATTTGGTGCCGCTGTGCAGCACAATATCAGCCCCCAAATCCAGAGGATTCTGCAGATAGGGTGTTAAAAAGGTATTGTCCACCGCCAGAAGGAGCCCATGTTCTCTGGCAATGGCCGCCGCTTCCTGGATATCGGTCACCTTCATCATAGGATTGGTGGGCGTTTCGATGAACAGAGCCTTGGTTTCCTTCCGAATATGCTTAAGGATGGCCTCTCTGTCAGAGGTATCCACATAATCAAAGGTGAGTCCGTTTTTCATGGAAATATGTGCAAAGAGCCTATGGGTTCCCCCATAGAGATCATCGGAGACCAAAAGGTGATCCCCGGGCTTAAAGAGCTCCATCATGGCTGCAACCGCGGCCATGCCTGTTGAAAAGGCCATGGCGTCAATGCCGTTCTCCAGTCTTGCCACAATACGCTCAAGCTGCTCCCGGGTCGGGTTCTGGAGCCTGGAATAATCATAGCCTGTGCTCATGCCCACAGCAGGGTGAACAAAGGTGGCCGACTGGTAAATGGGCACCGAAACAGCCCCCGTATTATGGGTATGATCCTTGCTTCCATGAATGCATAGGGTTGAAATATCCATGCGCATCACCTCTATTGGGTTAATAGGTTCATTAATCCATAGTATTCTTATAAATTTTATTAGAGTATACTGTTGCCATGATTGGTTGTCAATAGTCCATTTGAAGATTTATGATCCCGAATTCCAGTGAAAACAACGCCTAGGCCCAGGGTATTGACAGTAAGGTGCATGGGGGTTATAATAAAAATATACCCTAGGGGGGTATAGTATCAAGCAAATACCGGTTATGGAATGAAGCCTGTGCGGTAACACTTAAGTGGTAGAATTTGTTATAAAAGAGGGATGGTCCTATGATGAAAGCAAACATGAAGATTCTCGGTATGACCTGCGCCGCCTGTGCCAGGGCCGTGGAACGGGCCGTAAAGAAGCTGGAAGGTATCATTGAGGTCAACGTCAATCTTGCCACCGAGAAAATGGAGGTCGCCTTTGATGAATCGGTTCTGTCAAAGGACGCCATCAAAGCTGCTGTCGAAAAGGCCGGGTATCAGGCCCAGGATGAGATACAGGCCAAGGAAGTGACCCTCCCCATTCAAGGAATGACCTGCGCCGCCTGCGCCAGCCGCATTGAAAGGATACTTGGCAAAATGGCAGGCATAGAGCGTGTCACCGTCAATCTGGCCACCGAAAGGGCCACCCTGACCTACAGCCCCTCCCTGGTGCGTCTGTCGGAAATCAAGCAGGCCATTGTCAAGGCGGGCTATACCCCGCTGGAAATAGAGAACAATAAGGCCGTCGATGAGGATAAGGTGCGCAAGGATAAGGAGATTCGGACCCTGTGGACCAAATTCATCGTCTCGGCCGTCTTTGCCGTACCCCTTCTGTATATCGCCATGGGCTCCATGATCTGGTGGCTGAGCCTTCCCATTCCCAAATGGCTTAACCCCATGCGCTATCCTTTCCAGTTCGCACTGGTTCAGATTGGGCTGGTCATCCCCATTCTCATAGCCGGCAGCAAGTTCTACTCGGTGGGATTCAAGGCTCTCCTTCACCGCAGTCCCACCATGGATTCGCTGATAGCCATAGGTACCTCTGCCGCCGTCATCTACAGCCTTTATTCCACCTATAAGATCTGGATGGGGGATTTTATGGCCATGGATGGCCTGTATTTTGAATCGGCCGGGGTGATTATCACCCTTATTCTCCTGGGCAAGTCCCTGGAGGCCGTATCCAAGGGCAAGACCTCGGAGGCCATCAAGAAGCTCATGGGCCTGGCCCCCAAAACCGCCACAGTAATTCAGGATGGCAAGGAAATGGAGATTCCCATTGATGAGGTAGAGGTGGGCGATATTCTTCTGGTAAAGCCCGGAGAGAAGATCCCCGTGGACGGTGAGGTCATTGAGGGCCTTACCTCAGTTGACGAGTCCATGCTGACCGGCGAGAGCATTCCCGTGGAGAAGCAGCCCGGTGACAAGGTCATAGGCGCCAGCCTCAACAAGAACGGGGTTATTAAGTTCAAAGCCACCCAGGTGGGCAGCGACACTGCCCTTGCCCGGATCATCAAGCTGGTGGAGGATGCCCAGGGCTCCAAAGCCCCCATTGCCAAAATGGCCGACATCGTTTCAGGGTACTTTGTGCCCATTGTCATGGCCATTGCCCTGCTGGCCGGTCTGGCCTGGTTTCTGTCAGGGGATTCGGTGGTCTTCTCCCTGACCATATTCATCTCTGTGCTGGTCATTGCCTGTCCCTGCGCTCTGGGGCTGGCCACTCCCACCGCCATTATGGTGGGGACAGGAAAGGGCGCTGAATATGGCATTCTGATTAAGGGCGGCGAAGCCCTGGAGATCACCCATAAGATTAATGCCATTATTTTTGACAAGACGGGAACCCTCACCGTTGGCAAGCCTGAGATTACCGATATTATCCCAACCGAGGCCATGGAAAGAACCCGGCTTCTCCAGTTGGCCGCATCGGCCGAACAGGGTTCGGAGCATCCCTTGGGCGAGGCCATTGTGCGGGGTGCCGAGAAGGAAGGCATCGGGCTGCTTCCGGTGGAACGATTTAAAGCCATTCCGGGCCATGGTATTGAGGTAGTCATTGAGGGGCTTTCGGTTCTTCTGGGAAACCGCAAACTCATGATTGATCGGGGAATCATCCTAAGCCCCCTGGAAAGCGAGTCGGATCGGCTGGCCTCCGAGGGCAAAACCCCCATGTATGTGTCAGTAGATGGTGCCCTTGCCGGTATCATCGCCGTTGCTGATGTGGTGAAGGAAAGCAGTGCCAGGGCCATTAAGCGGCTCCACGACATGGGCATTATGGTGGCCATGATCACCGGGGACAATCGAAGGACGGCCGAGGCCATTGCCAGGCAGGTTGGGATAGATCGCGTTCTGGCTGAGGTTCTGCCCCAGGACAAGGCCGCCGAGGTCAAGAAGCTGCAGCAGGAAGGGCATAAGGTGGCCATGGTGGGCGACGGTATCAATGACGCCCCGGCCCTGGCCCAGGCCGATATCGGTATTGCCATCGGCTCGGGTACCGATGTGGCCATGGAATCGGCGGACATTGTGCTCATGCGTAATGATTTGATGGATGTCCCTACGGCCATTCAGTTGAGCAAGAGCACCATACGCACCATCAAGCAGAACCTGTTCTGGGCCTTTGGCTATAATGTGGCCGGTATCCCCATTGCAGCAGGCCTGCTCCATGTGTTCGGCGGCCCCCTGCTCAATCCCATGATTGCCGCAGCCGCCATGTCCTTAAGCTCGGTATCGGTGCTGACCAATGCCCTACGGCTTAAGGGCTTTAAACCCCATCATTAAGGTAATGGACTCATCATGACCAAGAGGAGGCTGACCCATGAAGCATAGATTATTCTTAGCCGCTCTTTCAGCGGCTGTACTCCTGACCTTAAGCGCCTGTGTGACCACTGATGTGGTGGCCAGATATGCCTCATCATCCTTTGAAGCCCTCATCCAAAGCATGCCTGACAAGGTTCAGGCCCAGGAGGCCGGCAACGGCTGGGCACTTACCTCCCCCACTGGTGAACGCTTTGTATGGAGCAGTGATGCGAGCTTTAGCGCTGCCTATGTGATGCTTGAAATAAACGCCAAACCCTTTATCGATGCGGGGCTGGATACAGCCAAGCTTCCGGAGCCATGGACGGTAGAGGAAGGAAGCAAACTGCAATTTAAAGCCAGCCTTGGGCAAGATGACTTTACCACCACCGAGAACGCTGCACCATTGACCGCCTTTAATGCAATCATCAATGCCAACAAGGAAATTCTCGGCTATCATCATGCCATGGATCATTTCGGCATCGCCCTGGGCCAGGGAAACATGTTTGAATGGGCCAAGGACCTTAAGGCCAACGACAAGGACATGGTCTTTGTGCTGAACCCACAACCCTTTTTGGACGCCGGGGTTGATCCTACCATGGTGGAGGGCTGGGTCTTTGATCAGGTGGAGATCATGGAGGACAACGGAAGAACCCTGAAAGTGGATAAATTCTTAAAACCTTTTAATATAGAATAAGGTTGGGGCATGGACAGAATATATAAACCAGGCCCATAACAACGGAAGGAGAAGTTAAAATGACCAAGAAGATTTTTATTGAAGGCATGAGCTGCAACCATTGCGTGCGCCATGTTCAGGAGGCCCTTCAGGAGCTTTCGGCTGTCAAGGAGGTCAGTGTCAATCTTAATGAAAAGCACGCTCTGGTACACCTTAATGGCGACGTGGAGGATTCCGCCCTCAAAAATGCCATTGAGGACGCCGGTTACGACGTGGTCTCCATAGTAAACGTTTAGCTTGTTAAAAGTATACGGAGGTCAAAATGAGCGAAGCAAAAAAGGATTGCCCCCATTGTCAGGGTACCATGGATGCCGAGGGCAATGTGAGAATCAAGAACAGAACAGAAAAGCAAAAGAAGGACCTTATCGCCCGGCTCAACCGCGTGGAGGGCCAGGTCAGAGGCATCAGGGGCATGGTGGAAAAGGATATCTACTGCGATGATATCCTCAATCAGATCTCGGCCGTTCAGTCTGCCTTAAAATCGGTCAGTAAACTCATTCTTGAAGGGCACATGAAAAGCTGTCTCATTGACAGGATCCAGGCCGGTGACACCGAGGTGGTGGATGAGCTCTTAAATACCATAGGAAAGATGATGTAGGTTCTCCGAAAGGTGAGCCTACGCTTCTTCCTTGGCGCTGCCTTCACGGAACTGCTTGGGGGACAGGCCGGTCAGGGCTCGGAAGACCTTGGAGAAATAGGCAATATCACTATAACCCACCCTTTCCGATATCTCATAAACCTTGAGATTGGTCTCCCTCAGGAATTTTTTGGCGTGCTCTATTCTCACATGGTTCAGAATATCTACAAAGTTGGTGTCGGAGTGCTTTTTTAAAACACGGCAAAGATGCCATGTACTGATGAACAGATAATCGGCCACCTGCTGCAAAGTCAGCTTCTCGGCGTAATGCTCGTTAATGTATTTCATGGTTCTAGAAACAATGAAATTCCCCTCATTGTCCTCTTCCTTTTTGTCGTTGAGCGCAGCACGGGTATTCACTTCCTGGGGAACGCCTGAGAGCTTGAGCATGGCCGCATTCAGGGCCTCGTAGATCTCCTCCATCTTGGAAGGCTTTAATAAGAACCGAAGCACCCCCAAATGGAGCGCAGTTTGGGCATAGGAGAAGTCCCGATAGCCCGACAGTACAATTATCTGCATGCGGGGAAACTCTCCGGTGAGTTCCTTAAGCATCTCCAGCCCGTTTAAATAGGGCATCCGGATATCGGTAAACAGAATGTCGGGACGATGCTTGCGGATCAGCTCCAGGCCGTCCTTGCCGTTGGTGGCTGTGGCCACCACCTTGCACCGATACTTTTCCCAGGCTACAGTGGTCTGGAGACCCTCAATAATGGTATCCTCATCATCCAAAAGAATCACTTTAAACACTGTAATACCCCCTTTGACCTGTACTTGGGTTTTTTGTCTAACCCCGTCAGGTCACTGGCCTCTATTTCTGATTATCACTTCATCCAGCAGTTCCTCAGGCGTGATGACTCCATCGGTGAGGGCCCCTATCTGAGAAACAAAGTAATTCCAGGCTTCCTTGGTCAGTCGCGAATCAATGGGCGTTTCCACATGCTGAGCATTGCTGCTCATGGTGATTCCTGATTGCATAACCCTGCTGATATTGGCATTGGACTGAATATCGGCAGCCGGAGGGCCTGCCACCTTGGCAAAGGCAGCAATGGCTTCCCTGCTGGTGATGTGCATCACAAACTTTACGGAGGCATCCCGTTTCTCCGGGTTGTTCCAAGCCTTGGTCGAGATATAAAAGCCTGATGAATAGCCTCCGATAATATCGGACGGGTTCTTTTTACCGTCGGGCGTGGCAGGCATGGGCAGGATCACCGTGGTCTCGGGATCCTTAAGGCCCCCTATGAACCAGGAACCCTCGATAATCATGGCCGCCTTCTTTTCAATAAAGAGGTTGGAGGCAATATCATTCTTTGTGATATTGACATCGGACGAAAAAGCCCCCATGTCCCTCAGGTATTTAAAATAGCTCAGACCCTTAACCCAGCTTTCAGGATAGGTCGCTATGGGATTAACCCGGTGCTCCTCTATGCCGCCCTGGGCTAAGATCAAATGCTCAATCCAGTAATGGGGAACATCCGAAAAGCTGGCGGCGATAGGAACAATGCCGGCCTTGCTGAATCTGGCGATGGCCTTTTCAAGCTTGTCCCAATCGGTGGGAAGCTCCAGGCCGTACTGGTCAAAGAGGTCCTTATTACAGAACAAGCCTTCGTAATACCCCCGGATGGGAACCGCATAGGTCTTGCCGTCAAACTCCTCCATAAAACGCATGGCGTTTGGAGAAATCTCTTTGGCATAGTCGGGATACAGGGCCTTTATCTCGTCAATGGAAACCACCTTGCCATTCTCGATAATCTGTCTGGCATCGGGACCGGTGAAATAAAAGGCTACATCCGGGTCATTGCCCGAGGCAAAATCGATGGTCACCTTCGCCTTCCAGGTTTCATCGGCGGATGAGGACTCATCCATGATAAGTATTTGGGGGTTCTGTTCCATAAAGCTCTTAATCAGGCGCTGATAGTCAGAGGCCGAGGGATCGGTGCCGCCAAACATGCTCACGGTATTCAGTTTGATGGTCTCTGGCGCAGGAGTGGCCTGCTGGTGTTCCTTTCCCCGCGACATATCCTGGTTATTGGCCGCCCATAGGATGACAAGTCCAATGGTCACTAGAAGCGCCGCGAAAAAGGCAGTCCATCGTATCAATCTTCCCTTTCCTCCCGGTGAATTTTTCTCCTCCATCATACTCCTGGTCCCCCTTCACAAGGTATAGCTTGGCTTGGTGAATTTTGTACTTTTTTGCTATGAAACAATTCAAGCGTCTATCAGACCATATAAGGAATAGTGAACGAGGCGACGGTTCCGCCATCAGCACCTTTTCTGAGGCTGAGGCCATATTCGCTGCCATAAAGGATTCGAATACGACTATGTACATTGCGGACACCAATGCCTGTGCTGTTTTTAATGCGGCTGGGCTGTTCCATAAAGAGTTTTTCAAACTCCACCAAATCCTCATCGGAGATACCCGCCCCATTATCCTCCACCGATATGGTCATGCCCCGCTCCTCCCGGAAGATTGAGAGCTTCAGCTTTCCTCCGCCATGGGGCTCCAGACCGTGAATAACGGCATTCTCCAGAAGCGGTTGAATGAGGAGGCTAGGAATGGTACCGTCGAGAAGGGATTCATCAATCTCACGAATAAACTCAAGACGCTTTCCAAACCGCTTGTCCATGATGAACATATAGGAGTCCACCAGCTTTATCTCCTCCCGAAGGGTGGTCACCTTCCGTTCATCCCTGTTCATACCGGCATCCAATAAGGTGCCCAAGGCCTCAATCATGTCGGACAGCTCGGTATTCCCTGCAATCCTGGCCTTCCAGTTCATAATCTCCAGGGTATTGTACAGAAAATGGGGGTTGATGCGGGCCTGAAGGGCGGCCAACTGGGCCTCCTTCCGTGCCAGCTCCTCTTTATAGGCTACATCAAAGAGATACTTGATCTCATTGGACATGGCATTAAAGGAATCGAAGATAAACTTGAACTCATCATTGCGCTTACGTTTGGATTGAACACCGAAATTGCCCTCCTCCAGGATCTTCATTAACCCCACAAGCTCCCGAATGGGGGACCATACGGCCTTGTACAGCGGGATGGCCGCCAGGAGCATGGTCCCGGTCACCAGGGCGGTCATAATCAATAACAGTCTCAACGCGCTGTAATATTTGTCCATGAAGGCCCTGGTGGGCATGACCACTCCGTATTCAAACGAGATATTGTCCAGTGTAATGTGGCTTGTTACCACCTCATAGGGCTTAATTCTGAACCGGGACTCCGTCTTATCAGAAACAGCTTCCTCTTTGATTGAACGAAGTACATTGTCCCGCTCTTCCTCGGGAATCTGACCTTTTTCATACAGGATATTCCCGTTGTAGGTCAAAAGAAAGCCTGACTGGTTGGCGAAACGCTGCTCAAAATCGCTGAGCATGAACGCTTTGTCTATCTTAAGGGTGATGAGTCCATATTGCTCAAAGCTATAGCGATCCATCATTTTTCTGAAGGCATAGATTTCTCCGTCGTCGGAGATATAGTAACCAAACTGTTCCTCGGTCTTTTGGGCCTCGGCCAGTACCAGGGGATGGACCGACGTTACATAACGGTTATAGGAGTTGTCGGACTGAACCATGAAGATATCCTTGCTGTCAGAGGTATAGCAGAAGGATACGGCCTTGATCTCCTGTTTGGAATAGAACTTGGAATACAGGTAGTTGGTAATGTCCCGATTGAGATTGTAGTGGCTGAGCTCCCCTTTCTTCTTCTGGATATAAATCTCATTGAGGGTTCCGTCATAGGGGATCATCATAGCAAAGCGCTTGGTCTGCTCAAAGCGCTCCAAAGTAAGGGAGTTCACCTGTTCAATGGTCTGATTCAAGGAGTGGAGCACCTCGCTTCGGATGCCCTGGGCATAGATAAAATAGCCGAAGAAGGCCACGATTAGAACCGGGTACAAGACAAAGATGCTGATCATCAGGGTAAGCTTCTGGCGAATGGTCGTATTTAAGATCCTTTGCCGTATCCACTTGATCACAGGCATACCCCCCAAAAGGTCATCCTAGAAGCATAAACGGGTCTTTTTCTTAAGTATAGCATAGATTATTCGTCAAAAAAGTAAGTTATCAATATTCTGCAACATATGCCAATTCTATAGGATATGTCATCTCATGCCCCGCCTCTATAATAAAAGTGTAGAGATTTATGCCTATGCTTAACCTTTATTTTAAGAAAGGGTGGACCTATGAGGTACGGTTATTTTTGTAACGAGAGCAGGGAATATATTATCGAAAGACCCGATGTGCCGGTATCCTGGACCAATTATCTGGGGGTAAAAGATTTATGCACGGTCATCTCCCACAATGCGGGGGGCTATACCTTCTACAAATCACCCCAGTATAACCGATTGACAAGGTTTAGGCCCAACGGTGTCCCCTTGGACAGACCGGGGCATTATGTGTATCTTCGGGATGATGAGACCTTGGACTATTGGTCCATCTCCTGGCAGCCGGTGGGAAAGCCCCTGGATCAGGCCAGCTATCGCTGCCATCACGGCCTTTCCTACAGCCGATTTATCTGTGATTACGCGAAGATATCCGCCGAGCAGACGCTTTTTATTCCCGTGGATGATGATGTGGAGATCTGGGATGTCAAAATCAGGAACAACGACTCAAAGACTCGCTATATCAGCACCTTTTCCTATGTAGAATTCTCCTTTAACCACATAGATATCGACAATCAGAACTTCCAGATGAGCCTTTACTGCAGCGGTTCCAGCTTTGACGACGGGGTTATTGAATGCGACCAGTTTTACAGCCCCGATTCCTTTACATACATAACCAGCAGCAGGACCCCCGATAGCTTTGATGCCGTAAGGGACTGCTTTATCGGCGTTTACCGCACTGAGACCAATCCTCTGGGCGTGGAAAAGGGCTTCCTCTCCTGCAGCACTGAGCTGGGCAACAACCACTGCGGCGCCCTCCATCATCGAATTACCCTGGAACCCGGTCAGGAGACCCGCATCATCTACCTTCTTGGCCCCGGCAGCAAGCAGGTCGGCAAGGCCATGCGCCAGAAATACTCTGATCCGGCTAAGGTGGATGAGGCCTTCAAAGCCCTGGCAAAATACTGGGAGAACAAGCTTGGTGCCTTCCAGTGCCAGACGCCCCATGAGGGCATGAACACCATGCTCAACATCTGGAACCTTTATCAGGCTGAGACCAATGTGGTTTGGTCCCGCTTCGCTTCCTTCATCGAGGTGGGCGGCCGTACCGGGCTGGGCTATCGGGACACTGCCCAGGACGTGATGTGTGTTCCCCATTCCAATCCTCAGAAATGCCGTCAGAGAATCATTGAGCTTCTCAACGGTCAGGTACGGCAAGGTTATGGGCTCCATCTCTTTGAGCCCGAATGGTTTAACCCTGACAAGCCGGTGAGCACCTTCAAGTCTCCCACGGTGGTTCCCACCCCCGATGCCAAGGATATCATTCATGGCCTTAAGGATGCCTGCTCCGATGATGCCTTATGGCTGGTCTCCTCGGTGCTTGAATATGTGGCTGAGACTGGAGAAGTGGAGCTTTTTAACGAAATTGTCCCCTTTGCCGATGGCGGTGAAGCCACGGTCTATGAGCACTTAAAGCGTATTATTGATTTCTCGGCAGAACAGATAGGGCCCCATGGCATCTGCAAGGGCCTGCGCGCCGACTGGAACGACTGCCTCAATTTAGGCGGCGGCGAAAGCGCCATGGTCTCCTTCCTTCATTATTGGGCCACCGAGGCCTTTGTGCGGATTGCCCGGTTCATGGGCAACCATGAGGACGAAGTGCGATATACAGAGCTGGCCAGGCAGATTCAGAAGACCTGCGAAGAGGTTCTGTGGGACGGTCAATGGTATATTCGCGGCATCACTGCCAAGGGCGAGAAAATAGGCACCCAAAAGGATAAGGAAGGAAAGGTTCACCTGGAGTCCAATACCTGGGCCGTTGTTTCGGGCTGTGTGTCCGGCCAGCGGGGCATATCCTGCATGGACGCTGTGGATCAGTACCTTTACTCCGACTTTGGGCTCCATCTGAATGCGCCCTCTTATACTCAGCCCAATGATGACATTGGCTTTGTCACCAGGGTCTATAGGGGGGTCAAGGAAAATGGCGCCATCTTCAGCCATCCCAATCCCTGGGCCTGGGTGGCCGAATGCAAGCTGGGCCGGGGCGACAGGGCTATGAAGTTCTATAATGCTCTTCTGCCCTATAATCAGAACGATATGATAGAAATCCGCCAGGCCGAGCCCTACTCCTACTGCCAGTTCATTATGGGCCGGGATCATTCCAGGCATGGCCGCGCCAGACATCCCTGGCTGACGGGAAGCGCCGGATGGGCTTATTTCGCAGCCACCCACTATATGCTGGGTATTCGCTTGGATTTAGAGGGCCTTATCATCGACCCCTGCATCCCCCAGGACTGGGATGGCTTCAAGGTCACCCGCAGATGGCGGAATGCACTGTATCATATTGAAGTTGAAAATCCCCAGCATGTGTCCAAGGGGATTAAGACCATAATCCTTAACGGTGTACCTGTCAGTGGTCCCATTCCTCCCCAGCAGGCGGGCAGTGTGAACCATGTGAAGGTTATAATGGGATAAAGAAGGAGGTTCGCATTATGATTAAATTTGGAACAGGTGGCTGGCGTGCTATCATTGGTGATGAGTTCACCAAGGCCAATGTTCAGATATTATCCCAGGCTGTGGCCCTTCTCATGAAGGAGCAGAACCTGGACAACAAAGGCTTTGTCATTGGCTATGACAGACGTTTTCTGTCGGACAAGGCAGCCCGCTGGATGGCTGAGGTTCTGGCAGGCAACGGTATAACGGTTTATTTTATTGAGAAGGTCGCCCCCACACCCCTGGTCATGTTCACTGTAAACCGCATGGAAACTGGCTATGGAGCGGCAGTAACAGCAAGCCATAACCCTGCCGATTACAACGGCATCAAAATCTTTACCCAGGGCGGTCGGGATGCCACCCAGGAAGTCACCGACCTTATCGAGGAAAAGATAGCCCTGGTTACTCCCGAAAGCATTCAGGTCATGGACTTCAATGCCGGGGTCAAGGCATCACGGATTCAGATTATCGATCCCTTCAATGTGTACATCGATACCATCCTTGAGATGGTGGATGTGGAGGCCATCAAAAAGGCCAATCTCCGCATCCTTCTGGATCCCATGTTCGGAGTGTCCAAGACCTCCCTATCCACCATTCTCATCACCGCCCGATGTGAGGTGGACACCATCAATGACCGCCACGATACGCTCTTTGGCGGAAGGCTCCCCTCCCCCAGCTCCCATACTTTGCAGCGGCTTCGGGATTTGGTGGTTGAAAAGAAGTATGATCTGGGTATCGGTACCGACGGAGATGCCGACCGCTTAGGCATCATCGACAGCAATGGCCGGTTCATCCATCCCAACGAGATTCTGGCCCTGCTCTACTACTACCTGTTGAAATATAAAGGCTGGAAGGGCGGCGTGGTTCGCAACCTTGGCACCACCCATCTGCTGGACAGAATCGCCCAGGCCTTTGACCAGGAATGCTATGAGGTGCCTGTGGGCTTTAAGCATATCAGCTCCAAGATGGAGGAAAAGAACGCCTTGATTGGCGGCGAGAGCAGCGGCGGTTTAA
>Ga0116192_1000587_pt1 | contig 27276 bp, 20 predicted proteins | sample AD_UKC113_MetaG_FD_89876 | JGI IMG/M metagenome (GOLD analysis project Ga0116192, IMG submission 89876) | Active sludge microbial communities of municipal wastewater-treating anaerobic digesters from Hong Kong - AD_UKC113_MetaG | ecosystem: Engineered > Bioreactor > Anaerobic > Digestate...
TCATGTCCCCCCGGGGTTTTTTCCCCGGGGGGATTTTTTTTGCGGAGACCCGCCCCCCGGACCTCGTTGAAACCAGCCCCGCTTGGGGGTATGCTAAAACCCAAGTTCCCAACACACCCCCCCCTGCCCGAAGGAGTTGGCGATGATTGAGGTCCTGGAGTCCGAGCCGTTTTTTGCCACCGTGCAGAGAGAAATGTTTTATGTGGGGTTCCTCCATTCCCGGGAAGCGTGGTTCCCTCTGTGCGTGGTCAGCGATCCCGGGCAAAAGGGAAGGTTGGACACCCTATGCGTGGCCCCTTCCCATGCCCTGATGGATGAGTTGGTGCAGAGCCTTGTTCCCCGGATTCCACAGGTTCGGGAGAGTTTCATCCAGTATCTGGGGGTGGGCGAAATTCGGGAACTCTTGTCACGGTATGGTTTGGAAAAAATTGCATGGGTGAGCTTCGGTGCGGAACCGCCCGGCTGCCCTTGCGGCTGCGGCTGCGGGTAGCGCGGCGGCAGGACGAATCCGGGAAAGCAGGGGGGTATGATGGCCAGAATCATTTACTGCCATCCCGCTTTCACCAAATATGATTTCCACGTGTTCACGGATCTGGACTTTTGGGATTCCAGGAGAATTCTTAAGGATGTGGCGTGGGTGAAACGAAACTTCGGGGGCCTCACCTGCGGCGACGAGTTTCCGACCCAGGTGGTGCTGGCGGTCCATGATCGCCTTCGCATTCGGTCCATTCTCAGAAGACTGAGGAAGGCCGTCGTGTCGCCTCCCAGGCACGTCATTGTGCGTTTTATGGTGTTTCACGGTGTTTTCGAGTTCGATCCCCGGAAATATTATCCTTTGCACTGGTCGGCCGATCAGATGATTCGGTTTACGTTTATGCGGCTCCCTCTTCATCAAGGTGCTTTGTGTAACCCGTACCAGACGGTTCGATTGTCCTGGGCGGGGTCCAACATTCGTGTTGAGCGTGTGCAGAGGGAACTCAGGGTGGACTCGGTGGTCCGAACCCAGGGCGATGCAAGGCGAGCGCTCCACGTGCCCAGCTGCTTCTGAGCCTCGGGGTGTTCCGGGCTGCGTGGGGCAGAGAGCCGGCCGCGTATCCGGAGCCGACCGGGTCGTCCCCCTTGTGGGAAAGGGGATTGGCTCACCCGGTGGGAAATGGGATCGCCGGGGTTGGGCAATTTCCAGAAAGGGCCTGATTCTTCCCCCATCGAGCCCTCTATTTTGTGCAAAAATGGACAAGACCCGTAAAACGAGTTGACATTTCAGTGCCGTTTCGATATTCAGGTATCGTCACAAGCTGATCAGCAAATACCCTTAGTTACTTCTAGATGAACGAACCGCACTCCTCCCGCTGAACCTGCCGTCAAGGCCCCAACCTTCGGATCCACTTCCTCTGCCTGCGGATGGTTACCCTTTCCCAAGCTGCGTCTCATTAGATCCAACACACTCGGATTGTGAAAAGTTTTGTGCAACGGCACAAGGTCCTCGGGAATAGGGGATTTGCAGCGGAGCCGCTGGAATCATGGTGGGGGCCGCCGTCGTTTTTTGAAACGTTTGCCGATGGACGGGAGTGTCCTGAGTCCTGCGACCGGAGCGCCGCCATCTTCACCCTCGGATTTATGAAAAATAGCACAAGATGAAAGGAGGATCTACCTTGGCATTTCAACCTTCAAAACAGGTTTATTCGGGGAAAATCCGCGAGGTCACGCTGGGGCTGGGTAACAAGGCCGTCACCGTTGGAGGGCGGACTGCCTACTCCTTCCACACCTTCGAAGGGCAAATGCCCCACCGCCCGAGGGTGGCCATGGAAGTGTGGGACAAGGACCCGTCTTCGGAATGGTCGGCCGTGGCCATAGAACCCTTCAAGGAGGTCCTGGGGGACCCAGCGCTCTGGGCCACGAAGTGCGTCAACGAGTACGGAGCGGATTTGATCGTCGTTCAAACCAAAAGCGCCGATCCCAACGGCGACAACCGACCTGCCGCGGACGTGGCGGCGACGGTCAAGAAGATCGTGGAGGCCGTGGACGTCCCCGTGGTGGTTTGGGGGGTGGCCAACCATGAGAAGGACGTCGAAGTGATGCGGTTGGTGACGGAACAGTCGGGGGGCAGGCACTTGGCGGTGGCCCCGGTGGAGGAGGGGGATTACAAACAAATCGGAGCCGCTTGCCTGGGCTACGGGCACACCGTCGTCGCCTCTTCGCCCATCGACGTGAACCTGGCCAAGCAATTGAATATTCTTCTGGGAAACCTCGGGGTCCAAGGCACGGAAATCGTCATTGATCCCACCACGGGCGGTTTGGGCTACGGTTTGGAATATACCTATTCCGTGTTGGAGCGTATCCAACAGGCGGCCTTGACCCAGGAAGACGAGAAGTTGCAGCAGCCGGTCATTGTGAACGTTGCCAACGAGTCCTGGAAAGCCAAGGAGGCCAATTTGAGCCTGGAGGAAGCTCCGGAATTGGGAGATCCCCAAAAACGGGGTGTGCTCATGGAAACCATCACCGCCGTTTCCCTCCTGCTGGCCGGGGCCGATATCGTCGTCCTGCGCCATCCGGACTCGGTGCAACTCGTGAAGAAATATATCCAAACAATGGTCTAGAAGGAGACGGGTGGAATTTTTGAAATCCGGACTGCTGGAAGTCTTTTGAGTGCCCCAGGAAGGGGAAAAAGAGGTGCATCATGTCGAGTGAAGAAAAGAAGACCAAGCAACTGAATTTCCGGGATGTGAGCACATGTGAAGCGACCATACAGATGCTTCAGAAAGCAGCGACCGACGGGGTCGAGACTGCCTTTAGCAGGGCGGCCGACATGAAGCCCTGCCCCATCGGGGCCGATTCCGCCTGCTGCAAGCATTGCTTTATGGGACCGTGCCGGCTGGTGTCCAAAGACCCTTACTCCAAGGTGGGTGTGTGCGGAGCCACCATCGATACCATCCAGGCCCGCAACTTTGCCAGGGTGGTCGCCAGCGGCGGGTCAGCTCATACGGACCACGGGATGGGGATTTTGGACGTATTCCGGGAGGTGGTAAAAGGCAACATCCAGGAGTTTCAGATCAAGGATGAACAGAAACTTCGGGATGTGGCATCGAGTATCGGAATTGCCGTGGCGGGGCGTTCGACCAAAGAGATCGCCGTCGATCTCTACAACGAGCTGGAGAAGACCTACACCCAAGTGGAGGGCGAAATCCCGTTTGTCAAGCGCGTTCCGCCCAAGACCCTGGAGTTGTGGAGAAAGCACGGCGTGGTGCCTCGCGGAGCCATGCGGGAGATCATGGAAATCATGCATCGCACCCACATGGGAGTGGATCAGGACTATGAAAACATTGTGAAACAGTGTTCCAGGACCGCCCTGGCGGACGGCTGGGGGGGGTCCATGGTGGCCACGGAACTCTCGGACATCCTGTTCGGCACTCCAAAACCGCTGGTTGCGGGCGTCAACATGGGCTATCTCAAAGAAGACCACGTGAACATCATCATTCATGGTCACGAGCCGCTCCTTTTTGAAGCCATGATCGCCTCGGCCAATGATCCTGCCAACCTTGAGAAGGCCAAAGCCGCCGGGGCCAAAGGGATTCAGCTCCTGGGCATGTGTTGTTCGGGAGCCGAGGTTTTGGGGCGCCACGGAGTTCCCCATGCCGGAAACTTTCTGAGCACCGAGGCCGTCATCGCCACCGGCGCGGTGGACGCCATGGCAGTGGATGTCCAGTGCATCATGCAGGCACTTTCCAGCATGTCCGAGTGCTACGGCACCAAGTTCTTCACCACGAATCCCCGAGCCAAGATCGAAGGGGCCGCCCACATCGAATTCAATCATCACACCCCCCGGGAGTCCACCGAAAAGATCATCGCCATGGCGCTGGATCGTTTCAAGAATCGTCCCGCCAAGATCGTCATACCCCAACGCCGGGACCTGGGAGTCCACGGCTTTTCTCACGAATACGTCAATTACATGCTGGGAGGTACTTTTCGCGGATCCTACACGCCTCTCAACGAGAACATCATCAACGGCCGTATCCGGGGTGTGGCAGGCGTCGTGGGGTGCAACAATCCGCGGGTGAAACAGGATTACGCCCACGTCGAGCTTGTCAAGGAACTGATCAAAAACAATGTCCTGGTGGTCCAGACCGGGTGTTCCCAGATCGCCCTGGCAAAAGCGGGCCTCATGAAACCCGATGCGGCGGTTTTGGCGGGAGAAGGATTGCAGGAGGTCTGTGAGACGGTGGGTATGCCGCCGGTCCTGAGCCTGGGGTCCTGTGTGGACAACAGCCGCATTCTCATCGCCTGTGCGGAAATGGTGCGGGTGGGCGGCCTGGGCAATTCCATTGCGGATCTTCCCGTGGCGGGCGCGGCCCCCGAATACTACAGCGAAAAGGCCATCTGCATCGGCCAGTACTTCGTGGCGTCCGGCGTGTACACCGTCTTCGGCGTTACCTTCCCCTCCGTCGAGGGAACAAAGTTCCATCAGTTGCTCTTCGAAGGGCTGGAAGAGCTGGGATTCGGGAAGTGGGGCTTTGCCAAGGATCCCATTGAGATAGCCCACATGATGATCCGCCATATCGACAAGAAACGAGAGGCCCTGGGAATCATGGGAGAGCGGGAGCGCAAGCTGTTCAGTATGGAAGATCGAAGGGCGTAGGGGGAAAATGCCGGGGGTCCGTGTTCTTCGGTGCGGTCCCCTTGGGTGCCAATGCCGGTGTGAAACCGCTGCAGGATCAAGGGAAGTACCCTTGAGAAGAGGAGTAGAGCAATGTCGAGGTTAGTCGCATTTGCCGCGATTCAGGGCGCGTACAACATTGTGGCGAAGACGGAAGGGAGTTTTCGGAGGGCGATGGACAAGTATGGTCCGAATCAGCCTCTGGCCTTTCCCAACACGGCTTATTACCTGCCGGTCATCTATTCCATCCTGGGAATCAAGGTGGAGAAGCTGGCCGATGCCGAGATTGTTCTCAAGCGATGCAAGGAGTTGCTGCCCCCCCACATCAAGGGAAAGATCCACGTCCCCTATTTGGGGCATACCTTGGATGCCGGGATGGCGGCCATATTGGCGGAAGAAATCGGGGAAGCCATTCGGTATGTCGAGGACCCCGGGTTCTACCTCCAAGGGGAAGACTGCGACATCGAGAACGGAAAATTGTGGCTGGGCGCGGCGGATGACGTCATCATGCGCAAACGAGGGGTGGAATTCGTGGATGGCAGCGCCCCCGGTTTTGCGGCCATCGTGGGTGCGGCCCCTACCCCGGAAATCGCCAAGGACATCGTCGAGGATTACCAAAGAAAGAATCTCTATATCTTCCTTTGTGCCAATCAAAACGGGACCACCTGTGCCCAGCAGCTGGTCCAGGCGGGGGTTCAGATCGGTTGGGGCACTCGAATTGTCCCCTTTGGTCCCGACATCTCCGCCGCCGTTTTTGCGCTGGGCTTTGCCAACCGAGCGGCCATGGCCTTTGGCGGGGTTCAGCCCGGAGATTACAGGACGGTCCTCAAATACAACAAAGATCGGATCTTCGCCTTTGTGAACGCATTGGGGGAAGTAAACGCCGAATGGGCGGCCAACGCGGCGGGAGCCATCAACTGGGGGTTCCCCACCATCGCCGATACGGACATTCCCGAGATTCTGCCCACGGGAATCTGTACCTACGAACACGTGGTGGCCAATGTTCCCCACGATCACATGACGGCCAAGTCCATCGAAGTGCGTGGTCTCAAGGTAACGGTGACGGAGGTGCCTGTTCCCGTATCCTACGGACCGGCCTTCGAGGGGGAGAGGGTTCGCAAGGATGATGTTTACCTGGAATGCGGCGGCGGGAAGACCGTCTGTTGCGAGCTCGTCCAAATTGCCGAAATGGATGCGGTGGAAGACGGACGGGTGGAGGTTGTCGGCCCGGACATCAAGGATGTGAAGCCGGGAAGCCGGCTGCCCCTGGCGGTCGTGGTGGAAGTGGCGGGGCGTAAAATGCAGGCGGACTACGAGCCGATCCTCGAGAGGCAGATTCACCACCTCATCAATTATGCCCAGGGAATCATGCACATCGGGCAGAGGGACATCGCCTGGTATCGCATCAGCAAACAGGCCGTGGAAAAGGGGTTCACCCTGGAGCACCTGGGGAAGATCCTGCATGCCAAGTATCATCAGGACTTCGGTGCCATTTTCGACAAATGTCAGGTCAAAATCTACACTGAGGAGGCCAAGGTGCTGGAAACCCTTCCCCTGGCCCAGCATGCCTACAAGATACGGGATGATCGTGTGGAGGGGATGACCGACGAGACCACGGACATCTACTATTCTTGTACCCTCTGCCAATCCTTTGCCCCAACCCATGTCTGCGTGATCAGTCCCGAAAGGACGGGGCTATGCGGTGCCTACAACTGGTTGGACTGCAAGGCATCCTACGAGATCAACCCGACGGGTCCCAATCAGCCCATTGAAAAGGGAGAAACTCTGGATTCACGCTACGGCAACTGGAAGGGTGTGAACGATTTTGTCTACAAGGCCTCTCGCCAGTCCATTTCCAGCTACAATTTCTACAGCCTCGTTTACGACCCCATGACCACCTGCGGTTGTTGTGAATGTATTGCCGCGGTATTGCCCCTGTGCAACGGGGTGATGACGGTCAACCGGGACTATAACGGAATGACCCCCTGCGGCATGAAGTTCACCACCCTGGCCGGGACCATCGGCGGAGGAAACGTGACGCCGGGTTTTGTGGGGCACAGCAAGTACAATATCACCCAGCGCAAGTACATCGCGGGAGACGGAGGCTTCCAGAGGCTCGTGTGGATGCCCAAGATGCTGAAAGAAGAGCTTCGGGACAGGCTCATCAAGAGGGGAGAAGAAATCGGGGTCCCCGGTTTCATTGACATGATTGCCACCGAAGAGCAGGGAGTGACGGAGGAGGAAATCATGGCCTTTCTCGATTCCGTCGGGCATCCGGCTTTGAGCATGGAATCAATCTTGGGGTGAGTCCCGAAGGTGGACTCAACCCCGTTGAGAGATGAGGAGAGGAGAACAGATGGGCTTGACGGGCATTCAAATCTTTAAATTGCTACCCAAGACGAACTGCGGAGAGTGCGGGGTTCCCACGTGCCTGGCCTTTGCCATGAATCTCGCCGCAGGAAAGGCGGAATTGGACAAGTGTCCGTATGTTTCGGAAGAGGCCAAGGAAAAACTGGCTGCGGAATCGGCGCCTCCCATCCGCCCCCTTACCGTGGGAACAGGAGAATGCGCCCTGAAGATTGGCGGTGAAACGGTCTTGTTCCGCCACGAGAAGACCTTTGTGAATCCGCCGGGCTTTGCCGTCCTCGTCACCACCGACGAGGACGCCGGGTCCGTGGACGGAAAGATGGAGCGCTTCAAGAAATGCCGGTACGAACGAGTGGGTTTGACGCTTCGAGCGGAGCTGTTCGCCGTGAAGGATACATCCAAGGATGCCTCCCGGTTTACGGCCCTTGCCAAGAAGGTCTCGGACGGCACCGGAGCGAGCTTGATCCTCATGTCCGAGGATGTGGAGGTGATGAAGGCAGCCGTTTCGGAGCTGAAGGACAAGAAACCGCTGCTCTATGCCGCAACGCCCGGAAATGCGGAGGCCTTGGGATCGCTGGCCAAGGAAGCTGCCTGTCCGTTGGCGGTAAAAGGCGACGGGACCCTGGACAGTGTGATCGGGCTCACGGAAAAACTCTCCCAGATGGGCCTGAAGGACCTTGTCATCGACACGGGGACCCGTGATCTCAAGAAGGCGTTCGAGGAGCAAATACTGATCCGGCGCGCGGCCCTCAAGGACCGCTTTCGTCCCCTCGGTTTTCCCACGATGATCCTTGCCAATGAGATGGCGGACAACCTGACGGAAGAATCTCTGGTTGCGGCCACCTTCATCGCCAAGTACGGGGCGATCTTGGTTTTGAGCGACTTTCAGCCTTGGAGCCTGTTCCCTCTGTTTCTCAGTCGCCTGAACATTTACACCGACCCCCAACGCCCCATGACGGCCGAACAAGGGATTTATCCCATCAACAATCCGGGTGAAGACTCTCCCGTCCTGGTCACCTGCAATTTCTCCCTCACCTACTTCATCGTGTCGGGGGAGATCGAAGCCAGTCGGGTCCCCTCGTGGCTCTGCGTGCAGGATACGGAAGGACTCAGCGTCATGACGGCCTGGGCTGCCGGGAAGTTTTCGGGGGAGACGGTGGGCTCCTTTATCAACAAGTGCGGAATCAAGGAAAAGGTGAAACACACGACCATCGTGATTCCCGGATATGCCGCGGGCATAAGCGGGGAGCTCGAGGAGGAACTGGGGGGGTGGAACGTGGTGGTGGGTCCCCGGGAAGCGAGCCAGATCCCTAAGTTCCTGAAGGTATGGAAAGCCGCTTAATGGTGGAAAAACCGGTTCGGTTCGGCGCGAACCGAGTCTTTGACCCCGTGGGGGTCTTCAAGGGTCCGCTGTCGGGGCCTGCAAAAGCCCCGGACCACGAAAATCCCCCGGGCCTTGCAGGGCTTGAAACCGGAAAGACCTGGTGAAGGGGCGGCAGACGGAGAAACGCTCCCGGAAGAGCGGGCGTCGGGTTCTCCGGAAGAAGGAGGAGTCGTGAATGAAACTGATCGGTGAAAACCTCAATATCATGAACAGGAAATACGGGAAGGCCCTGAAGGAAAAGGATGCAAAACCCTTGCAGGAGCTTGCCGTCCAGGAAGCCGAAGCCGGAATGGATTGGATCGATCTCAACATCGGCCCGGCGGGAAAGATCGGCGAGGAATTGATGTCCTGGCTGGTTCCGGTGATTCATGAAGTGGTGGACCTTCCCCTGGCACTGGACACTTCGAATATCAAGGCCATCGAGGCGGGACTCAAAGTCCACAAGAAAGGGAGAGCCCTGATCAATTCCATCATGGTTCGCCCGGAACGGATGAGTGCCCTGCTTCCCTTGGCGGCCCAATACGATGCGGATTTCGTGGGTTTGCTCTGGGGCCCCGAGGGGATGCCGCGGGACGAGAACGAAAGAGGGGCCCTTTGTTCGGAGCTGGTTTTTTCGGCCACAACCGACCACGGCATTGCACCGGAGCGCATCTACGTGGACCCGATCCAAACTCCGGTCAATGTGCAGCAAAACCAGATCATGAGTGTGCTCGAGTTCATGAAGATGTTTCCGGACATTGCACCGGGGTGTCAAAGCACCATCGGCTTGTCCAATGTCTCAAACGGCCCCCCCGACCATCTGAGACCCATTCTGAACCGCGTCATGTTGATCATATGGAAACGGCACGGCATGGCCTCGGCGATCGTGGACACCTTTGACAAAGAGCTCCATGAGATCGCTCGGGGGAAGCGTCCCGAATTGGAGGCGTTGGTTCACAAGGTGGAAGACGGGGTGCCCGTCGACCTGAGCTCCCTTTCCCGGGAAGAAACCGAGTACGTCAAGACCGCCAGGGTGATCCTGGGTCACTCCCTGTATTCCGACTCATGGCTGGAGATATAACGGCGACGTTCCTTTCCCGCGGGGCGGGTTTCACGACCCGCCCCGCCTCGTCGTACGCGAGGCCTTCGTCGAGCCCCCCTCGAACGTTTGATGTCCGGGGGGAGGTTCGAGGGGGACGAATCCATTCATGACGTCTGCCGGAATTTCCCCGAAAAACCCCCGCACTTTTAATCTCCCTCCGCAAATAGTGCATTTACGGATTGTGCACAGGGGACAGTATGGGTAAAATACGGCCCACTCACCTGAGGGGACGGACCGCAGACAAGAAACCTGCTCACATCGATCCATCCTGTTCTGATGATGTCTCACGCGGAAGCCCTGTGGTCTCTTCGGTCGCACGAAGAATATCAGCGGAATGAGGAATCCAACCGGTTGGCCGAGTCCATTAGTATTTCAGAAAGGCATGAACAATAGGGGGAATTCAATGATGGCGCCTAAGTACGTTTACTTCTTCGAAGCGGGTAAGGCGGACGGAAATGCCCAGATGAAGCTCTTGTTGGGAGGAAAAGGAGCCAACCTTGCGGAAATGGCCAACCTCGGGATACCCGTTCCTCCGGGGTTCACCATCACCACCGAGGTTTGCTCGTACTATTATAAGCACAACGGTACTTATCCGCCGGAGCTGAAAGCGGAGGTGGAGGAGGCCCTTCATCGTCTCGAACAGATCATGGGACGGGAGTTCGGAAACCCCGAGAATCCTCTCCTGGTGTCGGTCCGATCCGGGGCGGCAAGCAGCATGCCGGGCATGATGGACACGGTATTGAATCTGGGTCTGAATGATCACACCGTTGTGGGCTTGATCCAGCAGACGGGGGACGAACGCTTTGCCTATGACTGCTACCGCCGCTTCATTGCCATGTACGGCGATGTGGTTTTGGGACTGAAGCCCGACTCCAAGGACGAGAAGGACCCCTTCGACGAAATCCTGGAGGAAATGAAGAAGAGACGGAACGTGGAGTTCGACAACCAGCTTCCCCCCCACGACTTGAAGGAACTGGTGGAACGTTACAAGGCCCTGATCCGCGAACGGAAAAAGCTCGAGTTTCGCCAAGACCCCATGGATCAGCTGTGGGGAGCCATCACGGCGGTGTTCGGGTCCTGGAACAATCCCCGGGCCATTGCTTACCGGGAGTTGAACGAAATCCCGGAGGACATGGGAACGGCGGTCAATGTGCAGGCGATGGTTTTCGGGAATATGGGGGATGATTGCGCCACCGGGGTCGCTTTTACTCGAAACCCCGCTACGGGGGAGAATGTTTTCTACGGCGAATACCTGGTGAACGCCCAAGGAGAAGATGTGGTGGCCGGGATTCGGACGCCGCAACCCATCAACAATGTGCAGAAAGCCGAGAACCATCAGACGTCCCTCGAGGAATACATGCCCGAGATCTACAAGGAGCTCGATGAGATTCGGGTCAAGCTGGATCGACATTACCGGGACATGCAGGACATCGAGTTCACCATAGAGAAAGGCAAGCTCTGGATGCTGCAGACCCGGTCGGGCAAGAGGACCGGGTTTGCTTCCTTCAAAATCGCCGTGGATATGGTTCGCCAGGGAATCCTCGACAAGGAGGAAGCTCTCATGCGGGTGACGCCGGACCAGATCAACCAGTTGCTTCGGCCGACCTTTGACCCGAAGGCCAAGGAGGAAGCCGTGCGGGATGGGGCCTTTCTGGCCCGAGGGTTGAATGCGGGGCCGGGGGCCGCTACGGGCCGGGTGGTGTTCAATGCGGCGGATGCGGAGGAGTGGGCCCGAAACGGGGAAGTGGTCATCCTGGTTCGGTGGGAGACCTCCCCCGAGGACATTCGGGGCATGCATGCCTCTCGGGGAATCTTGACGGCCCGGGGGGGCATGACGTCCCATGCCGCCCTGGTGGCCCGCCAGATGGGCAAGGTGTGCGTAGTTGGATGCAATGCCATCGAGATCGATTACCAAGGCCGCCGCATGAAAGCGGGAGACCGTTTCATTCGGGAAGGCCAATGGCTCTCCCTGGACGGCACCACGGGAGAAGTGTTTGCAGGGCAGATCCCTACCCGGCCTTCGGAGATCTTGAGGGTCATCATCGATGGAAGCCTGTCTCCGAGAAGGTCGCAAGTCTATCAGGATTTCATCGCCCTTTTGGGGTGGGCGGATGAATTCCGCAAGCTGGAAGTCTGGGCCAACGCGGATCAACCCAACCAGGCGGAGGAAGCCATTGCCTTTGGAGCCGAAGGGATCGGGTTGGCCAGGACGGAACACATGTTCTTCCAGGGAAACCGGATCGACGCCGTTCGTGAGATGATCCTGGCCGCGGACGCCGCCGGAAGAGAACAGGCGCTGGCCAAACTGCTGCCCATGCAGAAAGAGGATTTCAAAGGCCTCTTTCGAGTCATGAAAGATGCCCCGGTCACCATTCGGACGCTGGATCCTCCCTTACACGAGTTTTTGCCCCACGAGGAAAAGGACATCCAGAAACTGGCCACCAAGATGGGGGTCAGTTTCGAACAGATTCATTCCAAGGTGCAGAGCCTCCATGAAGCCAACCCGATGCTGGGACACAGGGGGTGCCGCCTGGGCATTGTCTACCCGGAAATCACGGCCATGCAGGTACGGGCCATCATGGAGGCCGCGTGCGAGGTAAAGAAAGAGGGCCTCGACGTGCATCCGGAGATCATGATTCCTCTTGTGGGCCACGTAAACGAGCTCAAGCACCAGAGAGAGGTGGCGGACCGAGTGGCCAAGGAGGTTATGAAGCAGTATGAAGTCAAGGTCGAGTACCGTGTGGGAACCATGATCGAGGTGCCGCGGGGAGCCATGACGGCGGATGAAATCGCCCATGTAGCCGAGTTCTTTTCCTTTGGCACCAACGATCTGACCCAAACGGTATTCGGAATCAGTCGGGACGATGCCGGGAAATTCCTGCCCCCCTATCTCACGGCCCGGATCTGGGAGCATGATCCTTTCCATCGACTGGACCAGGTGGGGGTGGGAGGCCTGATGGAAATCGCCGTCGCCAAGGGGCGAAAAACCCGACCAAACCTGAAGATCGGGATCTGCGGAGAGCACGGGGGGGAAGCGTCCTCCATCGATTTTTGCCATCGCATAGGGCTCGACTATGTGAGCTGCTCTCCCTACCGAGTCCCGGCGGCCCAGTTGGCGGCAGCCCAATCCGCCATTCGTGACAGGCGGGCACAACAGAAAAAGTAGGTTTCCATGGGGCGGTTGGCGAAGGGGCACTCCCCCTCGCCGTCCCCGGAAATGCTTGCTTGGCGTGACCAACGGATCCCTCTGGTTGAAGGAGAAAAGGTGGAACGACCTACACGACTGCGACGATCGATTCTTTCGGTACCCTCCAATCGGGAAAAAATGGTGCTCAAGGCCTTTGCGCTCCCTGTGGATGTGATCATGCTGGACCTGGAGGACAGCGTCCCGGTCCAAGAGAAAGACGAAGCCAGAAGCCGCGTGATCTCGATCCTCAAGGAGAAGGATTGGGGGAATAAGGTGCGGTGCTACCGAATCAACGGGATGGACACCCCGTTTGCCTACCGGGACATCGTGGATGTGGTGGAGGCTGCGGGGGATCGCATTGATGTCGTTGTGATTCCCAAGGTCAACGATGCGGCGGAAGTAAAAGCCATCGATTACTTGTTGACCCAAATCGAACTGAGGATGGGCTTCAAGGTCCCCATCGGCCTGGAGGCCAGCATCGAAACGGCCCTGGGCATGCTGAAAGTCGAGGAAATTGCGTTCAGTTCCCCTCGCCTGGAGTCCCTCGTTTTCGGAGTTGCCGACTACGGGGCGTCCGTTACAATGATGAGCAAGGGGATCAGCGGACATGGGGACCGGGAAGAGTTCTATCCGGGCCATCGCTGGCACTTTCCGTTGAGTCGCATGGTCATGGCGGCCAAGGCCGCGGGCCTGGAGGCCATCGATGCTCCCTACGGGGATTACAAGGACCCGGAAGGATTGAGGCGCTCGTGTGTGCTCAGTGCGGCCTTGGGATATGACGGGAAATGGGCCATTCACCCCGATCAGGTCGGGATCATTAACGATGTTTACACGCCTTCCGCCGAGGATGTGGAACGGTCACGCAAGATTGTGGAAGCCTACGGCAAGGCCCAGCAGGAAGGATGCGGCTCTCTCGCCATCGAGGGCAAGATGGTGGATGCAGCGTCCATTCGAGTGGCAAAAATGGTCTGCGCCCAGGCGGATGCCATCGCACGCAGGAGCTGATCCCCCTCCGGGGGAGGCGGACCCGGGGGCCAGGGATTGGAACCATGCGGGGAACCGGCGTCGGCTTCCGGATCGCCTACCGCCTTCGGGCGGACCTCCCAGACAACTGAGACCAATGAGACCGGCTGAATCCGATTCTTTCGACAACGGGGGTATCCCCCTGGGCGACCCCCTGAGGGAACAGCGGGAACTCCAGATCCTGTTCGACATTACCTCTGCCCTGCATGCATCTCCCGTACTGAAAGAGGTCTTGCAGCGGGCACTGATGGCGATCCTGCGTACCCTGCGATTCAAAATGGGTGCGATTTATTTGTTCAAAGAAGGCCTGGACGAACATGGTCTTCTGGAATTGGCCGCTCACCACGGATTCTCCTCCTCCCTGGTGGAGTGCATTCGCTCCTTCTCCCTCACCCATGAAGTTCTGGACCCGGGGAAACGGCCCCAGCCCGTTCGGTGGTTTCCTGTAAGCAAACTCATCTTTCCCCGATTGAGGGAAAGAATGATTGAAGAGCGGGTGACGGAAATCATCTGCATCCCGCTCATGACCCAGAAGCGGGTCTTGGGCTTGTTGTACGTGACCAACGACGGCGTCTTGCCGCTCAAACCCGATCGAAACGAGTTCCTGACAACCATTGGCCACCAGTTGGGGGTGGCCATCGACAATGCCCAGTTGTTCGATTCGGTGCAGAGGGCCAAGAGCGAGCTCGAGATCAGCTTTGATGCCATTCAGCACAGCATTTTCGTCATTGACGAGCGATGGCGCATTGTTCGGGTGAACCGCACCTGCGAGGAAGTCTACGGCGGGTCCCGGAACCTGATCGGAAAGAAATACTCTTCCGTCCTCTACGGGACGGAAGAGCCCCCCAGAGACTGCCCCATCCTGATGTGTCTGAGAACCCATGAGCGCATCCAACGGGAAGGCGCCCATTTTCGGTGGGGTGGGTATTATCATTACTTTGCTTCTCCGGTGATCAACCTCGAGGGGGTATTGGAGCGAGTCGTGTACTATGAGAAGGACGCGACGGAGGCTCGAAAGCTGGAACAACGGCTTCAACAGAGCGAAAAGCTCAAGGCCTTGGGCACTCTTGCCGCCGGGGTGGCTCACGAAATAAGAAATCCCCTGGCTACCATCAATTTCAACGCCCAGATGCTGCGGCGTGAGATCCGTCTGGATTCGGCCCAGGAGCAAATGTTTGGAGACATGGTCCACGAGATCCGGAAGATTGACCGCATTGTCCAACAGGTGCTCCATTTTGCCCGGCCCAAGGAACCCCAGTTCCTGCCCAATCAGCTCAACGACATCGTGCGTTACTGCTACGACCTGTCCAAGGTCTACCTGCGCAAGGCCCATGTGGAGATTTCTCTCCGGTTGGCTGAGGTCCTTCCCTCCTTAGTGATGGACCACAACCAGATCAGCCAGGTGATCATGAATCTGGTGATCAACGCCATTGAGGCCATGCCTCAAGGGGGAAAGCTCTTCCTGAACACCGGCCGTCGGGACGACCCCCCGGCCCTGACCCTGGAAATCAGGGATACGGGACACGGAATCCTGGAGGAAGACAGGAGCCGGATCTTTGACCCCTTCTTTACCAGGAAACCCGAGGGCACGGGACTGGGACTGAGTATTTCCCGCCAGATCCTGGAGAAACACGGTGCAGAAATCGAGGTGGAGAGCGTTCCGGGGGAAGGAACCGTTTTTCGGATCATCTTCCCGTGGTCCCTGGTGGACGGCTCGGGTGTCAAAGGTTTTTCGAAAACTCCCCCCCTCGCGCCGGTTCCCTGATTTCATCGCCGGCGTCCATGCGGACCGCCTTCCCCCAGGAACACCTTGCGTCCTTCCGCGCCCCCTCGGAGGGGGCGAAAAAGCTCTTGCTCTCGGGAGGGAAAAGGATTGATATGAATCGTACGGTTGTTCGCGGGTGACGGATGAGCCGGCCGCTCGAACCGAATGCCGGAAAATTCCTGCATGCGGCCATGTCGGATTTTCATGAAGTCTTGTCGATGGATTGCCGATAAGATAAAGAGGGCTTGGGATGTCCCGTTGCCGAAAGGTGATCATCCTTTGGACGGACGGTTGGACGGGACCCGGGAGGATCGCGGGTTTAGAGCATCGGGGGCTTCGGGGAGACCCGCCCCGACTCTTCACCACGATTCAGGCACGCAGGGGTTCTGAGCCCTTCTGCTTTCCCGGCGAAGGAGGTTGGAGCAGACAAAGAAAAGAGGGGATCCCATGACGAGGATGAGAGACCGATCCCAGCATGCCCAAAGACCCGGAGAAGGCTCCATCTCTTTGCAGAGGGGGTTTTCCCTGGTGGAATTGATGGTGGTCGTGGCCATCGCCGCGATCTTGGCTTCCGTGGCAATGCCAGCGTATGTCAATTACATCAATCGAGCAAGACAAAGCGAGGCTATAACGGCCCTCATGAACGCCAAGATGGATCAGGAGGTTTTCTGGGAGGAACGGGCTGTGGGAACACTTCACCGATATGCCGGGACCATCGGTTGCCTTCCCAGTTTTGTAAACAGCGCCAACACCAGTTGCCTTCGAGACTGTTCCTCGTGTCCCCAGACCAGCGGCGTGGTCGGTTCCTACACCGTTCAGGTGCAATCCGCCAGCACAAACTCCTATCAAATCATAGCCTTCAGAAAGATCTACGCCGCCGCCCCAACGGATGTCGTTCGGATTTCTTCCACCTTGGACGTTCCCGTGGTCGTCAACGAAAATGCCTTGAAATTCTCCATCTTCCGCCTCTTGTTCCAGTAAGAGGGTATCCCAGCCGGAGGGGAGCCGCCCGTGCGCCCGTCTGAGCCGTCAAAGAAAACAACATGAAACGGAGGACCCGGGATGCCTGACAGTCCGGCTCGAAGATTCTTGTTGTGCATGGTTCTTCTTGTACTTCCCTGGGGGCTGGTTTCTTGTGCGGAACAGGAGCCCCCGGTGAGCGGCAAGAAGGAATCCCAGAGTCAACGGCTTCCGGCCCGGCCCGTGGAGGGAGTGGAGAGTGCACGGCAAGCCGGACCGGCTCCGGCACCGGGGACTGCTCCGAGCACGGAAGGGCCTCGAGGGGCGGCTCCGACGGACTCCCTGGCCATAGAAGAGGTCTCCATCGAGCCCGCCTTCCCGGTGACCGGCGAGTCGTTGAGCGTGGTGGTCAAAGCAAAGGGGCTGGAGGGAAGCTTCACCGACCTCACCTACTCCTGGAGGATCAATGGACAAGTGGTCCAGGAATCCACATCCGACAAACTGGAAAAACCCGTATTTCGCGGCGATTACGTGGAGGTCTTGGTGAGTCCCCGAGTGAGCGCCGGTTCCGTGAAACCCGTCACCGGCTGCGTAGTCATCGCCAATTCGGCGCCAAACGTTCAGGTGCAGAGCCAGACCATGGGGAGTGACGGGAACTACCGGGCCCAACTCTCGGCGCTGGACCCGGAGAAAGATCCCGTCACATTCTCTTTGAAGAAAGGGCCGCCGGGAATGACTATAGAGGCAACCACGGGAACCATTCACTGGTCGCCGGGCGCGGACGTGAAGGGGAGCTTCCCCGTAGAGGTCTCGGCCGTAGACTCCCAGGGTGCCGAAGCCATCCTCTCCTATCAGATCCAGGTGCGTCGGGAAACAATGGGAGGTACCTAGACGAAATGAGGCCTGTTCCTTTTCCTCGACGAAATTGCAGGGGGTTCACCCTCACAGAGATCCTGGTCGTCATTGCCGTGGTGATTATTCTGACGGGGGCCGCCTACTCCGGCTATTCCAGCTGGCAGAGACGGGAGCAGGCGCGGGCGGCCGCCTATGAACTGGCCGGTCACCTCAAGGAAGCGCGCTTCCTTGCCATGGAGAAGAACACCGGGCATACGGCCGTCTTCGTTGGGAATACCTATACCGTATTCTCCGATCCCAATAACAGCATGACCTTGGATGCGGGGGAGAGGGTCCTCCATCAGGTGAACGTTGCCCAGAAAAACCCCGGAGTGACGGTTTCCACTTCTGCAGGTCTGAGCGTTCACTACAACGCCCGCGGAACGATTTCCCTTCGTGATTCCGTCAACCCCAACCTGTTGGGTGCGACCATAGCCTTTAGTAATGCCGCGAATACCTACACCGTCACCCTTTCTTCTTTGGGGAGGATCAAAATTGAGCCTTGATGCGCCGGATTCCAGAGGGTTTACCCTGGTGGAGGTGATGGTGGCTCTGGGGGCCATGGCCATTGCATTCACGGCCCTGTGGGTGCTCCATCTTTCCTCCCTGTCCATCGACATGAAGAACCATAGTGAAATTCGAGCCGTCTTCCTGGCCAATCGGCAACTGGAGGACCTGCGATCGGCGGCAGTCCTCAATTTTGCCGGACTTGCCGACGGGACCTCCACGGACAACCCCGAGGGGGCCTTTACCCGAACCTGGCAGGTGACAACCGTCGAAACCTGGCGGAAAAACGTCACGGTTACGGTAACCTGGCCCGAATCGGTCCGGACCCGCGGCGGAGGGAAGACCAAACTGACCCGCTCCTTGGTATTGACTTCGACCCTCGTGGACCTGGAGCTATTTTAGGCAATGGAAGGCGGACATCCCATGAGATCGACCTTAAAGGCCCTGCTGCAGGTGAGGGGAATGACTCTGGTGGAGATGATGGTGGCCATTGGGGTCACCTCCGTGATCATGATCTTGAGCATCTCCATCTTCATGAGCCAGAACAAGAGCTATGTCCGGAGCAAGAACGTCAAGGAGGTCCAGGAGTCGGGGCAGATGATGGTGGAGATCCTCAAGCGCGATCTGATGGAGGCCGGCTGGTCCGTTCTTCCCCAAATGGCGTTCCATTTTGAGGATGGCGGGGCCACCGGCAGCGACCGGATCTATGTGAACGACTCGAGCCTGATCGACCTGAGCGTCGCCACCAATCGCGCCAACATGATTGGAGGGGATTGCGCGGGAGGACAAAGGATTGTCTCCGGCGCCGGCACCTCCAATGTCACCATCGGCAGGTTGGACGTCAATGATGACGAAGGTGACGGGGATTCCAGCGGGGATCCTGATTTTCTGGCCGGGGTGTTTCAGTTCGTGATCTCGGATGCCACCACCAACAGCATCGCCAAAATCAATACCATCACCTCCGGACCCCAGTTGGGACTGGACAGAAACCTCTCCGGGACCCATGTGGCTCCAGCCGTGTATTACTGTGTGGACAACGGGGACGCTCAATGCCGGCCGACCGGAAGCACCGAACAGAGGGTCCTGCGGAGGAGTGACCGAACCACCGGGGGACGGCAACCCATGATGGAAAACGTGGTGGACATGCAGGTGGCCTATCGGGACCGGAACGGGAACTGGTACGGCGCTGCCGGATGTGCGGGGACCGGAGTGGGGGCGGGCTTATGCGCCATGGACCCCTTTGACCCCCGGCAGGTGGCCATCATCCGGTTGACTCTCGTCACCCGGGGAGCCGATTCCGTGGAAGGACGAATCTATGACCCCGCGTACTGCAGGCCCGCCGTGGAAAACCGGACGGCGGCAGCTTCCGGGTCGGCGGAATGCGGCTACGTGTATCGGACCTATTCGGCCATGATTCAGCCGAGAAATTCCGGGCCGCTGTATCAATAGTGCGAGCCAAAGGAGGCCTGCTGTGATGATGAAGGTGGTGGGAAACCAAAGGGGAATTGCCATGGTGCTGGCGATCTCCCTGGTGGGGCTCCTTTCTTCCCTGGGAGTCTATCTCATTTGGGAGAGCGGGACCGCCTTTCGGATGACCAAGGCAATGAATCGGTATGAATCCGCCTTCAACCTTGCGGAGGCGGCCCTCCAGTTGGGATTGCGCTGCATTCGACGGTCGGCCCCTTCTCCCAACTTTCAGCAGCTAAACAGCGGTACGGTCCAGACCATCTCGGAGGGCGTGCCCAGCTATATCGCCGCCCAATCCATGGGGCAGGGGACCATTACCCCCCGGATTGACTACCTGGGGTACAGGACCACGCCCCCCCCCGGCTGGATGCTGAACTGGCAGGGTTATTCCTCCTTTCACGGCCTCTACTATCGACCGGTGGGGCAAGGATCCGTCCCTCTTCCTTCGGGCAAAGGCAATGCCCAATCCACGGTGGGTGCCGTCACCCTCAAAGTGGCCCGTTGAGGCCCCCTTCGACTCACCCTTGAATTTCAACCATTACTGGGGTTCCTCTTTCCAGCCCCTGAGCTCGAAGGGCTGGAAGAGGAGCTCCACTTTGATCTTGTGGATTTGGGCGTCGCTCGTCTGGATGAAGACATACTCCCCGGAGGAATCGAGCACGGGCCGGCTGGGCATTCCGGGTCCCAGCTTGGCCACATAGGCCACGGTCTTGGTTCCCTCGGTGACGGCCGCGTAATCTCCCGGGTTGGTGAGGTCCTGAACCGAGCTTCTCAGGACAAAGTTGGATTGTCCGAACGGGTTTGTGGTGAGACTCCCGCACTGGTAATCCAAGACGTAGAAGTAACTGTCACCCCCGGCGGAGCAGGGTTCCGATTTGGGAATGAAGGTGGTGAAGAAGACCAGGCCTCCGGCTACCAGCGCCGAATCCACCACCCGTTCACCGGGGAAATTCAGCCCATAGATGCAGTCCCAGCAAGGATTCGCCGGGGAAGCGCAGGCCGATTCGCAGCAATCTTGGGTGCCGTCGCTCTTCACCCAGGTACATGAGGCGTTGTAGGTGGGAGAGCTGCAGTGGAGGTTGATGTCGATGCCGAAGTTGTACATTTTGAAGCCCGAGGCAATGCCGCCCGATGCGGTGAAGCGGGTCGGGCTGTCGCTGATCTTTGTCACCGAGGATGCCGCAGTGATGCTGGGGCGTTGGCTGCTGTCCACCAGGTTGTAAAAGGACATCTTGGCGGTGTCCGTCTTGTCGTTGCTTGTCCCTTCCAGGTTGTCGAACTTCCCCGTTCCGAAATAGATCCTCACATTCTGATCCTGGTCCAGGGCGGTTGACGGCTGCACGGAAATGGGTTCCCGCGAAGAACGATAATTGTTGCTGCCCACGTCCGTGGCGGCAACGGGCTTGGTCTTCCAGACATCCATGCTCATTCCCAGGGTGGTTCCTTCGTCCAGGTTGAACTTCATCCCGTAGAAGTTTCCGTTCAAATCCCCCAGGTAAATATGGTCCAGGTAGCCGTCGGGGTTGAGGTGGCCCGTGCTGTCCCAAAGGTCCAACACCACGGGCGAGGTCATGGAATGTGGGACGACATTGGTCCCCGAGACGGTCTTGGGCCATTGCGCGGGCAAAGCCCCGTGGAGCATGGGCCACAAGTACTGAAAGAGATTCACACCTGTTTCGATGTCGATGGCCAACAGGTGGGGTTTGAGGGCCGCGTCTTTCTGGGCTGCCGTGAGGGTCCCGGGAAGTTCGGCCTGGTTGAACACCCGGGAAGTGTCGCCGATGATGGCCACCCACCCGCTAAGGTCGTTGGGCCCTCGGTTGCTGAGGGTCAAGGCCGGGGTTCCCGCCGTCCAGGATGGGATCGCATTGGCTGCCAGAAAGCTTACGTTGGTTGGGATCTTCAACTTCCCGACGTAGGGGATGGACCAGGAAGCCGGAAGGTTTTTGACCTGGTCGTATACCGTCTTGTCCAGGAAAGGAAGGGTCGCCAGGTAATCGCTGCCGCTGGCGGTGATCTGGACCATATTCCTCAAGATGGGGTATTCCCAAAGGATTTTCGGCTGATCCGGGTCGGTGACGTCGATGGCAAACAGCATGTCCCCACCGTCTCTCTCTCCGCCCAGAAGCACGGTGCGCCACCTGCGACCGTTCCCGTCGGGATCGATGTAGACCTCCCAGGCCTGGGGAGACAAATCCACCAGAAAACGGTGTTTGCAGCCCCCCTGGGTCCCATAGGTGGGACGGGCCAGTTCTTTCAGCTCCGACAGGATATTGCTGGGGATGTAAGCCCAGAGCTCTTTGCCGATCTGGTCTTTTCCCGTGCAGACCTGCCCGTCGCATTCGGAATTCGGGGCGTTGGGATCGTAGATCCAATGGCTTTCATCCTTTACCCCGTCCCCGTCTCCGTCGACGTTGGGGTTCGGGTCGCTGTACCATATGCCTGCCACCACGGCGTGGAGCATCCCGTCGTTGCCGCCGACATAGACCACCTTCTTGCGGGTCTTGTTGCATTCCCTGAAGCAATAGTAGCAGGTCTCGACGCAGTCCGAGGAGCAGTCGCAACCACCCGAACACGGGTGCCCGGCGGTCTGGGCGCAATCGCCGACGGCGGCACTGGGCACGGCGGCAAGGGAGGGTGATTGCACCACCACGGGCGTTGAAAAGACAATGTCGCCCAGGATCCAGTCATCCCGGTCACGGGCCTTGGTCCAGGTGTCCGTCCCTCGGACCCAACTCACTAGGTCGGCGCAATCGGTCGTGGAAAAAAGCGAATCCCCGGCGAGGTTCAGCCAGTCGCTCGCCGTGCACACGTTGGCGCTGGTGAAGGCCACCTGGCTGCCGTTGATCATCGAGTAGATGGTTCGGTTGTTGGGGGTCGGCAGGTGGTCCTCGGCCGTCCAACAGTGGTCGTGGTGCTCGAAGCAGAATTGTCCCAGGCGCTCCTCTCTTTGGAAGGAATACAGGCTCCCGGTACAGGACGAACCTTGCCATTTGCACCCCACCAGTTCCTCACAACGGCTTTGGGTCAGGTAGTCCGAACAGCCGCCATAGGGCCAGTAGGACTCGAGGTGTCCCTTCCAGACGAAGTGGTTCGGGTCCAGCTCGTAGGAAGTGAATGCGCCCCGCATGACGATGTCCTCCCCTTCCACCTGTTGGGTCACCGTGGCAACGGCCCCGGCGCTGCCTCCCCGGTTCAGGATGGCAATGAATGCCCGCTCCATCTGTTCGTAGAGTTTCAACGGGTTGTCCACGAAGAAATAATTGTCCGGAACTCCGTCTCCATCCTTATCCCACTCAGGGGTCAGGTCGGGAATGCGATTCCCGTTGGAGTCGGAGAAACCGCCGTACTTGGCCGCGTACCAGAGGGGGTTTTTGAGCAAACCGGCAGGGTTTCCCACCACAGTGAACGTTTTGGTCCACTCAAGGGGAAGGTTGCCCACGGCGGCGGGAGTGTTGGCGTCGCTGCACGTTCCCGTTCCGCTGCCGCACATGTCCCGGTCCCTGACCACCAGATAAAGGCCGTCTTCGCTGGTTCCCGAGATGGTGAAGCCCAGCACCTGGTCAATGGACCCGGCTGCATAACTGGATGTGACCGTAACCTGGACCTGGTTTGATCCGACGGGCTGGACTTGATACATGACGATGGCGTCCATGTCATGGTCCGCTCCCTGTTCCACGTCCTCGAAATTGACTCGGAACGTGGCGTTGGTCAGGTTCTTGTCCGCGTCATAGGTGATTTGCTCGACGTAAAAATCCACGATCTGGTTGGAGGGACAATAGGCGTTGGCATTGCAGTTGCTGATGTGGAGTCCGTTGACGTCCCGGACAAGAGTGCAGTTGGCCGCGCATTTCGTATAAACGTTGTAATCGCCGCTTACGGATTTGCCTACCGGAGCAATTCGGACGGATTGATCTCCCACCTTGACCTTGATATCGGGGACCGCCGAGGACATGGCCACGGCCAGGGTGGTGACGTCGGGCTTGCCCGTTTGTATGGTCATGAAGGACTTGCCGTAATAGGCCATGGCCGCCGGGGAAAAGTGCCCCTGCTTGGTGGGTTCCTCGGGACAAAGGCCCCGGATGGAGCTCAAGTTCGAGACCGACTTGGAGGAGCAGATAAAATCAAAATCACTTTGGCTCTGCCCGACAAAGTAGTTTCCCCCGGGAATGGACTCCCGGGTCCCGATGTCGTTCAGAAGGGCGGTCACGTCGAGTCCGGGAAAATCTCCCGTGAAGGTGGATGCGGCGAAAGTGGAGTATGCGCCGGGAACCTGGTCCGAATCGTAGCTGTTGTTGACGTCGCTGAGAACCAGCAGGAACCCTTTGGCGCAGGACGGAAAAATGTTGTAGAGGGTCAGGGTGCTGCTGCCCTTGGGCATGCCCCAGCTGGGTTTGCTGAGGCTGAGGCCTGCGTCCTGGGTGGTGCTGTAGGTGAAGTTGCCGGTGGGGCTGGTTTTCTCCGTAAAATAGCGAAGGGCCTCATACATCATTTCCCCGATGGGGTTTCCCCACATGCGGCATTCCCCTTCGTTAATGGGCCGATCCGTAATCCAGCCACAGGTGCCTCCCGCCGTTCCTTGATAAGAGTAATCGGAATACCGGAATCCCACCGTCTTCATGCGGTCGAGGGTAAGGATGATGTTGCCCTGGGTGTTTTCGGAACTCTGGAACGACCCGCTCTGTGCATTGATTTCGTCCAGGACTCCCCAGATGTTCTTCCGGAGCACCCCTCCACTCAAATTCTTTACATAGGACCCGGTGATCAACCCCAGGTACATCTGGGTTTTGTCCACGCAGAGGCCTTCGGTGGCGCCGCAGCCGGAATCGGTGTTGCACGATTTCCACGTCTTGGAGCACACCTTGGTGCCGTCTCCTTCGGCATAGATCTGAAGGAGGCCGGTCGGCTTTCTCACTCCCCCGCCTCCCGGGTATTCTTTGCAATTGGGCTCGTTGCCGACACTCCCGTTGCAGACCTGCACCCGCACGATATAATCCAGAATGTCGCCGCGAGTGGCCACGGGGGCTTGCCGGTAACCGGCCGGGGTGTCGGGTCCTCCGCAGACCGCCCTTTCCGTGGACGCCCACTCCCAGATGCGGTGGGAATCGTTTCGGGCTACCCGGATGAGGTGGGGAGAACCTTCGCTGGTGCTGGTCATGCAAAAGAGATGGCGGTTGGGGGACGTGGGGGGGTCCCAGGGGGTCAGGTCCCGGGTGTCCGCACCGGCGTATTCCTTCCCCCAGCTGTGGGCGTCCTGGGGAATGTAGACCCCCTCGAGCACCGTCTCGGAGCTTGAATCGGTGACCCGAGTCCCTCCGTACAGGACCTTTCTCAAAACGTCCATGCGGGACATGGAAAGCCAGTTCAGGAAATTGCCGCTCCATTCTTCCGCCCCGCCGCAGTACTTGTTTGGGGTGACCCGGGCGGGGACGAACCTCCTTGTGCCGGTTGAGACGTAGGTGTAGCACTTGTACGAATCAAAGTAGCCGAAATAGTCGATGGAATGCTTGTATCCCACGTCCAGCATCCCGTCCTCGTCCAGGTCCGAGGCGTCGTTATAAGCCTCATAATAGAGCCGATGGTCCCGTTCCATGACGAACATCACCAGAGGAGGGGCGGAAGCGGCAACGAAGGCGGGAGCGCTGCACCTGTCGGCCAGGGTTGAACTGGGGATCGGAGACAAGAGGCAAATCATGACGATGAAGGCAAAGAGAAGCTTTTTCATCTTACACTCCTGCAAGACCTATCCTGATTGTTCCTGGACGACGCCGGGCCTGTCTCTCTTTAGAGTCCGTCCTGCACAAGACATCCCACAGAAACCCTGAAGGCCGTTCGGCGTCCAGGAGCCGGAGGATCGAGAAAAGCTGGAAAATCAATCGGAAAGGAACTTCATACCTCATCTCTTCTTCATTCGGCAGATTCGAAGAATTGGATGAGACTTTTTTGCCTGATTCCAAAAAATATGATTGCCCAGAGGACCGCCGCCGGACTCCCCCGTCGGGAAGCGTCTCGCCTCCCTGAATGAAAAGACCGGAGGTCCCAACGGGTCTACTGGGATTTCAGCAGGTTCGACAAAGCTGATGGGAGTGTATAATAGAATTCGCCGGGAGAGCAACAATTCTCTAACAGGAACTCCGGGAGATTACAGGAATACGATGAACCCTTTCTCGGGCGGTGAATTGCGCCGGCTTCCGGGATTGGATGGCGTGAGTATGGCGGGATTATGGCAGGATTTCCCCGCGAAGCCTTCGTTTCTTTCCCGAGAAACCGGGGTCCATCGGGCCGGAATCCCGCGCCGCCCAAAGACGGACCACACCGGAGGCGAATCAAGTCGAAGTTGGTACTTTTCTTGCAACTCCGTGCTTTGTGAAAGAAACCAACTCTTTCCTCCTCAAAAGCTAACCGGCCCTAGCCCCTCCGGTTAGCTTATTTTTTTGTGCGCCCGGCAGGGTCGCCCGGGTCCCGGGGGTCAAGGGTCCGGAAGCAGAATTCGGCTTCCGTCCGTGTCTTCCCGAACCCGAAAGCCAAAATGAACCACCAGGTCCCCGAAGCTCCTTCCAAAGACCAGCGGGAGCATGGTGGGCGGAATGGACAGCTTTTCCGAGAAAAACTCCCGAAAGTGGCTTTCATATCCCAGCAGGTCAAGGACTTCCTCAATCGTATCCCCCTTGCTCTCTCCCAGTCGCTGAAAGGCAGCCCGCAGCTTCTCGTACCCGCATCGCCGGTCATGTTCGGCCAAGATGTCCGCAAGGATTTCGACTCCTTGAAACAGGTCTCTTCTCGTCAAGTAGGGCTCGTTGGCGAATTGAGCGGCGACGTCGGGGTCCCAACAGACCTGGGCCCGGCATTGAAGAGGACGGTCCGGGTAGATGGTGCAAAGACTATGGATCGAGTCCAGGAAGACGCATTCTCCGCTTCCCGTTTTTTCTTGGATCTTCACCCGTTCATCGAGGAGATGAAACAGCCGGTCCCGGTCCGGCGAACGCACGGGTTCGCCTCGACGAATGGTGTACAGCTTATCCCAGGGGATCTTGCCTTCCCGCAGCAGATCCAGGTCCTGCAGATAGAGAGACGGGCTGCTTTTCCTGCAGCATTCACCACATTGGACGCAGACGGGCAGCACCCGGGTGGAACTTTCTTCCGTCAAAACCAGAAGGGTTTTCCAGGCACGGAGTCGGTCCGATGGGGAAGACTCCGGCCATCGATCCACGATCTCCCGGTAGGCAACCGTTTGTTCCACCTGGTGGCGAACCCTCGTGGGGGGAACTCGGGAATCGGAGCCTTTGAGGATGGCCTGGATCCGGTTCAGCCATTGTCGGTGCAATTGCTCCCAGTCCCAAAATGCCGGATTGTCCGGGACATCGTCCGGTGCCAGGGCCTGACGTTCTTTCATAGGGATTCCTACTCCTTTCTCCATGGGAGTGATCATTAAAACACAATTTCCTCCGATTGACCAATCCCGGGATGGCTCGAGCTCGGCACCCAACATTGACAGGTCGGGCACCATTTGTTAGAAAACCCCTGCAAATTTGCGATTCACTCTCAATGGTCCGAAAGGGGACAACATGCCGATATACGAATTCCGCTGCACCCAGTGCGGAGAGGTCCGTGAATTCCTGGTTTCCGGTTCGTCGGACGAAACGGAGATGCGCTGCGAAAAGTGCGGCGGAGAGGAACTGGAGCGGGTATTGAGCCGTGTGAGCTATGTCGTGGGATCCGGCGGCGGCAAGGGCGCCCAGCCCACGGCCGTGACCAAGAGTTGCGGTCCGGGGAAGAGCTGCACGAGTTTCGAGCTTCCCGGTCACAGCAAGTCCTGATTCAACGAAGGAGCCGTCTGCAGCGACGGAGGACAAGGAGGCCTGTTCCCTTAGCAGGATGTTGAATTAGCGGGGTGAGCTCAACCCCTCTTTCCCGGGTGGATTTTTTTGAGAACTCGTTCTTTGACAAATTGAGAGCTGAATCGGAGAAGCATTCTCTATTTTATGCCTCA
>Ga0116192_1000588_pt1 | contig 27201 bp, 21 predicted proteins | sample AD_UKC113_MetaG_FD_89876 | JGI IMG/M metagenome (GOLD analysis project Ga0116192, IMG submission 89876) | Active sludge microbial communities of municipal wastewater-treating anaerobic digesters from Hong Kong - AD_UKC113_MetaG | ecosystem: Engineered > Bioreactor > Anaerobic > Digestate...
AACTCGAACTACTCAATGACCTAGAAGGAAAGGAATTCAGCTTCTATATAACAGGTGAAAATGAGTTCGCTGATCTATGTAGAGGTCCTCATGTGGAAAATACAAAAGAAATAGGAGCAGTAAAACTTACTAAGACTGCTGGCGCATATTGGAGAGGAGATGAAAAGAACAAAATGCTTACTAGAATATATGGGACTGCATTCCCTACAGAAAATGAATTAAACACTTTCCTTAAACAACAAGAAGAAGCTGAAAACAGAAATCACAGAAAACTTGGCAAACAGCTTAAACTATTTGCAATAATCCCAGAAATAGGGCAGGGACTCCCTGTATGGCTTCCAAGAGGATATGTAATGAGAAGAATTTTAGAAGATTACATGCTAGAGTTGGAGAGAAATGCTGGATATGAGCATATATTAAGTCCACATATTAACAAGGAGACACTTTTCAAGATATCAGGACACTTAGACTTCTACAAAGATTCTATGTATGCTCCAATAGTTGTAGAAGATGAAACTTACTATCTCAAACCAATGAATTGTCCCGCTGCAATGATGGTATACAAGCTTGAAACAAGAAGTTACAAAGATCTTCCATTAAAATTAGGAGAACTTGGAACAGTATACAGATACGAAAAAAGTGGAGAACTGCACGGACTACAAAGAGTAAGAGGGTTTACACAAAATGATGCCCACCTTTTCTGTACACCAGAACAATTGGAGAGTGTGATAGGGGAGACACTTGATCTGCTTGATGTATTTTACAAAGATGTTGGATTTAAAAAATATACATTTAGACTATCAATATCTGATTGGGAGAAAAAAGCAGATAAATATGCTGGAACAAAAGATAAATGGGAACACACTGAAGGAATACTTAGAAAAGTTCTTACTGACAGAGAAGTAGAATTTGAGGAAATGCCTGGAGATGCAGCTTTCTATGGACCCAAAATTGATATTCAGGCAGTAAATGTATTTGGAAAAGAAGACTCAGTATCTACAATACAATTAGACTTTAACCTTCCCGAAAGATTCAATATCACATATATAGATGAAGATGGAAAGGAGAAACAGCCTTATGTAGTACATAGAGCATTGATTGGATCTTTTGAGAGATTCATGGCATTCCTCATAGAACACCATGGGGGAGACTTTCCTCTTTGGTTTACTCCTGAACAAGTTTATGTCATTCCAATATCAGATAAACATTTATCCTATGCACAAGATGTCTATCAGCAGTTAAGAAATGCTCAATTAAGAGTAAAATTAGATGACAGAACAAAAAGTATGCAGTCAAGAATACGAGATGCTGAAAAATTAAAAATCCCATATGTAATAATTGTAGGAGATAAAGAAATAGAGACAGAAACAGTATCTGTAAGGGCTAGAAGAAACAAAGGAGGAGGGTTGATGAAAGTTCAAGAGTTTATTGATAAACTAAAGGAAGAGATAAGGACAAAAGATTCTTTCTCTTCAGAAAATATATAATTTTTTACTCTTAAAATAACTAAATGGCCTTTGAAAATAACACTGGTTCTGGGAAGAAGTCTACTCCAAGAAAAAATGAGTATATCCATGTTCCACAGGTTCAATTGATTGGTGAAAATGGAGAAAATATTGGAGTAATACCCACATACAAGGCTCTTGAAATGGCGAAAGAAGCACAATTAGACCTAGTAGAAGTTGGACCAAATGTTAAACCACCTGTATGTAAAATAATGGATTTTTCAAAATATATGTACATACAGAGCAAAAAGAGCAGGATGAATAAGAAGGGGAAAGTCAAAGAAACAAAGGAATTTAGATTTACTCCAGTTATTGATACAGGAGACATAGAACATAGAGTAAAAAGAGCAAAAGAATATTTAGGTAAAGGGCATCCAGTAAAGATAGTGATGGTTAGAAAAGGGAGACAAAACAAAGAACAGGCGATGCAGGTTTTTAATGAAATATTGACTAATTTTACGGATTATAGTAGTATCGAGGCCGAACCTACCGATGAAGGAAATCGGATATTTTTGACATATAAACCTAATGGCAAGACAGAGAACAAATAAAACAGCAAAGAAGAGAGTCGTTTTTTCAAATCCAAGAGGAAACAAAACTCCAGTTGTAATGTACAAACAGAGTCATCAGGGACACCTAAGAACTAAGAGATCTTCAAGATCAAAAAGAAGACAATCTTCCAATGCAAAGGTTCATCCTACAACTGCCAGAAAAATGATAAAAAAAATTGTTAATATATAGCTGAATACACAATGAGAGTAAAAAGAGGAACAACAAGAAAAAGAAAACATGACAAAGTTTTGAAATCAACTAAAGGATACAGAATGAGCAAACATACTCTATACAGAGTGGCTCACGAATCATATATGCACGCAGGAAACTATGCCTACAGACATAGACAAAGAAGAGCTGGAGACTTTAGAAAAATTTGGATTGCAAAGATAAATGCTGCATGCAAAAATAATGGAATCAAGTATAACGACTTCATAAACAAGCTTAAAACTAAAAATATACAACTCGACAGAAAAGTACTTGCAGATATAGCACAAAATAACCCTGCAGTTTTCACTAGTGTCATAAAATCTCTCTAATACGATAAATTTCAACATATTTCATATCTCCTATAGTGTTGATATAATGTCAATGTACACTATTGATTAACGATAGCCGTACGATCTTTAACATATAGTTTCAAACAAGGCAGGGTACAAAAAAAGGAGGAAATGTGAATATACAATTTAGTCAAAAGTCTGAAGAGAGAATTAGAATGATAAAGTATTACTGTAATATTCTTTTTGAATCAGAATATTACAAAACAATGAAAAAAGACAATTCTCATCGACTAGACCGTTCGTTCAATGACCTAGATGTTGAAATCGCCATGAATCAGGCATATGCTAGATTTCGCAATCCACAACCAACCGTTCCGCCAAATACACCATTGGCAACCGTATTGGCATTAGCCTATCAATGCAGACAAGCAGGCATGATACCTGAAATCAATGCTAGTATTGTTATCTTAGGAAAATATCTCCAATACGATCAAGCTGCTTTTATGTTGGTAAGGATGGATTATACGAATTTTGCAATAGATCCAGGAGAAGTTTTGGGATATTGTCTGTTTAAATCTCTTGCAAGTCTATCAGAATATGAATATGCCAGTGCAGTAGAATTAGATTTAGAATCTAAGCTTCCATTATCTCATCTATTCTCAAAAATAAATGTCCCTGCATGAAATCAATGCTGAAAGCTATATGTTAAACAAGTGGATATAACCAATTTTGAATGCTTCAAAGCTTCATTTTTCTTTCTGGTTATATCCACTTTAACTATTTCTCATCGTCAAATTTTTGTAGTATACTCATGCAAATGGACTTTACATACTCAAATTTACAAGACATATACAACAAAATACTAAGTGATTCTGACCTTGAATACGACCAGTTAAAAAACAAATATTTCAATAAAAAAACTGGCCTAGTACCATCAGCCCTATCTCAAATATCTAAACTACCCAAAGAAGAAAGAGTCGAGTATGGTAAACAAGTTAACATACTAAAAAAGTATGTGCAGGAACAATTAGAAAACAAACTTAAAGAAAAATATTCATACTCGATTAAATCTAGGATAGATCCTACAGCACCGTTTGATGTAAATACGCAACCTGATAAAAGACCTCATATACTTAATCAAAGAGGTTCTAAACATCCTCTCACTGCTGAAATTGAGAAATTAGTAAAAATATTTCAAAACATGGGATTTGATGTACTGGAAAGTAGACAGATTGATGATGATTATAATATGTTTGAATCTCTAAATTTTCCTAAAGGACATCCAGCAAGAGATATGTATGATACATTTTGGACAGAAGATGGATATGTTCTTCCAGCTCACACTTCCACCATGCAAAATAGGGCTATGAAGAAATTCGGGCCACCTCCAATTTCTGTTGTCATGCCTGGGAGATGCTTTAGAAATGAAGCAACTGATGCATCACATGAACATACCTTCTATCAAATGGAAGGAATATATATAGACAAAGGAGTATCTATCGCTGATATGAAAGGAACCATAAAAACATTTCTTGAAGCATATTTAGAAACACAATTGGAAGTCCGTATACAACCATCCTTCTTCCCTTTTACTGAGCCAGATTGTGAATTCGTCATAAGTTGCCCATTCTGCTCAAAAGCAGGGTGCAGTGTTTGTGGTTATTCTGGATGGATAGAAATAATGGGATGTGGAATGATACATCCTAATGTTTTAACCGAAGGAGGAATTGATCCAGAAACATATTCTGGATTTGCATGGGGTTTCGGAGTAGATAGATTAACCATGATTAAGCTTGGCATCAAAGATGTTAGATTACTTAGAGAATCTAACCTTAATTTTCTGAGACAATTTTAATCCTATGAGAGTTACAACAAATCTTCTTAGACAATTTGGAACAATCCCAGCATCAGATGCAGAAATCATAAAACTGATAAAAGAGCATATAGCAGAAGTAGAAGAATATCACGATCTAACACCTGATTATGAGGGCATAGTAATAGCACAAATAACAGACAAAAAGGATCACCCTGATTCAGATAAACTTGCAATATACCAAATATCTACTGGGACACAATCAGGAGTACAAGTAGTAGCTGGAGACAAAACGCTCCAAATTGATGACAAAGTAGCATACATTCCAGTAGGAGCAATAGTCCCATACTCTGTGTATACTGAGGAAAAACCAGTAAAAATAGGCGTTAGGAAACTTGGGGGATTTGAATCAAATGGTATGATGGCATCTCAAAAAGAATTAAACATAGGAAGCGATCATACACAAGTTTTTAGACTTCCAAAAGACGCTCCCGTAGGAGAGTCTTTTGCAAAATATTTCGGTTTAGAAGATACATTCGTAGAAATAGAGAACAAAGGTCTTACTAATAGGGGAGATCTTTTTGGAATCATTGGGCTATCAAGAGAACTAACTGCTATAACAGGAAACAGATTTACTTCACCAAAGTGGTTCACTGACTATGTAAAGGATCTAAAACCCGAAGAAAATTGCTTAAACATACATATTACAAATGATGCAGAAGTTCTATGTCCTAGATACACTGCAATAGCCATGGATAATATTAAAATTGAACAGTCTCCAATAGAGATTAGATCAACCTTCATTAAGTGCGGAATTAAACCAACAAATAATATAGTAGATATCACTAACTACATCTCCTTAATATTTGGACAGCCAATGCACGCCTTCGATTATGACAAAATAGTATCCAATGATCCAAACGGGGGAGATCGTGCTGATATTAAAATTAGACTTGCTCATGATGGTGAAAGTATTTTAGGACTTGATAACAAGATCCATACTCTAAACAGTAATATGATGGTTATTGCAGACAGCACTAATCCCATAGCTATAGCAGGTGTAATAGGTGGAAAAGATACAGAAGTTGATTTTAATACACATAGAATCATTTTTGAATCAGCAAATTTTGATAAGAATAATATAAGAAAAACTTCAATGGAATTGGGAGTATTTACGGACGCATGTACTAAATACAAGCACTCCTTAGACACAGAGATGACTCTCCCAGCACTAAAGAAAGCCGTATTAATGGCTAAAGAACTAGCAGGAGCAAAAATTGCCTCTGAGATTATAGACATTTACGAAATCCCATTCGACACAAACCAAACAATAAAAATAAATATAGAACATTTGAACACAATAGCGGGAATTAATTTCAAAATTGATGAAGTAAAAAATATTTTAGAAAATCTTGAATACAAGGTAACTCAAGAGGATGAATCATCTTTGATAGTTTTTGTCCCATCGTGGAGAAGAGATACAATTATTAGGGAAGACCTCTATGAAGATATCATTAGAGTCTATGGATATAACAAGGTAGATGCGAAATTACCAAAGAAACAGATAATCCCGCCTAAGACAAACAAGATTTTTGAATTGAAAAAAGATGTTAGAGCAGTTTTAAGTAGTAGAGGAGCAAATGAGATTACAACATATAGTTTTGTAAGTTTGAAAAATTTCAAAGAATGTGATCTAGATCCTGATAAGGCTTTCAGATTAGTAAATTCTCTCTCTCCTGAGCTTTTTTTGATGAGGACAACTATACTGCAATCTGTTCTACAAAAAGCAAAAGAAAATATATCAAGAGGATTTGATAGTTTCATTCTTTTTGAAGAAGGGATTTCTCATCTGAAAGATTTAATTGATAAAACAAATGTTCCAGAAGAAGAATGGATGCTTTCATTAGTAATAGCTGATGGAAATAAAGATGGATATCAGGGATCACCATATTATGAAGTAAAGAAATATATTGATGATCTATTTATATATCTTGGCTATTCAGCTGTTACGTACACTCTAACTGCTGATGCTTCTGAGCAGTCTCTTCAACCAAGGATAAAGAATATCCTACCAATGTTTGATCCAAATACTTCTGCTGTAATTTCTATGGGTCAAGAGTCTTTTGGCATAATTGGAGAGCTTAAAGATACAATAAAGAAATCATTTAAACTTCCACCGAATAGTTCTGCTTGTGAATTGTCTTTATCCTTTTTGTCAGAGCAGAATATTGGTGCAAGATTATACAAAGATGTTCCTGTTTATCCTTCTTTCTCAATTGATTTATGTTTTAAGGTTGATATGTCTGTGCAATATTTGGATATGTACAATGAAATTGAATTGTACATAAATAGGAAGGGATATTACGGAAGTATTGAATGCCTAGATATTTACCAAGGAAAAGATGATGAAAACAAAAAGAAGATTACTTTTAGAATCAAAGTAAGTAGTTATGAGGGAACCTTCACTAATAAACAGATTGAATTAGTGAAGGAGGGCATTACCAAAAATCTTTCTAAGAGGTTTAATGCACATATTGTATAGAGATACACATCTTTACGGTGTAACAGTGTGCTGAGTCTGATCTGTTGTATTTTGAGTATCAGCAGGTTTAACAGTAATCTTTACTGAACTTGTTCCAACTTTCTCCTTGTTATCTTTAGCTGTAACTACTATTTCTGTCTCTCCCGTAGTGGTATTTTCTGGAATAGTGTAATGAATTAAGTAACTTCCATCATTATTCAATGTTGCTTGAATATTCTTTCCTCCAAATGATACCTTAAACTCAGAAATGCTTTCTAAGTATCTTACACTTCCCGCAATTTCAACCACGCTACCTACTTTTGCTTCACTTGATGCTGAAGGCGAAGTTATTTCTACCACAGGGGCGTTATCTTCTCCAAGTGGAAGAGGACATACACCTGTCTCTGGAGTATCAAACAAATATACAGAATTAGGAAGACTTGTCATGTATTTTTTGTATGCATCAAACTGTAAAGTATTCTCAAGCTTTGTGGACAGAACGACTTTTGTTGTCACAAGATCGTATTTCTTTGCTGCTTCCAAATTAGATGGTATTAAATTATTTGATTTACATACCTCAATTGTTTTTCGATTGTCTACTTGAGGAGCCTTTCCAGATATATATAATGACGGCTCTTTATTACATTCAACACCCTCCGCTGGAGTAGCCCCAGTGTCTGTACATACGGTAGTTGTCATAATGCCTGCAGGTCTATTAAACGAGAATTCAGAATATGTATTTATTACTCTCTTGAAGAATGAGTTAGCTAAGCCTAATGAAATAGTAGAAGCCCAACCGTTCGGCATAACTTCACCATTATTATTCCCATTCCATGCCCCAACTACTAAGCTCTGATTATACAAAAATGCATCTAAATCTTTAGGCCCATCAGTAGTTCCTGTTTTTCCACATACTTTCTTACCATTAATGTAGAAGTAGGGGTCCGCATATCGGTCATGAAATCCCTGCATATCACAAGCCATCCAATTTACCAAATAGGCCTCTTTCTCATCAATAACTCTTACTCCATCATCCTCTTTATACTCTTTCAAAACATTCCCTTTATTATCAACGACTTTAAGTATTGAAGTAACATCATGTTTAACTCCGCTGTTAGCCAATGTCGCATATGCATTTGTTAAATCCAAAAGCCTCATCTCTGCAGAACCCAAACCTAAGCTCAAACCATAGCTTGCTTTAGAAGATATATCTATTCCTAGCTTCTGCATCAACTGAATATATCCATCTATTCCTCCAAGCTGAAGAGTATACACTGCAGGAGTATTTCTCGACTGCACAAGAGCTTTCCTTGCTGTCATTGGCCCAAGATTGCTTCCATCCCAGTTTTTAGGATCATATGTACCAAATGAGATCTCAGCAATATCAGGAGCCTCTGTCCACGGACCATAGCCTTTAGATATTGCATTCAAGTAAACAAATGGTTTTACTGATGACCCCATTTGACGCTCACTAGTAGTAATATTTACATTTCCATCTACACGAGGATCTGTTGTGTTCCAATAATCAACAGACCCAACCATTGCCAATATTTGACCATTCTTGGGGTTTAACACAACCATGGCAGCATTATTAGCATTAAACGCCTTCGCAGATTCCACACTCTTAACAACCTCTTCTTCAGCTATTGACTGTAGAGAAGAATCAAGTGTAGTAGTTACCCTTAAGCCACCTCTCTCAACTCTATCAGCTCCAAATTCCTGTTCTAAAAGCTGTTTTACATAGAACACAAAATGCGGGGCAGTGATATCTATTTTCTTAGAGCTATATACCAGTTCTTCTTTTCTCGCTGCATCTATTTCTTCCTGACTTATACCTGTGAGACTTTGGTGTTTTTCAAGCTGATCAAGAACATACTGCCTCCTTACTTCGGCCATTTCTGGATCAGTTCCATACAAAGGAGAATACACACCAGGACTCTGTATCAAACCAGCAATCAAAGCACTTTCAGCTAAATCAAGTTCACTTACATCCTTATCAAAATATGCATTTGCAGCAGCTTGAAACCCATAATTAACGCCACCTAATGGCACTTCATTCATATACATCTGCAATATCTGATCTTTTGTAAAAGTCTGCTCAACCTGCATTGTAATTAAAATTTCCTGTATCTTTCTAGTATATGTTTGTTTGTACGCATCTTCTCCAAGAACATCATAAAGGATAGTGTTTTTGACCAACTGCTGAGTTATAGTGCTTGCTCCACGAACAATCTGCCTATGTGTTACATTCTGTATGAAAGCTTTAATTATCCCAAGATAATCCAAACCCTTATGCTGATAAAATTCTATATCTTCAGCTGCGAGTAAAGCCCATCTCGTATGTTCAGGAATCTTATCTATTGATACAAATTCTCTATTCTGATCCTTGTACACTGTATACAAAAGCTTTCCATCTCTATCCAAGATCTGAGTACTTTCATCTGAAACTCTCTCAACAAGTTGATCTGGAGAAGGTAATGATTTTTGAATATTCCTCAAATACAGGCCTACAATTAACAATCCGAGACACCCTAGAAAAAATACAACACCTATGAATATATATAATATTTTCTTGGCTTTCTTCTTAGATGATTTTTTACCTCCACTTCCAAATGCTTCAAACCTTTTTCCATCTTCATTTTTGTGATTTTTCTTGGTTACATCTGCACCATACTTCTTGAAATTTTTGTATCTATCAAGCTCTGTTGGACCAAATGTTTTTGGAAAGTTTGAAGATGGATTCCTCCTAGTCAATCCTTTTTTTTTGTTGTTACTGAGACCAAAGCTATACCTCATAAGCCATATTATGCACCAATAATACATTCAAATCAACAAGAAAATAACTATTCAAAATACCTGTATATCAACTTAAATGATGGTATAATCTGGCAATGGAAAAGAAAATACAACCAAAAACACTAAAAGGATTTAAAGACTACTTTGCACAAGATGTGGAAATTAGGGAGTATATAAAAGACACATTCAAAAATCTTGCACAAATTTATGGTTATGAGGGTTTGGAAACTCCATCTCTTGAATACTCTAACCTAATACTTGGGATAAGCGGAGAAGAAGCAGAAAAACTCTATTACAGATTTAAAGATAATGGTGGAAGAGATGTAATGCTTAAGTATGAATTAATGACATCAATGTGCCGAGCAGTTGCACAAAATATAAATAACATACAAATGCCTTACAAACGCTACCAAATACAAAATGTGTGGAGAGCAGATAATGTACAAAAAGGGCGTTTAAGAGAGTTTACACAGATGGATATTGATATATTAGGGTCTCAATCTTTATTCTGCGATGCGGAGATATTGGAGATTGGTTTAAGATTTCTCCAAAAGCTTGGTTTTAAGGAATACATTGCAAGAATTAATAACAGAAAGATACTCGCTGGAATATTAGATTATTTAGAAATTCCTCAAACTCATTTCGATGGATTCTACACATCAGTAGATAAATTGAACAAAATAGGGGAGGAAGAGGTAAAAAAAGAGCTAGTAAGTTTAAGAGGCATACCAAAAGAAAAAACTGATGAAATTATGGAAATACTAAAATTGAAAACTCTTGATGATTTGAAAAGAAATATTGGAAGTACACAAATAGGCAAAGAAGGGATAGAGGAGACAGAACAGATCTTTTCAATTTTGAATGAAACAGATTTGCCTGTTTCTTCATACATTTTTGATATTACCCTTGCGAGAGGATTAGCTTCATATACTGGACCAATTTGGGAATATGAAATAGTTGATAAAAACATTGGGTCAATAGCAGGAGGAGGAAGGTATGACAAAATTATTAGCAGATATGTTAATCAAAACATATATGCTACAGGAGTTTCTTTTGGACTAGAAAGGATACAAGAAATTCTAAAGCAAGAGAACATGTTTGGAACCAAGCTTAACAATTGTGATGTTCTTGTAATTCCTATGGACTCTAAATCAATTAAATACAGTATACAAACAGCTCAGAAATTAAGAAGTAAGGGGATCAGAACGATGGTATATCCTGAGATTAAAAAACTTAGTTCAGTCTTTAAATACGCTGACAAAAAAGGATTCCCATGGGTAATAATCATAGGGGAAAATGAAATAACTTCCAAATGTATTCAACTAAAAAATATGCGAACAAAAGAGCAGTTTTCTGCTATTCCAGAGGAAGCTGTAAAAATAATTTCTTCTAAGCAATAATTTTGTAATCTCTTCATCGTATTATTTTAATAATATGATTACTTCATATGAGAATATATCTATATTCTCCATGGATAAAGATTTTATCAAAGCTATAAAACAGGCCATTAAGCCAAATCTTTTACTTAACTCTGCACACTCCCAAATACTCGTGATTGATGAAAGATATCGCTACCCATTCAATAATGTTAAGGATAATCCATACAAAACCTACAAAAAAATACATATTGTTGAAAATATTTCATATGAAGAAGTTACTAAACTACTTTCTTCTAAAGACAACTATATAATCCAACACCCAATCAACAAGGATCTACTTAATGGGATAATTTGGAGACTTACAAACAATGATGATGAGACAGAATATCATGGGATTAAATTAAACAAAAAGGAGAACTATTTTGAATACAGATCATGTAAAATTGCTCTTTCACCAACTGAGACTTTAATTTTGAAAGTGGCTATGGAATATGAAGGCTTTTGTGATATTAAAATTGTAAATAATTATTCGAGTAACCCAATATCTAAGTGTTATCTCCAAGTTATTGTAAGTAGAATAAACAAAAAAACACAAAATATCACAGGGGTAAAAATTATGAGGAACAACAATAGGGCAGGGTACAGAATAATTATTTAACAATGCTTACATTAAACCTTCTTCTTCCATGCAGATATCTTATTCAAAGCTTCTATTGGAGTTAAGTTATTAATATCCAATTCTTGAATTTCCTTTTCTATTTCTGATTCTTTTGCTGAAAACAAAGGATACTGCAAAGAAGAGTCTCTATCCTGATTTCTCTTCTCACTTTCACTTGTTAAAAAAGTTCCTTCTCTAACAGAATTCTTCGCTGAAAACATATTTTTTTGTTCAAAACTTTCCAATATCTCATTTGCACGGTTTATAACCTTATCTGGGAGACCAGCCATCTTTGCAACATAAATTCCGTAACTTCTATCTGTTCCTCCTTCTACTATTTTTCTTAAAAAGATTACAGAACCTTTTTCTACATCTTCCTCTACCAAAACATTAAAATTCTTAACTAACCCATTCTTTCCCTCTGCAAGCTTAAGAAGTTCATGGTAGTGAGTAGCAAACAATGTTCTTGCTTTAATATCATTCAGTATGTATTCTGCCAATGCCCAAGCTATGCTAACTCCATCATAAGTGCTTGTACCTCTTCCAACTTCATCAAGTATAATCAGGCTGTACTTTGTTGCATTATTTACTATATTTGCTGATTCTTCCATTTCAACCATAAATGTACTTCTTCCACCTGCTAAATCATCAGATGCTCCAACTCTTGTGAAGATTCTGTCTGCAATTGATATATCTCCTCTTTCAGCTGGAATATAGCTTCCTATTTGTGCCATTAAGACAATTGTTGCCACCTGTCTTATATACGTTGATTTTCCTGACATATTTGGTCCAGTGAGTATGCCCATATTGCATTCTTTTTGGGACAGAAAAGTATCATTGGATATGAACTCTTCATCTGAAACAACTTCTACTATTGGGTGTCTTCCCTTTTTTATGTCAATAATCCCATCGTTTTCTCCAATTTCATAAATGTTCGGTTTAGTATAGTTATTTTTTATAGCTACATAGGCAAAATTTGAAAGTACATCTATACATGCAATAACATTTGATAGTTCTTCTAGTTTGTCTAGACTTGGCTGAAGAGAATCTCTAAAGTCACTAAAAAGTTGGTACTCCAATTCAAACAGTTTATCATGTGCATTTAATATTGTATCTTCCCTCTCTTTAAGCTCCTCCGTTATATATCTTTCAGAATTAACAAGTGTCTGCCTTCTAATGTATCGATCAGGCACTTTGTATTGATGAGTTTTTGTTACTTCAATGTAATATCCAAATACAGAATTAAATCCTATTTTAAGAGAAGAAATACCAGTCTTTTTCCTTTCTTCTTCTTCAAAAGATTTTAGCCAATTTTTTGTATCCCCCGATATCAATCTAAGTTCATCAACTTCTTTATTGTATCCTTCTTTAATAATATCTCCTTCTCCTACAGTAATCGGAGGATCATTTGAAATTGTATTATCAATTTTTTCCACTAATTTATTCAGAAATTCCAAATTCACAGTTTTGTAATCAAGATTTAATTCTTTTTTCAACATTTCAAAAATTTTTACAGAACTAGATAGTGAATATTGCAATGATTTAATATCCCTTGGGGTAGCCCTCTTTAATCCAATCTTTCCAGCAATTCTTCCTATGTCATTGATTCCCTCTAATTCATCTCTTACTTGGTTTAAGACTTCTTCATTTTTGTAGAACATTTCTACCGTATTCAGTCTTCTATCTATTTCCTTCTTACTTATCAATGGGTTCAGTATCCAAGAGTAGAGAAGTCTTGTTCCCATTCTAGTAACTGTTTTATTTAATATATCAAACAAGGATCCTTGAATATTACCTGTATACAAACTGGATACCAATTCTAAGTTTCTGATTGTCGCTTTATCTAAAACCATTGTACTATTAAGTGAGACTTTTATTGGCTTCTGTATGTGCTTAGGCTCCATAAGCTGGGTATCTTGTATATATTTAATAATCATGCCTATGGGAATAACTTCTTCTGTCTCTGTTAATCCTAGAGACTCTAAGTTTTTCACATTAAAAAATTGTGTGGTAAGTTCTGTACAGTATTTAATATTTCTCAATCCTTTTTGAACAAACTGGACAGGAATATCACCAAACATTGTTTCTGTCTCACCTTCTATCATTAATACCTCAGTAGGAGCATATTTCGCCAATATGCTTGAAATTACATCGTTGTTTCTCTCTTCACTAAGCCATATAAATTTTCCTGTGGAAACATCACACAATGAGCAGAATATTTTTTTACTAGTAGGAAAGAATGCTGCTAGGTAAGAGTCTTTCACAGCACTGGCTTCTTCACCATCTAAAGTCCCTGGAGTAACTATTCTAATGACTCCTCTTTTTACTATACCTTTTGCTAGTTTTGGATCTTCAAGTTGATCTACAACTACTACACAATGTCCGGATTGTATAAATTTAGGAAGATACTGGTCTATAGCTTTGTGTGGGAATCCTGCAAGTGGAACTTCTCCTTTTTTATTCCTTTTTGTAAGTGTAATATTTAAAACTTTAGAGGCTGTTTTCGCATCTTCTCCAAATGTTTCAAAGAAATCACCCATTCTAAACAACACTATTTTGTCAGGGTACTGTTTCTTAAAGGCCATGTACTGTTTCATCATTGGAGTATCATCCATACATGGAAGTATATCACTAGTACACAAATTCCGCCTATAGCGAGAGAGGGGTAGGATAGGGGTGTATACCTATTTCCCTAATATTATCTTGCTTTCTTCTTCAAATGCTGCCTTTCTTCCTTCTTTTACATCTTCTGGATACACACATACTCCATAAACACCCACTTGTACACAATATCGAAGAAGTGGTTTGCTGTTCTCAACTTCAACTATGATTTTTGTGCCCTTAGGTCTTCCAGCTTCCATTACGCTATCAAGTACTTTGAATACACTATGCCTAGCTAGATCATATTTTGCATCTTTCTCATCAATTTTAAAACCTTGCATTTGTCTTGCTATTGCAGGCATGTTTATGATCAACCCATCAATTTTTGCATTTAATATTTCATCAGCCAGTATAACTTCAGATGGATTATCTAATATTGCAAATATCCCAAAGGTAGAGGTTCTTCTCAGCTTTTCTCCTGAAAGAAGTTTTTTAATTTCAACCATCACATCCCCATTTACTGGTGAATGAACAGCTAATGAGATGTTCCTCTTTTTGTAAACATTTCTTAATTTTCTCACGATTACTGCAGTCTTTTTTAGTAGCTCGGGATTCGCAGTATAGTGGAGTGCTCCATGTATTTCTCCTGAAAGTTCTTCATTTTCAAATTCCTTTCCTCCACTTAAATTTCTAAAATCTTTAACTTTAGAAGATCCTATGGACAAAATTACATCATTTCCTTGTGCCAAATTCACATACTCAAGTACTTTTTCACATATTGTTTTTACATATTCCGCTTGTTCCTTTCCTTTTCCATACGACAGAGGATGTTTTCCATTCTGTATCATGATACGGTCTAGGTCTAAATACACAATACCATCAGCATTCCCAACATGTTCAAATACTCTTTTAACATCATCAACACCTATGCAATAAATCTTTGTGGCAGATGGAGGAAGAGAAGGATCCTTTGAAAGAGTAACTTCTTCATTCTGGTTATCTTCTTTAATCTCTTCGTGCTTTACTTCACCAGATACATACGCTTCAACTACAGGGTGTATTTCTGTATTGTTTTTTGCAATATTTTCCTTTTCTGTATATACTGTTCCTGCATTTCCATCTATACGAATATGATCCCCATTTTTCAAAACCTTAACAGCCCCCTGAGCTCCAACTACGGCAGGAATATTAAACTCTCGACAAAGAATTGACACATCACTAGTAATTCCTCCTGTTTCCAAGATCACTCCACCACATTCTAAAACCATAGACCTCATTTCTGGGGTATAGTTCTGTGCCACTAAAATATCCTTTCTAGTTAATTTTTTCTCATTATTTGGCTCAGCAATGAAAACATCACCCACTGCGACACCAAAGCTCGCTCCTATTCCAGAAAGAAGAAGGTCATTCTTGGTTAGATCCTTTTCATTGTTTTCTGTGCCTAAACCTTTCTTTGCTAGTGATATCAATTCTTCGAGCTTCTTACTTACTTCATCATTATTTTTCTCAACAATCTTTTGAGCTTCGTTCATTGCAGATGAAACCATTTGTCTACTTGTCTTGTACTTTTCCATAAAGGCAAGAATCACTTCCCTTATGTTTTTTCTTGATATATCAGCTTCTGAATAGACTACCTTTTGATTCCCTTCTATCTCATACAATGGTTTATTTTGGAGAATCCAAAACCTTCCTCCCGCTAGTACCCATTCAATATTTTGAGGTTCCTTTGATTTATCTTCTATGACCAAAGCTATCTTAGCTATTTCCTCCATATCTTTGTCAGAAAGCTTTTGTCTGTGACTCCAATTCATAGATATTTTAATTTTTTCTGCATTTCTGCTACTTCTACCAGAAGGTTTCATTGTTCTAACCTTCATCCACTCTTGAGGAGCTATATGTTTTTCTAATATTGCTAAGTCCTTTTTATTCAACAAATATGAATCTGGTGTTAGTTCTCCAGATGATATTACATCTCCTAATCCATATACCGCCTCTATGCTAAGTTTTGTGTAGTCTTGAGTTATTGGATCGACAGTAAATATTACTCCAGAGATTTCGGATTGAACCATTCTCTGGACAACAACCGCCATTTTTACATCAGCAAGGTCAATCCCTGATTCTGAGGCATATGCCACTACATCATCAGTAAATACCGATGCATATACTCTTTTTATTGAATTAAGTAGTTCATCAAATTTTCTTACATTCAATTCAGTACTAAATACACCATTAAACGAAACATTTTTATCATCAGGAAAAATTACCGAAGATCTTACAGAAACCCATGCTTCTGTAAACCCAGATAGTCTAGTATATGCACTCAATATCTCTTCTTCAACCTCTTTGCTAAATTCACATTTAAGGAACGCCTCCTCAATCTCTCGTGATTCAGGGTTTCTTCCCTTTGCAAGAAGTTTCTCTTCAACAGATTCAAAGGCACTCAAACAAAAATCAGTAAAAACATCTCCAGATACTACAAAAAAATCAGGAACAGGAACGTCCATATCCTTAAGCCTAAAAAGGCTGTACCCTTTTCTTCCAATTTTATCTTTACTCAAATCTTTAAAAGAGAAATCCTCAAAAAAGAATACTGGACTCTTCTTAACTACAGAACTTTCCATCTATACTGGGCAGTACAAAATTTATATTCCCATCTAAACAATACCTTTAGCTTTTATTTTTTGCAAGTCTATATAGAATTCATAGAGAATTTTTAGAATTACTATTCCGGGAAGAGCTAATAATCCTCCAATCGGACCAAATACAATTATTGACGCTACCACTCCAAGCATCACTACAAGTGGTTTTAATCCAATCACATTTCCCATAATCCTTGGGTATATTAGCGTATTTTCAACAGGCTGATACAGAGCAAGAAATGCCAGAACAAAGGCTGCTTTAACTGGACCAACGATAAGCAACGTTATCAAAGACACAATGACTGTGGCTAAAGTAGATCCAATATTAGGAATCATTCCCATTAATGCTATAAACACAGCAAAAGGTATAGCAAAAGGAATTTTTAATATACTTAGAACTATACTCGAATAAATCATCGAAAGGAGACTAACTAAACCCTGTCCAAGTATCCAGTTACCTAACTTTCCCTCTACATCAGCAATTAGCTTTCTTACTCTTTCTTTCTTTTCATCAGATGTAATTCTCAACAAAAGTAGATCAAGCAAAGAATCATGTTCCAACATCAAATATATTGAAAACATCATAGCAGTAATTAATGTTCCAATGGAGGAGAAAAAACTTGAGAAGAATGACGTTATACTCTTCATACTATCAATAGTAGTAAGACTGTTTACACTGTCCATCAGAGATTTTTCAAAAGCACTCATATCGATAGTATTCCCAGCAATTGTTACATTCTCTATACTTTGTGTAACTTTTCCAATCCATTCAGGAATAGCTCCTACAAAATCACCAAGCTGAGTTACCAGTGGCACTATAACAACAGAAAAAATGGATATCAAAACCAATATTAATCCAGCATATGCAATAAAAATAGCCAAGTGTTTAGAAACACCCTTTTTTCTTAATTTCGAAACTATTGGAAGACAAACCGACATCAGTACAAAGCTGAGCATAAGGAACAAAGCTATTGAAAATATCTGCTTCCTAAAAAACACAATACACACACCGAGGACAATAAAAAACTTCAACCTACTAGACAAATCTATCACCACCATTTGCGGAGAACTCTCACCACCTGTTGAATTTTCTTTAACAGAAAAAACCTTTGTCATAGTCGTGCTAGATTATACCAAAAAGGGAGGATTTTTTCCTCCCTTCTCAAAATTTACTTTAAGATATTCTAAGAATTATCCTACCTTTCCATAATTCTTCTTCACAAGAACTATTCCAGAGCTGAGCATAAATGATGCTATGGCAAGCAATCCAAAAATGGACATTAATTCATTCTGCAAAATATATTCTAAAGCTTCCCCTAAATTACCAGATGCTACTGGAAGAGTAGAATCGGTAACTCCAGCTCCATTAAGATCTCCAACTGCCTCTCCATTTACATCACTATCCAAAGAGTATGCAACTTTAATTTTTTCTTCTACATTTGTAACATTACCAGCTTTATCCTTTATTTCCATAGTAAAGACATTCGGACCTTCATCTAGTGCTATTCCCTTAACAGTAAAATTCCCAGAATCATCACACTCACTTCGGTAAACACTTGTTCCTCTCTTCACTGCTACTTCGCACCCTGCTTCCGAAACTCCTGCCAAAGAAAATGTTGAAGTACCAACCTCTGATGGATAGGTTATCTTCTGAAGTACCGGACTTGTTTTATCCACCTCAATAACCTTTGATTCTGATTTATTTGACATGTATCTTTTTGGAAAACCTTTTACACCTGCAACCGCAACTTCATATTTTCCTTCACCAAGCACAGGATATTTGTATGAAAAATTTCCATCTTTATCTACATCTGTTTTCCCTATATATTCACCATTAACATAAAGGAAAACATCATTGTATCCAGAAGCTATTCCCTCTATCGTTATCTCATCAGTATTTACAATATTGTTAGATTCAGAGACAAAAGGAACTTCAAGATTTTCATCTAATTCAGGCTCTCTGTTATATTTAACAAAAGAAAAGATGCCATAACCAACAAGTGCTATTCCTAAGATTATAAATACAGTCCCAAGCGTTCTTGAAATTTTATCTTGATCCGCAACTTTGGCAGTTTTAACCTCTACTTTGGAAACCATGGAATCTTTTTCCTTTCTCTCTTTCCCATATGATGTTTCCGCAGAGATGTTTTTCTTTTTCTTTGCCACCTTTAGCCTATATTAAAATTTATATGTTCTCTTAAATAGGATAATATAATTACATAGATAATGCAATATGTATGCAAATTTAGTAGAATACTAGCTGAAAGATGAAGAAACAGATAAAAATTACAATTACACTTTTTGTATTACTATTGGTCTTTGTTCCCTCTATTATTTTTCTAATTTTCCCAATCCAATCAGAGTTAGCAATCAAATTTGACAAAATAAGACCATATACAATCTCAAGAAAAGCTACCATAGCAACACTTTCTGCCGTATCACCGAGCAGAACAAAATACTCAGAACAAGTACTAGGAACGTCAACAATAGAAGAATCTCTAGGAGACGCAGACATAACAATAGATAAAAGCAGAATAGAAGGAATTAATACTTTACTTGAAATCCCCTCACTAGATATCAGCGGTATGATATTTCAAGGAGAAGATTCATCTACTATGGATAAAGGATTCTGGCATTTTCCTCTTTCAAAAAATCCAGGAGAAAAAGGGAATGTTGTCATAATAGGGCATAGATTCATGAATATTCCTCCAAAAAAAGATACTTTCTTCAATTTGGATAAAGTAGATATAGGGGATAGAATTCACATTACAAGTGATTTGGGAGAATATAACTACATAGTATTAGAAAAAAAAGAGGTAGAACCAAACGATATTTCAATAATTCAGGATACCGATGACTACACGCTAACTTTGGTAACATGTACCCCTTTGTGGACCTCCCAGAAAAGGCTTGTCATCGTTGCCAAACTAGACAAACTATACAAAAAAGTGTAGACTTTGCCCATTATCTTACATATATATAAATAGTCATGGATGACAATTTTTACACTAGAAAAGATGTGGATCAAAGCACAGTAGAGCTTACCATAACCATACCAAGAGATGCTTTTGATAAAAGCTACAAGAATCTACTTGAAGAAAACACCAAAAAAGCACAACTTAATGGTTTCAGAAAAGGAAAAGTTCCAACAGATATAGTTGAGTCACAAGTAAGCAGTTCAATTAAAATAGAGACTCTTGAAAAGCTTATCCCTCTATACTTAGCTACCGCATTACAAAAAGAAGGTCTTTTGCCGGTTGCTCCACCAGAATACAAGGATTTTCCCAAACTCGATGGAACAGAGGATATTACACTAACAGTGTTAATAACGATAATGCCGGAGTTTAAGCTTGGAGATTTAAAGAAAATCAATGTTCAAAAGCAAGATGCTGTAATTACAGATGAGGAAATAAACGAAGTTCTAACAAATATCTTTAAGAACAACAAAACCGAATTCAAGGAGATGAATGATGAATGGGCTAAGGAGACTGCAAAAATATTGAAGGCTGAAGAGGTTAATAATATGCAAACATTAAGAGAATACATTAAAAATGTATTAAAGACCCAAAAAGAAGAAGCTCTCAAACACCAGTTAGAAGAACAAGTACTTGAACAGGCTGTAAAACTCTCAAATATATCCATACCTCAACCAGCAATAAAATACGAAGCAGAAGAAAGAGAAAGATCATTTGAACATGATATGCAGGCAAGACAAATTAAGGTTGAGGACTTTTTGAAGGCAAATGATATAACTATTGAAAAAATGAGAGAACTATGGCTCGAAGATGCTAAGCAAGCATTAGAGACAGACGCATTTCTAAAAGCATATATGAAGGAGAGAGGAATTAAATTCAATGATGAAGATTTAGCCAAAAAGATAGAAGAGATAAAGAAAAATGCTCCAAAGGATACAGACCCAAGTATATTTGAAGATGAAGAATGGAAAGAGTACATTCGAAGAGTTTCAATGAAGGATTTAGCTTTCAAAAGATTCATTGAAGAGGTAGTACCTAAGTAGAAATATAAATTGTAAGCAATAAATAATATGGTATTGATTCCTACAGTCATAGAAAAGGAAAGAGGAGGAGAAAGAGCATATGATATTTACTCACGTCTTCTTAAAGACAGAATCATTTTCGTGGGAGATGAAATCGAAACAAACATGGCTAATACAGTTATTGCACAATTACTATTCCTAGAAAAGGAGAATCCTGATGCTGACATTCAAATGTTCATAAACTCACGTGGAGGACAAATAACTGCAGGAATGGCCATAGTTGATACTATGAATTACATTAAATGCGATGTTTCAACAATAGCCGTTGGGATAGCTGCATCAATGGGGACAGTTTTGCTTGCAAATGGGAAGAAAGGAAAAAGATTTGCTCTTCCAAACAGTAAAATACATATACATCAACCATTGGGTGGAGTAGAGGGACAGGCAAGTGATATTGCCATAGAAGCAGAAGAGATATTAAAAACTAGGGAGGTTATTTACAAGATGCTTTCTGAAACTACTGGAAAAAGCATAGAACAAATACAAAAGGATGCAGATAGAGATAAGTATTTCACTGCGAAAGAGGCTATGGAATATGGATTAATAGATAAAATAATAGAAAAAAGAAAGTGATTGAAAATCAAGCAGAAAACGATTACAAGAATGAACAGATGATAAGGGTTAAAGATCAAATAGAAGACCTTATGAGTCATGGTGAAGGAGATGAGATAATTGATGACATATTGTATGACATCTCTCTGCAGGAAGTTGATCAATATCTTAATGATGAATATATCAAGGTGAACTGCCCTCGTTTTAGTTCTTGTACTGTAAAAGATGAAGATACTTTCAACATGCTATGTGACTACATGAATATCAAAATAGGAGATGAATATATACATAAAAATTCCTCACAAAAAGTTTACTTCATAGAAGGAGATCAATATGCATTAACTCTAATTCCTATGCAACTTAAAGACAAAAATATAAACTACAGAATTGAGGCACTAGAAAATGCTCCTGATTTCATAACTGAAATGTATGCAAATCTTGAGGAAGAAAAAAAGAGTAGGAAAGAGAGTAAAAATGATGAGTATAGGATTAGATTTGATAAATTTGGCAATAGAATATAGAATACGCTTGTGTTTGGGCGATTAGCTCAGCTGGTTAGAGCGTCACATTGACATTGTGGAGGTCACAGGTTCGAGTCCCGTATCGCCCATTTTAGTATTAGAATATTTCCTTTCAATAACAAAAACATCTGGAGATAATCCTCCTTCGTTTGTGTGAATAATACTTTTGCATTTCCATACTTGTTTACTGAAAGTTTCTCTAAGCAATCTCTTTTCTTGTGTTAAAAGTACTAATTTACCTTTCCTTCTTAATACTTTAAGAGCAGTCTTTTCCAAACAGTCATACGCTTTAATATTCTCCTCATGACTTCCTGTTCTAATTCCAAAAGGAAGGTTTGATATTATCAAATCAATATTTCTCTTAGTCAGTTTAACATCACAAATATCACTTTGGAACAAAGTATATTTACTACTGTCTATACCAGCTTCTTCAAAATTAATTCTGCTCTTTTCTACTGCACTTCCACTTTTATCCGAGCATATGGCTCTCTTGCAAGAGAAATAGAGTAGGGCAGTAATTGGAATTACACCAGCTCCACAAAATGGATCATAAATAATCGAATTATCATTAACTCCTGCAACCATACACATAATGTATGCCAAGCATGGATTTATACCAGCAGGAACAAATTCTTTACGCCATCTCCTTTTAGATAAATCTATTCTTCTGCCATCAGCTTCAACAGCATATCCAGACATTACCTTTCTAAACTCCAAAATATTACTAACATCACAATCAAACTCGATATATTCACTAAATTCTCCAGTAACATAAATATTTGGAAATTTGTTCTTCAGTTCCTCAAGAACATAATCTTTTGTCCCTTTTAAGAAATACAACCTATACTTCATCTGAACATTACATTTTTAAGAAATATCTTTAAGCACTCCAATCATTTCATCTAAACTTCTTGATTCTAACAGTTTCTTCCTCAATATTCCTGCATCATCAAAATTATTCAAATACGCTTTTACATACTTTTTTTGACAGTCAAAAGGCTTTGATTCTCCCCAAAACTCCTGAAAAAGCATTAAATGTTTTAATAAGGCTTGTATCCTTTCCTCCCTAGGAATATTTTCTCTGCCAGAAAACAACCATGGATTATTCAATATCCCACGCCCAATCATAAAGCCATCAAGATTATATTTTTTGCAATATTCTTCACCTTGATATATATCCTTCAAATCACCATTGCCAAGTATCTTCGTTGAAGGAGATACCTTATCTCTCAGATCTGCACATTTTCCAATCAAATTCCAGTTGGCAGGAACAGCGTAAGTTTCTTTTGACAGCCTTCCATGAATTATGATCATATCAAGATCCTGTTCTAACAAAAATCCTATCCATCCCTCTATATCAACCTTATCAAAACCAAGTCTTGTTTTTACAGACACTGGAATACCTGTTCCTTCCAAAGAATTTTTTACAGCATCTATTATTTCCTTCACTAAAGGCTTATTATTTATCAATGCAGAGCCTCTTCCTCCAGATATTACATCGTGCACAGAACATCCTATGTTTATATTTATCCCATCAGGTTTTAATTTTTTTATCTCCTTAATCGTTTCAACATACATAGCAGGATTATTTCCCCACAACTGTATAACTATTGGGTGTTCTTTCTTTGTAAACTTTATTCTATGCTCAACATTTTTGCGACCCTTAGAACAAAAACCTTCTACATTTAAGAATTCTGTAAAAAATAGGTCTGGCTTACCAATATCACATAAGACCTGTCTAAACACAGAATCTGTGACACCCTCCATTGGAGCAAGTGCTTTAATCAACATAATTATGAGTATAGCAAAAAGAAAAGATTCTTACACAATTATTTTCAATCTGTAAGCTTTACCACAATTACTCTTTTATGTATACTTTACATGTAATTAATACTGCCTAAAAATGGAAGCTAAAAATGCAATCTTGGACGGCTCTGGCCAACAACTGCTTAATCAAAATAACATAGATTCTTACCTAGAAATCTGGATATATTCAGTACAAGACTTCCTAAAGTGGTGGTATGTGCAAATGCCGTTATGGCATCTAAGAAGGCTTGGCAGAATTTCAGTGGTGGTCGATGATTTTCTTTCCATAACTGTATTACTAAAGAATTTTTTCCTGCCATGGCATAGAGATTACTCATTCATAGGATATTTCTTTGGAATAATAGTGAAACTTCTATATTTACCCATTGCTATTGCCCTTTACGTCACCGCAGTTTCTATCTATATAGCATGGATTATTATTTGGTTAGCACTTCCGATAGCAACATCAGTCTTTGTTTTAATATCAATATTTAGATAGTATGTCCATTGAGTTTGATAGCACAAAAAAAACACTCATAGGAAAGCATAACAGTGCAAAAGATACATTTAGTTTAGTAGAAAGAAAAGATTCCATAACCAATGGGGCTGATGAATCATTATTCTTAATCACAAGAGATCAATTCTTCTCAATAACAACAGCGCAGGTTCAAACTATCCTCAAGAATTTTCCAAAATACATCAATTTTCACAACATGAAGAGATTGATAGCAGATATCTTCGTGATAATTGGGGTATTCATAGCATTCGGCCTAATATTAAAATATGTATCACTACTTGAGAACTACCCTACTATTTTAAATATCTTGTCCTCTAAACCAACCAGCATCATTTTTGGACTCTCAGTTCTTTCTATAATAATTCTTTGGCATGATTTTTACGAAGACAAAAGCCACCCTATACAAATACCTAAAACAAAAAAGATACCTCAAAAAGATATTGATGAGATAAAAGCAATTGGATTCAAATTTGGCAGATATGCACATTTGAACATAATCTCATTCGCAGATGAGGAACTTCTACAAGAAATATGTATGTATAACAATGATGGAGTTATCAATCTTTTTGGTATTTACAAAGATCTAATAGATAACTGCTATGAAGTTAAGCAAATTGTAAGAAGATCTGGAATTGCCTTAGATTCTTCAATAATTGAAAGTGAACATATCACATTTGAAGAATTAGAAAATATTTCAACAGAATCTCTAAGAGATCTTTTTGTCTACACAATGCAAGAAGGAGTTCTTACCGAATCTTCAAAACTCGGACCAGAGCATCTATTTCTAGCTATCACTCATATTGTTCCTTCTCTTCAGAAATTCTTAAAGAAAAGCAATATAACCATAGATGTAATGAGAGAAGTATGTGTCTATCAAAATGATTTAATCAGAAAAAAGCAGATGGCAAATTATCTTGATCCAAATGTTCCATACTTTAGAAAAGGCGGAATAATGAGTCAGCTGATATATGGATACACTTTTGTACTAAGTCATTTCAGCGTTGAAATAAACAAACAGGTAGCCGAATCTCCTGATATATTTGGAATAGGGCATGAAGAAGAAATTGATACAATTGTTTCTGTACTTGGTAAACTATCAAGCAAAAATGCTCTCTTAATAGGGGAGGCTGGTGTTGGAAAATCAAGCATAATACTTGGAATTGCACAAAAAATAAATCATGCTGATGTTCCACCTCAACTCAAAGATAAAAGAATTATTCAACTTGATCTAAACAGTTTAACCGCTGTATCTCAAAGGGTTTCCAATCTTGAAGAAATGGTAATAAAAGCAATCTCAGAATTGGAAAAGGCAGGAAATGTAATTTTATATATAGACGAAATTCAGCAACTAATATCTGCAGGAAGCAATGATGCAGGATACAGCCTAGCAAATGTACTCCTCCCATACATTCTTAACAGCAAATTTCCAATAGTCGGAACAATCAATTATTCAGATTACAAAAAATATTTTTACAGCAATGAATCACTTAGGCAAAGCTTTACAAATATTGAAATTAAGGAAATATCTGCAAATGATGCTCTGAGAATATTAGAGAGCAAAGTTCCATCTTTAGAAAAGAATTTTAATTGCTTCATAACTTTTCCAGCCCTTGTTGCAGCTGTTGATATCTCACAAAGATATATTAAGGAAAGAAAATTACCAAGTAGTGCAGTCCAAACAATAGAAGCAACATGTGCATGGGCACAAAATAATGGAATACAAAAAATAACTGCAGAGCATGTTTCTAAGGCAATATCTCTACAAAAAGGAATAAATATAACAGCTATAGATCAAGAGGAAAGTAATAGACTAATGAAATTAGAAGAGAATATAAGAAGTAGAGTAGTTGGTCAGGACGAAGCAGTTACAGCAATATCAGAAGCCCTTAGGAGAGCTAGAACTGATATTAGGAATCCAAACAGACCAATAGGAACATTCCTGTTCATGGGGCCAACAGGAGTAGGAAAAACATACCTTGCTAAGGTTGTTGCAGAAGAATTTTTTGGAGGAAAAGATAATATGATCAGATTAGATATGTCTGAGTATCAAGATATTTCCAGTATTGAAAAATTCTTAGGCAGTAATTCAGGTGAGGGGGTTCTTGGACAAACATCTATCTCACTTGTTGATAGGATTAAGAGTACTCCAAATTCGGTTGTGTTGTTTGATGAGATGGAGAAGGCAAATCCTAAGATACTCGATTTGTTTCTACAAATATTTGATGATGGTATATTAACCAGTTCACAAGGAGAAACTGTTGATTTCACAAATGCAATTATTATATGCACCAGTAATATCGGAAGTCGTATCCTTCTTGAATCTTTAAATCAGAAAAATGTACTTTGGGAAGAAGCAAAACAAAGAGCTCTATTAGAACTTAGACAATCACTAAAACCGGAATTGCTGAATAGATTTGACAGAATAATAGTTTTCTCTCCTCATGACATGAAGAATTTAGCGAATATAGCAACATTGCAACTTACTGAACTTGCAGAAAGACTTCTTCAAAAAGGGATAACCATAAAATGGTCAGAGCAGATACCTATGCTCATAGCAAATAAAACAAATGATCCTGGAAATGGAGCAAGACCATTAGCTAGGTATATACAAGACAATATAGAAGGACAGATAGCGAAAGGAATTATAGATGGCTCCTTAAAGCCAGGAGAAGAGATTACCATAAAAGAAAGCTGGATTGTTTAATATTTCTTACACCATATAAATAATTTGCCACAATTATACTGATAATATATAATACCTGAGTTAAGCTATTTAAGTAGATA
>Ga0116192_1000592_pt1 | contig 27144 bp, 19 predicted proteins | sample AD_UKC113_MetaG_FD_89876 | JGI IMG/M metagenome (GOLD analysis project Ga0116192, IMG submission 89876) | Active sludge microbial communities of municipal wastewater-treating anaerobic digesters from Hong Kong - AD_UKC113_MetaG | ecosystem: Engineered > Bioreactor > Anaerobic > Digestate...
GATTTACTACCCACCATTCTTCATAATCAACATCTGCTGTAAATTTTGAATGATACACCATACCGATTTGCCAGCGTTCGCCTAGACGATATAATGCACCTAAGGTTACATTTGTCCCTTCAAAATTACGGTATTTTTTTCGTATGACTGTATGTGAAAAGGAGGAACGGTCAACCTGTCCATTTGTCTGAAATGTCCGATATTCATCCTGGTCAACCGTCCATTCATTATTGGATAGCAATGATTGGTCCCACAAATTTAAAACAACTCCGACAGACAATCGGTCTGTTATTTCGAAGCCCAGAGCCGGTGATAAGGCTGCCAATTGTCCACTTTGTTTATAATCCACAAATGAATGTAATCCAAGAGTGTTCCCTAATGCCAGAGCCGAAATATCACGATAGAAAAAGTCCATCTCTCGTGAAAAATCATACTTTGCCTGATAATTCAGACTTAAAACGATATTTCGTCCTTTTATCGTTCGCCGAAACGGATAGACAAAACTCATGTAGTTTAACTGATTGAAATCAACCGAATAATTCCCATCAAGTTCAGGGTGAGGTAAAGATTCAAAATCTTCACCGAGATATTTATAGGTATATACCACAGAAAATTCAGGTCGTTCTAACTGTGTTAAACCGCCGGGATTCCATGAAGCGGCAGTGGCATCATCTGCGACAGCGATAAAAGCACCGCCCATACCAATAGCACGAGCACCGCTACCAATCACATTTGGCGAAGAATTAATTGGTATGCCCTGCGACCATGCGTCCCGGGGAATACACATAATAAGTGCGACTGTAAAAATGCTACATAGTAATTGAAGGTAAACCTTTTTCAATGGCTACTCCCTCCGACGGTTTAGATGTATCTATTATTATTTGACCTCGCACACTGCTCGAGGAAACATTTACTATTCGCGATTTGTAGAGAACATCATAATCAGCGGGCTGAGTAATAGCACCTGTATCAGGGTCTAACCATGCAGGCGAAGATTCATATAGTATTAAAGCATAAGTTCCCGGTTTAATCCCATCGTCTTCTGCCCAGTTAAATAGCACCTCATATTTTGTGCCTGAACCGCGGAAGTCCAGCACCTCACCTGATAAGCGTGGGAAGTAATCTGCTAACTGTCGAGCTAATACTTCGCACTTACCTTTGATAAGCTCGCCATTATTGGTGTCATCAATAAATCCATCAAAAATGGATATAATTTCGGAGGTCTCTGTGTTTATCAAACGCAATTTTACTTCTGCTGACTGTTCGCTGCGTGAGAAAACCTCACCGACTACGAAAACTTGTGCAGGCACAATCCGCCCTATATCCAGAGCACGATTAGGGTCAGCCAGGCCTGCGGACAATTGCTGTTCATTCAACACATTTTGAAGATAAATTCGGTCTAACACATAGAACCGTCCTTGCTTTTTTACAACTCCTTCCAGTGTAGTCCGCAAATCGTTGCCAAAGGTATCTGTCGGTGTCCTTCCTCCAATGGCAAGAAAAGCAATGCTCATCTTCGTCTCATCTTTATTAACAAGCACCGGCTCCACTTTTACATCCATTTCCTTTACTGCCTTTTCACCTTCCATATTCTGTGTTTCTATGGCTAATTTCATAGTCCCGACGCCTGAAGACAATAATTCGTTTGGCAATGGAACACGCTTGTTGAACGCTTCCTTCGGTGCACCTGTCAACTGTGTATATGGTTCACCATTAATGAGCAATGCCTGCACACTGCTTGAACTGGTGACCTCTCCTGACACACGAATAACACGATTGTGCTTTGATGGCTTATCAGGAGTAGGTGCTTTAATGCTAATATCTATTCCCTTAGTATCTGTCTGGGCATAGATAAGGTTGTGGAATAAACCTTCAGGTAAAGATGCAGAGGCTAACTGATAATTTAATTCTCCACCCTTCTGTGCAATACACCATAACATAGCCGATTGCGAACGAGGCTCACCCTTAAAAACTTTCAATGCTGTCCTTGTCTCATTGCCAGCAACATCTCTAGCAGAGATTACAAAGATATTTTCCCCTTCCTTTAATTGCACCGCTGAATGAATCTCTTGTCGCTGTTCACCTGTTTGTTCTGAAATGATATTATTATTTAACAATATTTCCGATATGCCTGAATCGTCAACCGCAACTCCTTCAATAAGCACCTCATTCTCATTAGTAATAAGAAAATCGCTGGGCTTGAAGATACCAATAGTCGGACCTGTGAGGTCTACTTTACTTGACAAATCAAAAGTGCTCTCCTTGCCTGCGAGGTCTCGCGCAACAATTGTAAAACTTTGTAAGCCTTCCTTAATATCAATAGCCTGCTCAACTACAACTGAATTTTCACCATGTCGCAAAAACACAGGGCTCTGATTCACAGATATTTGTTCTATGCCCAAATCATCATTGCATTCAATCCGCAAAATGGTATTCACCTCTTTTATAATAGAAGCGGAAGTCTGCTTTTTATTTTTATCTTTTGTTACTTCCCCACTAATTTCGACAAGTTCTGCTTTTACTCTGGGCGATTCGGTATCCTTCAATTCACCCCGCGATATTTGTTCCTTAACAATTAAATCAAGATAATACCTCGCTCGTTCCGTATCTATCTGTGATATTGAAGTTCTCAAAAGGTTCTCTGCTTCTGCAAGTTGCCCTTTTTTGTAGAGGGTAATGCCCAACTCACGGTTTGGAAAATATTCTACAAAGTGCAAGCCATAAGTGCGTGCCTGCCATGTATCGTGGGAACGACTTTGAATTGCAGTTCGTAAGTCCTGTTCCGCCTCGTCTAAAAAACCACCTGCTAAAAACGAACATCCACGCTCATAGTAATTCCACCATCTGCCATGAAATACACCAGAGGTTACACCGTAAGATTTCCCTTCAACGGTATATTTGTCGGGTATGGAAGTCTGGCAACTCCAAAATAAGCAAACACACAATAAAAATAGATTTGAAAATAAACCTCTTTTTCTCACACATAACTCCCTAAACTTGGTTTTTAACTTTTTATTCCTTTATTATCTATTTTACCATTTATTTTTAAAAAAGATATAAAAATTTTTTCATAAATTTAATTAATTATTAAAAATATTGTAATTTTTAAAATAATAAAAGGAAAAAATGAAATCTTTATTTTATACTTTATTGCTTTTTTTATATCAGACTCAACTTATTCCATTAGAAACTATTGATTACCTGGACACAAATGAATTTGTTAATGGTTTTGTTTTGACTACTTCTCGTCCTGTGGATAAACCAAACATTCTTGGTGTTTTGACACTCTGTCCTAATAAGCAGACAAATAATAAGCCTACATGGCAATTGGCTCAATGGGGGACTCAATTTTTGTTAACACCGGGTTCATTCAATCAAGTGAATGAAACCACATGGACAATAAAAAATCAAGCAAAGCAGATTACTATACAAGAAGAAAATCAGGATTGGGGTATCTCACTAAATTGTAATGGTATTGTTGAATATCAGGGAAGGTTGAGAAAATATGGTGAACCATGGCCTCATTTACTTATTGAAAAAAATTTCGATGAAGGTATAAAAATTCTTGGGAATAATATCTATTTCAATATAGAATTTCGGATTACAAATTGTAGTTGCGACCCAACCTTGAAAGATAAACTTGACCCTACCTTACACACTGCACAAATTACTGCCTACTGGACAGTGAGAAATGCAAATTCCAAAAGCAAAGATTTTAATGAATATTTCTGGTTTGGAATCCCGCTTTTTGATGCTCGCTGTCCTATTCCACCTGAATATATTAATGTAGATAAAGGTTCTACATATACGACGAATAAACTAATTGCAGTAATAGATGGTAAACGGTTTTATGACCATAACACAGGTGATGGTGATTGGAAAAAACTTAATATATTGTTGAATCCGCTTTTTGAAGAGGCATTGAATAAAGGCAAGGCACAAAATTTCCTAAAAGACTCTAATATTGAAGACCTTGTTCTTAGTTCTTTCAATTTAGGATGGGAAATCACAGGTCCCTATAACGCAGAGATTCAAATAAAACACCTTTCTCACCTTTGCGGTGCTAATATAAAAAAGATTTTTTAATTGGAATAAACATAACTCCTAAAAACAATTTGAGATAGATTTACTAAATATAGTCTATCTATCAATTCCTTTACTTCATAAAAATATTGGAATTGACAATATTAATCTTTATCTTTTTAACAGACAAAATTGCTGAATAATAACTCTGTATAATGTAGTAAACTACTATGATTTGTTTTTTAAAGCTTGTTTCTTGCCTTTGTTCCATCCAGAAAGGTGAGATAACCGTTGAAAGAATGTTAAAAAAAGGATTTCAAAAGTGTCGGTATAAGAAAGTTTCTTTATATTGCATTTCTTCCATTGATATTTGAGGTCTCGGAATCCACTCCGAATTCCCGTCATAGGAGGCAGCATAATATAAGCAGGCCAGTAGTTCTCATAATCGGGTATTTGCTCTGGATTTGGGTATATTTCGTCTATGTTCAGGTGTTGATGAAGAACCAGACTACAACCGTAGCCGTAGTTATACCAGGTTTTCAGGAAAGAGCGAAAGTTTGTATCGAAATCATGATAAACGATAGCGTCTTTTTGATATGCAAATCGCCAGCCTTTTTTCCACAGATGAATACTTGCTGCAACATCTTCTCCGCCAGGATTACGAATATCTTCGGCGAAGCCCCCTACTTCAAGTAAAGGCTTTTTCAAAAAGCAGCAATTACAGGTAACAAGGTAATGAAGTTGTTCCGGTGGCTCTAATACATGATGAAATAGGGAATGTCGGGCGAACATAGATTTTTCAGATATGGCTTTTACCTTTCCTCCAACACCAACAATTTTTTCTTCCGCGTTTAATGCAGAGGTAATCCTTTTCAACCAGAGAGGATGCACTCTACAATCAGAATCTGTAAACGCAACAATATCTCCGCGAGCCATTTCTAATCCTGTATTACGAGCAGTGCCCGGTCCACTATTTTTAGGTAGGCGGGTATAACGAAAATTGTATAAATGCCACTTCTTAGCCCATTCTTGACATACAGCAGGTGTATCATCCGAAGATGCATCATCTGCCACTATGACCTCAAAAGGTTCTTCATATTCTAATGAATCAAATGAAGCGAGAAGATTTTGTAATCGAGTTGAGTCGTTATATGCAGGGACAATTATAGATGTTTTTATATCAATCATCTTATTCAAAAGCCTTAATTTTGTTCATCTCCGATTTTGAATTTAACACCACCATCAAAAAGTAAATGTGTTCCTTTACTCAAATGAAACACCGATTTTTGCTCAGGTGTTGCAATCGCTTGAATAATCCTCGCACTTAGAGAATATTCAGGATTAATCGCTGTCATACGGAACATGTTCTTTTGTTTTGTGAAAAGTTGCACCTGAGGTAAATCTTTACCCGTTGCAATTATATAATCCGAAGGGTGATAGTCATTATTCAAATGACGATATTCAACTTGTTCAGGTGGAATCTCAGAAAAAATTCCTGATTCTAATTGTGTTTCCCAATTTTGATAGTCATAAATTAAACCAATAGAAAGATTATATTCTTCTAAAACGAGGTCTTCATTTATAGTAAGCCATACTTTTGTATTAAGAAGATTGTTATTAGCGTCAGGTAGAAACTCCCACTTTAACGAGATTGGAAATCGTTGTGATTCACCTTCAAATATCCATTTGTTATCTTGCTTATATGGCGCTTGCCATAAAAAAGTTTGACTAAGGAACCACATTCCTTGCAATCTAAATTGAGCGTGGAAGTGAACTGCCTGTGTGATAGGTTTCATACTTTTCTCGTGGATAAACTCGATAAAACCCTCACCCAATCTCAACTCAATATCTTTCAGGAAAATAGTTCTCTGTTGAATCCATGCAGACTTCCATTCCTCGTATTGCTGCTTTGTCGCAAGTGTAATTTTTAACTTACCAATAGAATAAAGTTTTGACATTTGAAAATTGTTTGTTTCAGGAATTTGTAAATGGCAACTAATGAACCGAGAACGACCGATATAATCTGTGTTTCCAATAGTAATTGACAACCCGGGCTCATTTGTCTCGTATCCTATTTTTAATAAAGGATAATCATCAGTTGCACTTAATAAGAACGCAGAAGTTTCACCTACCTTAGGCGTAACCATAGGCACCCAACCTAAATTTCCGGGCAGAATATCTGTAAACTTTCCTTCATGCCCAGCATAAAAAAATTGATTATAAATCTCAGGAAGAAAAATTCGGAACTCTAATGCCTGGATTTGAATTTCTTTTAGTAAACTAAATGACGGCGATAATGTAAGAATATTATCCTGAATGTTTACATTCCATTCCCATTGAAACGGCAGACGGTATAAACTTCCCTGGGCTATTAATGATTGGTCCTGTCGCTCAGTGACAAGCCAATCCCCCATCGAGGAAGTATGTGCCTGCTGTAAATGAACAGTAACACCTTCAATACCTAATGGTGAAGTTATTTCTCTTTTTTCATAGAACAACGAAACCTTGCCATGACTGAAAATGGCTTCAAAATCTTTTGAAATATTTGAAATAGTATGTATACCTTCTGCTCTCCCAATTTGACGAAGGTAAAAATCAATTGTCCCGGAGACAGAGCCACGGTCTATTAGTTTACCGCGGTCAAGAAGAAATACACGATTGCAAAGGGCGTTTATTGTGCCAAGGTCATGTGAAACGAACACAATGGTCTTCCCTTGCTCACGCAATTCACCTATGCGTAAACGGCACTTGCGTTGAAATTCTTCATCGCCAACTGACAGCACCTCATCAACAATAAATATATCAGGGTTTACGAAGGAAGCCACAGCAAAACCGATACGGACATACATTCCGCTACTGTAAGTATCTACGGGCTGGTCAATAAACTCACGGATACCAGAGAAGTCAATAATCTGTTCAATAACTTCATCCACTTGTGCTCGTCTCATACCTAAAAGCCCTGCATTTAAATAAATATTTTCTCTACCTGTTAGTAATGGATGAAAACCTGCACCTAATTCTAATAATGAAGCAACTCGTCCATAAACAAGCACTCTACCTTCCGTTGGAAGGGTTACCCCAGAAATAATTTTTAATAAGGTGCTTTTGCCAGAACCATTTTTGCCAATTATCCCAACTGTTTCTCCTCTGTATATGTCAAAGGTTATATTATCAAGAGCACGAAATTTTTCTGTTTTATTTCCGCGTATCCAATCAAGCACTCCTCCCTGTCCACGCAGGTCTCTGAAACCTCTACGGAGAGGATATTCTTTTACAATATTTTTTATTTCAATGATAGCATCGTCCATATTTATAAATAATCCGAGAAGGTTGCAGATTGTTTCCTGAAAACATAAATACCAATAAACAATAAAAACATACTAATCAGAGCAGAGTAAAGCAGAAATGGAAGGTGAGGGATTTTTCCGTAAAGGATACTTTCCCTGAAATTTGTTAATATCCCCGCCATAGGATTCAGAACATAGAGATAATATAGCCATTGAGGTAAGGATTGATTTTCACACGCTGTTTTTACCCAGTCTAATGGATAAAATACAGGCGAAGCATAAAATCCAAAGGTTAGCCCAACATTAACCATATTACCAATATCTCTGAAATGAATATGTCCAGCAGAAAGCAGTAAACCTAATCCTGCTGAAAAACAAAATAGAATAGGGAAAATTATAAATATCCAGAGAATATTGATGGATATACTTCTTTGCAGAATGAGGTGAATTACTATGAGTGTAATGAAGCCTATACATAGGTTAACGATTGGATAAATAACAGAGGACAGAGGTATTACTTCTCGTGGGAAATAAAGTTTTTTAACCAGATTTTGATGGTATATTAAGGATAAAGTAGCACTTGAAACAGACATTGCAAAATATTGCCAGAAAATTAATCCACAGAGGATTTGCGTTGCCATTGGGATTTCACCACTATCTGGAGCAGGGATTCGCTGTTTGAATACAAAGGTAAAAACAAATAATAGTAAAAGCATCAAAGTAATGGGTTCTATAATTGCCCACAAAAAGCCTAAAACAGCATACCTATATCGTGCTTTTATTTCACGCCAGACTAAACCCCATAATATTTCTCTTGCCCGTATTAAATCGAAAGGCACCTGTCGGACTGATGTCTGGCTATCGCTATCGTAATACGGTTTTTTTACTTGAGAATCTATTGCCATTTCTATCTACCATTACGGGTTAGGAAAAGGTGGTAGTGATTTCATTGGGTCAAAGGTTCCACTATCCCCTCCTGCACTGCCAGCAGGTATATTTCCTGAACTGGGCATAGATGCAGGTGGTGCTGCTGGTGCTGGTGGAGGTGTTTCTTCTAACGGAACATTACCGGGTGTTAATAAGGGTGCTACAAAATTTTCTATGTCGAAAGATTGTTGTGGCTCTTCACTCTTGAGAGGAGCGAACTCTTCTGACGAAACTGTAAATTCATTATCTACCAATTTAACTGTCCACACTTTTCGGTTTCTCAATTTTTGAGGTTTCGGTTTTTCGATAGGCCAGGTGCGACGAAATTCACTGAAATAACATCCAATTTTGTCAATAGGAATTTGCTGGAATTTTAAGGTTTTCAATGCCAATGAACGGAATTCTAACCAATAGTCGTCCTTTTCTGGACTGAGGAAGAAAGGAGTAGCAATGATAGTCGAATTGTCAAATCCGCGTTCCTGCCATTTGCTAAATGGTATTTTCTCATAATCATTTTTCTTGTAACTTTCCCAATGAACTCGAACCTCTTTGCCAAAATGATAAATCAGGTTGTAATCAAACTTATTTGTTTCAGGGTCGAAAGGAGCCAGATGGTATACAGCGGCACTTTCCTTCTCAGAAGCCATATTTGATATTCCACAGAAATCATCTCTTTCATACGAAACAACATTTCGCAGAACCTGGTTATTTGCAGGTTTTTTGCGGTCGTCTTGATATAGAGAAAGCAATTCAGGATACCGCACGCTATATGGTGGCTCTTTTGGTTTCATTGTTTCTAACCGTTCATCCATCACATCCCAGCAATATGAATCCCAGCGAGCGTCAATATGGACCGCAGGTATGCAGTCCACGAAAATGTTATTTTCCACCAGATTATCTCGACCTCCACCAATCATAACACCACAAAGCGGCACACGATAAATAATATTTCCATAAACAGTTACCCCACTTGTGCAATCATCCAGATATATTCCCCATGCCCAGAGTGGGGCTTCATATTGGACATTAAACTCGTCATTATTCGCTGAACCTTCATTGCTCAACCCAAATCCATAAATATCATGGAAAATATTATGGCGAAGAATATTCCCCCGATTTGTCCAATCCCTACCCATATAAAAAGCACCTGCGTCACCCGTCTCCTGACATACACGGTAGATACGGTTATATTCAATTATATGGTCATTTCCACCGAGTATGATTGCTGAATGTGGAGAGTCATGAATCTCGTTATTTGCTATTCGATTTGCCACACCATTGACAGATACCCCCGGATTATAAGTCCTGAAAATCTTTGCAAAATTGTATATATGATTATTAACAACTTGATGTCCACCAGGCTCTAAAGTTTTCTTATCTCCACCAGATACAGAAATTCCCGTCCCACCAAGTTCAAACAGGTCACAACCCTCTATACGGTTATTTTTCCCACCATTTATAGTTGCTGCGGAATGATAAATACCTGAAAAGGAACATTTAGCAACAAGGCACTGTGTAGAATTATCAATAACTATACCTGTATCGTTTGAGCATTGGAAATTTAATCCTATCAAATTTATATATTGTGCGTTTTTTATATGAACGATATTGTTTAATGTAGCAAGGGCAAATGTGTTATCGGTGCTCTGGTCTCGAATGGGTAAAGAATAAAGAAGTTCGCCCTTCTCGTTATCAAAATACCACTCACCATCAGTATCAATTAAAGAAGGATTGTTCTGTAAAAAGAATCTTCTACCTTTTTTGGCTTCATAATTGAACTCGCTATCAACTTCGATAGTGCCTGTGCTTTTGTCAATGGATTTTACCTTAATTATCTGGAATGCCCAATTGTAGTTTGAGAAGGTCGCCAATTCTAATCCATTAGTGTCAATATCTGGAAGATGTGTGGGGAGTATTGAACATTGAAAGGCATATTTTGCTGTCTCAGATGCTACATTGGTTATAAACGCCCATTGTCCGCCGGGAATCTGTTCTTCATTCTGATTAGGAAAGCGAGCCAGAGTTTGAATCTTGTTGTTGAACATAAATATTCGCGGCTCTGACGGAACAGTTCCTACCTTTGCTTTGTATATACCGCCTTGATAAACCTCGAAATTCTTAATTTCCTTTCCACCGATGATATATACAGTTTCACCTTTGTAATTTTGCCATACAACAGGAAATTCACTACTTCCTGAATCCGTTTCATCAAATTCTAATGGTGAGGAAAGTTCATACTTCCCCTTCCGAATTAAGACAGCGCCACCTTTCTTACCTGATTTGTTCATTTCATTTCTTAATGTGTCTCGTGCCTTCTCTAATGTCTTAAAAGGACCATCTGTTCCGTTTGATGGCTCCGGTAAAGTGCCTGACCATTCATCATTTCCTTGTGGTGATAAATAATAAATGGGATAGGTATCACCCAATACACAAAAAGAAAAACAATAAAGGCATATAAAGAGGACAATTAAAGTGTAAATTCTTTTAGACATTGCTCAAACCCTTACTTTCTCGACTTTTTAATTCCTTTGTTTTTAGTGTAGATAGTTTTTTTAATTCTTTGATATATTCCTGAGGAACAACAGGATGTTTTATTAACTTTTCTTCTTGTGTCCACAAATTATTGAACCACAATGCTGTCTTTTCATTTCCAACTACATGTAGAAAAACAGTTAAAAAATCCTGGGGTTCATCAGGTAATAAATGAAATTTTTTATTACCCCAACGCCATGAAGTTGTGATAATCTTTGCTATTAATTCTGGTGGAGATATTGGTTTCAATGTTTTTCGACAAGCAATGAGTTTTAAACGATGGTTTCCTGACGGACTTCTTTTGATAACAAAGTCGCCAGAAGCAATTTCAGGTAGAGCAATGCTTATCTTTTTCTTTTCATCATAAAGACTGACTATTGTCTCAATAATTTTTATTTTTATTTGATTGGTTTCTTTTATAGAAAAGGTATGAGAGTTCTGGACATTAGTAAAAAATTGCAAATCTCTATTTACTCCTAATTCTTCAAACCCTTCAAGCCACTGGGTTAGATATGCATAAATTTTTCTATGAAATTCTTTCCGATTATATCTGTCAGGGAAAAACAAATAATCACCTGAAAAAGGTTTTACTACAAGGTCTGGACTTTTCTTATTCAATATAAGTAGGAGTTGATGTTCAGCCTTTGCAATGTTTGAAAAATCATCACCGTCCTTTGCTACGACAAAAGCAAAATAAGCACATTTAAGTTTTTGGTTTTCTGCTTTTAATCGGAAAATAAATTGATATTTTCCTTCCTGAAACAGGTGAAATTTCAAACTGGTTATAGGTGCTAACCCCAGAACCTTTTGAATGCTTGGGAGAATGAATTTATCCTTACCATGAAGGTATGTATTAAGTGAGTTTACCAATGTATCAAATTGATAAAATCTTTTTAATTCATTACCCCAGTAATCATAAAAAGGTCTAAGTCCTGACCATAAAACTTTGATAGGTTTTCCACCAGGTTTTGTATGCACCATTTTTTTCATATAAAAATATTTTTCCAACAATAGTAAATTTAATTATTAACTAATGAAATTATATTATTTTATGTGATATGCTTTCTCTTTTGTTAATTTGTTATAAAAAACATTTGGTTTTCTGTATTCTTATTTGATTATTTTTCCGTTTTAATTATAATTTTTCTTTCAAAATTAGTCTAAATTATTTATTCTTTAAAGTATTACGAAAATGCTTAGAAAAAATGTAACCATTGTCAGTCTTATACTATTACTACTTTTTTTTGTTGTTATTGTTTCCTTTGCAGATTCAAAAGAAACAATTTCAATAAATCCAGTAGAAAAACATATTTATACGAATCGGACATTTCAAGTTCTGGTAAAGGTCAATAAAGATAAAGGGGAAAATCCTTATTGTTTCTTTCCTCCTGAATTTGAAATGAAAAGTGATGACCTTTCTCTGGATGTAAAAAAGATGACTACTAACGAGACTAAAGACAATGTCTCTCTGGAAGTCCTAATAGAAGGCATAGCAAAAAAGGCAGGCGATTTTGAGATAGGTCCCATTAAAATTCCATACACATTAACCTCCGAAGGCTTTGAATCAGAATTTGTCAAGGACAACACACGAGTGCTACCAACTGCCTATTGGGATATTCCTGCTGTTCAGGTAAAAGTAGAAGATGAACAATGGGCAAAATATCGGAGGTATTCCCTTTTAGGCGGTAGTATATTCTGCATTATAATTATATCTTGCGTGTCCTGGTTGTGGTATGCAAAAAGAAGGCCTCAACAAACAGTCAGTAGTGAACCGACTAGTAGAGAATCCTTACATGAGGCTCGTAAATATCGTTTAGATGGCAATTATTATGAATATTTTCGCACTTTGTATGGAGTAGCGGAAAAGATATACGGGCGTAAAAAACAACTAGAACTCGCAAACCTAATGAAGAGAATAAAAGAAAAGATGAATGAAGTAGGCTATAAAGGCGTCAAACCTACAGAAGCAGAGATGGATGGGTTTTGGAAAGAGGTAGAGAAATATTTGTCTGAGGAAGAAAATGAAAGAAAATAAATTACAATATAAAGAAATACAGAAAAGGAGATATTCGATATGTCTATGAATGTGCAGGCAATACGCGCCCGTGTAGAACGGTATGCAGAAGTATTAAATCGGGTGCAGCAAGAAATTGGTAAGGTAATTGTTGGACAGCAATACATGATTGAGCGGATGCTTATTGGACTATTAGCCAACGGTCATGTTTTATTAGAAGGGGTTCCCGGTTTAGCAAAAACAACCGCAGTAAATATACTTGCAAAAACATTAGATTCCTCTTTCCGTCGAATCCAGTTTACGCCAGATTTATTGCCTGCGGATTTGATAGGAACATTGGTCTACAATCCCAAGACAGGTGAGTTCACCACCAAAAAGGGTCCTGTATTTGGGAACATCATTTTAGCAGATGAAATAAACCGTGCCCCTGCAAAGGTGCAGAGTGCCTTGTTGGAAGCCATGCAAGAGCGGCAGGTAACAATCGGGGATAATACTTATAAATTAGAAGAACCATTTATGGTGCTTGCAACACAGAACCCTATTGAGCAAGAAGGGACTTATCCCCTTCCTGAGGCTCAAGTTGACCGTTTTATGTTGAAGTTAAAAATCACCTATCCGAACCGAAATGAAGAGAAAGCCATTCTGGAACGGATTGATTTACTTCATCAACCGACAGTATCTGTAATACTTTCTAAACAGCATATCCTCGAAATGCGTGAGGTGGTAAACCAGATTTATGTAGATGAAAAGATAAAAAATTATATTGTAGATATTGTCCATGCAACCCGTAATCCTGACTTGTTTGGTCTGAAAATAAACCATTTAATTGAATATGGTGCTTCTCCGCGTGCCTCATTGTATCTTCAGCAGACAGCAAGGGCGTGTGCCTTCCTACAAGGTGAGGGAAATGTTTTTCCACATGATATTAAAACAATGGCTCTTGATGTGTTGCGACACAGAATAAAAGTCTCCTACGAAGCAGAAGCAGAAAATATCACGAGTGAGGATGTTATCCAAAAAATTCTTGACCATGTCCCTGTTCCATAAGTAGAAAGGTTTCTAAAATAATATGTTAACTGCTGACATGTTAGCCAAAGTCCGACGAATTCAGATTCGGACTACAAAATTAGTGAATGATATACTTGTTGGACGCTATGAAAGTGTTTTCCGTGGGCAGGGTGTAGAGTTTAAAGAAGTGCGAGAATATGTGCCCGGCGATGACATTCGGAACATTGATTGGAATGTCACAGCAAGAACAGGTAACCCTTATGTAAAGGTGTTAACGGAAGAAAGGGAACTGACCATAATGCTTGTGGTAGATGCAAGTGGTTCTCAGAGGTTTGGTTCAGTGCAGCAATTCAAATTAGAATTATCCGCTGAGGTATGTGCTGTTCTCGCATTTGCAGCAATTCAAAATAACGATAGAGTAGGATTAATCGTTTTTACTGATGATGTGGAATTGTTTTTACCTCCACGAAAAGGACGAAAACATGGGTTGAGAGTTATTCGTGAAGTGCTATACCACGAGCCTCGAAGTAAAATGACTAACATAAGTAAATCACTGGAATTTCTAACCAAAATCTTAAAACGCAAGTCAGTAATTTTTATTTTGTCTGATTTTAATGATACCCACTATGAAAAGGCAATGAGGGTTCTTGCACGCAGGCATGATGTAATTGCCTGCATGATAACAGACCCAAGAGAATTATCCTTACCTGAGGTAGGACTTATTACTATTGCCGATGCAGAAACAGGTAAGGAGATTATTATTAATACAGGAAATCATACATTAAGAGAACAATATTCAAATCAAGCAAAGACTGAATTTGAAAGGAAGAAGAAGACTTTACATCAGTCAGGTGCAGAGTTTTTAGACCTTAGAACAGATAAACCTTATATAGACGAGTTATATCGTTTTTTCCGTGCACGCGAACGGAGATTAGGTCATTAAACATGTGAACACAAAATTTTGGTGACAAATCTATATGGTCTTAAATATCATTTTAAATATATGTATGTTTGCAGTGTCTGCGGGAAATGTGAACCTTGAACTAAATTGTCCTTATATTCCCTGGTTCCGTTCCGCAGAGTATACCATTAAAACTGATTCTGAAGACTTGAAAAATTGCCCTGAATGGAAAAATCTACATGAAGATATTGAAATTGTAGAAAAACCAATACAAACTGAAAACCAAAAAGGGTGTATCAAAAAGGTTATCATTGACCCATTAAAATCAGGTAATTTCCTGATTCCTTCTGCAATAATGAAAGGCGAAGACGGAAAAACATGGAAAACCTCTGCCTTTGTCCTGAAGGTTAGAGAACCGACAGAGGAAGAACTCAAAGAGATTCAGAATGTCGCAGATATAATCAAACCCGAAATGAAAAAGCCTCTTACTAACCAGTTGCTAATTGGTTTGATTGTTATAGGTGTTTTATTAATAATTATTGGACTGGTTTACTATTTGAGGAAACATTTTGCCAGAGGACCACTTGTTCCAGAGATTGTAGAACTACCCTGGGATAAGGCTTTTAGAAGGTTGAGAGACTTGAAATCAAAGGATTTCCCATCACAAGGCATGTATGAGCAATATTATGTTCAATTGACATGGATACTTCGTTACTATATTGAAGACAGGTTTAATATTCATGCACCGGAGCAGACCACGCCGGAGTTTATGGAGACAACAATGGAGAAGAAGGTCTTGACTCCTGAACAACAAAAATTCCTGTATTCTTTTTTGAACCATTGTGATAAAGTCAAGTTTGCCCAATTAATACCCACGCCAGAACAAATGGAGTCAGGGTTTAATTGGGTATGGAACTTTATTGAAGAAACGAAACAAACCTCAGTTCAAGGAGGAACGGAATCAGTGAAGGTAAATTAGTGCAATTATGACACCTATTTTACAAAATAAGGGAATGTTTTTTACTTATCCTTACTTCTTTCTCCTCTTATTGCCGTTCTTCATTCTTTTTCTATTGGAGATGAGAAAGGAAAGCACCTCATCAATAGTTTTCCCGTCAAATTCACTGCTATCGAGATGGGGCATGAACACTATAAATTGGCGAAAGTTAGCAGGACCATTATTGAGTTTCCTAGCTTTTGTATTGTTTATAATTGCTCTTGCAGGTCCTACTTATGGTGTAAGGCTGAACAAAGACCGTGCAAATGTGATTGATATTATGCTCTGCCTTGATATATCAGGGAGCATGAGTCAACAGGATTATGTATTGGATAGAAGTCAGAGAGACCGTTTATATGTTGCAAAAAGAGCAGCAAGACATTTCATAGAACATAGAAAAGAAAATAAATCAGCCCGATTTGGATTAGACCGTATCGGTTTAGTGCTCTATGCGGGTGTTGCATGGACACGATGTCCTCTAACATTGGATTACGAGGTTTTATTACAGGCACTGGACAGAACAGATTTTGCACCTCAAGAAAAAGATGGCACGGCTATCGGTTCTGCGATAGGACTTGCAGTCCGTCGTTTATCACAGAGTGAAGCAAAAAGTAAGGTAATTATCCTTTTAACTGATGGAATTAACAATCGAGGCGAAATATCGCCAGCAGACGCTGCAAATATAGCAAAGGAAAAAGGTATCAAGGTATACACAATCGGTGCAGGTTCAGCGGAGACAGGGCTTTCTATGACTGCTGGTGGAATAATTATTCAGAATCAACCGTTAGACGAAGCACTACTAAGAAAAATTGCCGAAGAAACAGGTGGAAAATATTTTCGAGCCACCGATACAGAAGGTCTCTTAAAAGCGTATGAAGAGATTAGCCAGTTAGAAGCCACAGAAGTAGATGTGGGCGATTTCTATGAATATAAGGAAATATTTTTACCTTATGTATTTATAGGCATGTTATTAATGTTAGGTTCGGTCTATGCGAGAAGAGTCCTATGGGACCCCTTGCCATGATAATAGGGAGTTAAAGATTTAATGTATTTTGCTTTTCAATGGAAATATTTGCCAATCTGGATGCTATCCACAATAATTATAATAGGATTACTCTTTTTCTCTCTGTTATGGTTAGAAAAAAGACGCACTCTTAGACTTAAAATGTTTGCTGACTATACATTAACAAGTCGTTTGATACAGGGAGTTAGACCATTTCTTAGAAAATTGACAATTATAAGTGTGTTGTTAGGGTTTCTTTTTTTAATATTGACCTTTGCACAACCGCACTGGGGTTCTGCCTGGGAAAAAACTCAAAAGTTAAGTAGAGATGTATTGCTGGTTATTGACACTTCCGAAAGCATGTTGGCAGGTGATTTACCTCCAAATCGCCTCGAAAGGGCAAGACAGAAAGCCTTTATATTGATGGACCGCTGTCCCGCTGACCGTTTTGGTATTATCGCCTTTGCAGGAGAGTCAGCATTAGTTTGCCCATTAACATTAGACCATGCCTATGCAAAGACAATTCTGCGTGCGTTAAATTCAGATATGTTAAGCAAGGAGGGAACAGACATTTCAGAGGCTCTCAACGAGGTAGAACGAGTTTTCAAGGAAGACATCGAAAAATCAGGAGGAGACGATAAATATGCCAGAGCCGTTATAATTATAAGTGATGGCGAAGACCTTTCTGCGGATGCAGAAAAAAAGGCAGAAAAACTCGGAGAGAATATCTCCTTTATTGTAGTTGGAATGGGAACACCTGAAGGTGCAGAAATAAAGTTCCCCGAATGGATGAAAAGATATGTGAAAACATCAAATATAGAATTGGTACACAAATCCGTGTTAGATGAAAAAAAATTAAAGGATATTGCATTGAAAGGAAAAGGATTTTACATAAGAACTACGATGGACGACGCCGATATTAATCTTATCCTGAATGAGTTGGAAAAAATAAGAATGCTCTATCAATCAGATGAATTAAGATACCAAAAAGTCAATAGGTATCGCTGGCCTCTATGTGCCGCATGTATATTTTTTGCAATGGAATCTATAATCTGGATAGTTCTATCTTCTAAAAAAAAGATAGGTGCTCAAACTGAAAATATTTAAGGTGAATATGTGTAAAAAGTCACAAAAGATAAAACCGAACGGAACAATTTATCTCATTTTCTTCGTTTTAATTATGGTATTAACAGAATCTATATGTTATGCGGATAATATTCAAAAGATCTGGAAACAGGCATACGATATGACGATGAAAGGTGAGTTTGAACAATCCTGGAAAATGTATGAGGAACTATTAATAAAAAATCCAAAGAATTATGATGTTGTTTTAGGAGCAGGATGTTTGAAGTATCTTCAAGCAGAAAAGAATATGGCAAATAAGCAGTTAGAAGACGCTAAAAAACTTATAAAAGACGCAGAACTACATTTTAATACAGCCATTCAAATTGCAAAAACACCTGATAAAAAATCTGCAAGCCTATTCAATAAAGGTAATTGTAGTCTATTGTTTGCAGATTTACAAAAGGACAATCCACAAACAATTGAAGAATGTATATCTTTATATAGAAATGCCATCCAGTATTATCGAGAATCGCTTGAAATAACCCCAGATTTTACTGAGGCAAAAAGGAATTTAGACCATGCCTCTTATGAACTCAAACAATTGCTTCGTCAAAAGTTGGAAAATCCTCAAAAAGATGAAAATAAACAAGATTCCCAACAAAATCAAGAGCAAAAACTATCTACTATGTTCGTAGAAACAAAAACAGATATTCCAGATGCAAATGTCCATGTTTTGGAAGAACAGCCCAATGTTGTAGAGTTGAAGAAAGGTAATTGATAATATGAAACAGACAAAACTACATATTTACCACAAAATTATAAGGTTTGCTAATCTGTTTTTTATTATTCTTTATGTATCCACTATGGCTGCTGCAGATAATAATGTCCCACCACTTCTCGCAAAACCTGATGATAAAAAGGAAACACAAAAACCTATTAATGCTGAAGTCGTGGCTGTGAAAATGAAAGACACGACCGCTTCAAATAATGAAGGCTCTAAAAATCAAACCAATGACTCAGGAATGTTGCAGGGGAATAGTGCAATATCCTTTATCGTAAAAAATTTAGGTATAAAAGACTATGATGTGGTTTATAATGATAAAAAAACTTTACCAATGGATAGTCCCGTAGAATTATACTTTCCTATTAAAGAAGGGTTAGACTTCTATGTCCTGCCACAAGAAGTTACCTCGCCAGATGTGTTAACTTTAAATACGCGTGTCCAGATTGCAGAAGGAGATAAAAAAGTTAATGCAATCAAAGCGATTGCAAAAGCAAGAATGAATGAGCCATTGGTATATAAGGGGATACAGACGAATGGAGATAGTTATATAATTGTATTAACATTAAATAGTGAAGGAGATGACCAACAACAGAGTGGTCAGCAGGATAAAAAAGATGAACAGGATAAGAAAGATGAACAGCAAAATAATAATGAACAGGACAAGCAAAATTTAGAGGAAGAGAAGCAAGAACAAGCCGAACAGAAAAAAGATGATAAGGAAAATAAGGAAGGTGAGAATCAGCAGACTAAGATAATACTCGAATCTCTGGATGAGATGGACCAAAAAGAACAAAAAGAAATGTTAAACGATAGAGAACGAATTATGTTGCCTGACAAATGGTGGTAATATGAATTTGAAGTTTATTAAAAATAAAAATAGTTTCATAAAAAATGGAAAGTTATCTAACCATCCATTATTATTTTTATTTTTGCTGAGTTCCATTTGTCTGGGAGATAATTCTCCTATTCAAATTCAGGTAGAACCTTCCGAAGTCGGAGTAGGAGATACCTTTGAAATAATAGTTAATGTGCAGGGTTCAAATACAGGCGAGCCCGTTTTTAATCCTTCTGATGGTGTCCAGATTATACCTCAGCCATTTTATTCGGGAACGAGTACACAAATGCAATTCGGACCCGGTCAATCTCGTATTATTACAACCAAAGAACGACACTATCGTGGGTCCGCCATAAAAGAAGGGGTATGGACAATTACTGCAAGTGCGGATGTAGATGGGAAACAATATGTATCCCCGGAAGCAAGAATCAAGGTAAGTGCTACTTCACCATCTCCTTCTCCGCAGGCTGCACCGCAAACTCCATCTACACCTCAGCGTCAACCACAAAATCCCTTTGGACGGAGAGGACCATCCACCTCTTCTGGACAGCGTGCAACTAATGCACAACTTGACAAAATTTTGATAGTAGAAAGTGAATTATCCAAAAAGATTGTTTATCAAGGAGAGGTATTAGCATTAACATTTCGGGCAAAAATCCTTGATTCTCCTCAATTCTCTCTACAAACATCCAGTCTCCCCGATTTGCCCAATTTAGACAATTTTTATATGGGTAAGATTCAGCAGAACAATCGTATTGAAAATACCTCCGATGGTGCTTACCGCCTTATAGAACTTATTGTCCCTGTTTGTCCAAAGAGTGTAGGCACTTTAACCGTAGGTTCCTGGGATTGGAGCAACACTTATGTTAAGTATTACAACAATTGGGGTTGGCCTGATTTGTATCAGATTAGTAAAAGTTCAAAGCCCCTGAATTTAGAAGTGCGAGCCCTTCCACCTTCGCCGGATAACTACTACGGAGCAATTGGTAAATATACCTTAACATCAAATTTATCCCAAACTGAAGTAAATGTTGGAACACCAATTTATTTATCCATGACCATTCGAGGTTCAGGCTATCCAGAATTTGTGAGAGCACCAGCAAAACCATCTTTTGACTGGGCTTATGTTTCAGACCCGGAGATAATTTCAGGCAATTTAGAGACATGGGACAATATTGAGAAGACGATTCGTTTTTCCATCACTCCCATAAAACCGGGGAATTATCAAGTTCCCTCAATACTGTATACTTACTTTAATCCCCAGATAGGTCAATATGCAACACTTCGAACAGATACCTTCCCAATAAAAGTCACAGGTGACGCTAAGGAGATAGATAACCTGATAACCGCAGGAGGAACACCGCGTATAGAAACAAAAAGTGTGGAACTAACCAGTAATGATTTATTACCTCTGGTTACAGAAGGTATTTATTTAAAACCTGTTAGTCCATATCGCAAAGGTGCTATTTTTGCAATGTTTATACTTCCGCCTTTCTTGTCTTTGCTTTCAATCGGCTTTGGTTTAAGAAAAGAGTATCTTCAAAATAATCCTATGTATCGTCGTAAAATATTCGCTTATGCAAATGCAGTAGAAAAGTTTAACGGACTCAAAGCAGGAGGTAATATCGCAAATGCCGTAGAACAGGCACTAAAACAATATATCGGTGATGTAATTGGTATTCATAATACATCAGGACTAACCACTGATGATGTAGAAAACCTGATGAAAGATAAAAATATAGACAGGGAACTTGTCAAAAAAGTAGGTAAAATACTTAAAACATGTGAACGAATACGGTATAGCGGTGAAAAAATTTCAACCGTAGATGAAAAGGGACTTGAAGAAGGTTTCTATTCCCTTATAGAAGAATTAAGGAAGATATTTAAGTAATATGATTATAAGGTGCTTCTACATATTATTGTATATAAGCATGACCGGGAGTATTTACGACCAGTCCTTTATGGAAGGCAACGATGCTTATTATAAAAATGACTTTTCAACTGCAATATTAAAATATGAAAAGTTGATAGAGTCAGGTATTGAGAATCCTGCACTGTTTTATAATCTGGGAAACGCATATTATCATTCAGGAAATAAAGGGTTAGCAATCGCTAATTATGAGCGAGCTCTCGACTTAAACCCATCTTTTAAGATGGCTAAAGATAACCTCAACAAAGTATTGAATGAAACAAAGAGAAATCTGGCAATACCAGATGAATCGCTGTGGTGGAAATATCTGTTTATCTGGCACTATGGATTAAGTTCCCAATGGACATGGAGTATATGCCTTATATTCTGGATTACAGGATGGGTTTTATTTGCTTTTCTAATGTGGGTTAAAAAGGAAGTTAAAAAATACTTTTTTGTATTAGGTTCAATATGTTTGTTTGTAAGCATTGTTTTCTTTACTTCCGGGATTATTAAAAAAATGACACCTCCGTTAGGGGTTATTATTGTTTCGGAGAGTCCTGTCCGTATTGCACCTTCCGATAATAGTCCATCAAGATTTGAGTTGTTCGAAGGAGACAGAGTTCGTGTAGAGCGTGAAGATAACGGCTGGGCATTAATCCTAACGGTGGATAAAGAACGGGGGTGGGTAAAGGGTAATGAGATTCTTATCTGGAAGCCACCTTATCGAAAAGTTGAACTAAACCACATAAATAATAAGAAAGAAAGTTAGTGCAAAATTTTGTCGAAGTATTACAAAGTCTGTCATCTTTTCCTCATGATAGAATTTCAAAAGAGCAATTTCTGTCCTGTGCAAAAAAATTCCATCAACAGCGTTGGGAAGAAATTTATCAGAATCACCGCGAAGGATATTCAGGTAGACAGATATTAAAACAATTAACTGAAACTTCGGATATTATGATGGAGGGTGTCCTCCTTTATGCAATATATGATACAGGGGTTAATAAAAAAGTTTTAGATAACATCGCCTTATGTGCTCTGGGAGGTTATGGACGGAGAGAATTATCGCCATACTCAGATTACGATTTATGTTTTCTACATGATATAAAAATGGAACATTCTATCATAGAACCTTTGATACAAAACTTTACAACAATGCTCTGGGATTTGGGTCTTCAAGTTGGTATTTCTATATACACTGTCTCCGAAGCCATTAATCTTGTTGAAGAAGACCCCAAAACATTCACCTCCTATCTGCATATTCGAAATATTATCGGACAACCTAATTTGGCTGAACAACTCAAAGAAGGCTTAAAAGGGATATCTCAAAATGCTCGCTCAAAAGTATTCGATATAATATTCCAACGATTAGACACTACATTTTCACAATCAGGAAAAGACTTATTTTCTTATGAACCTGACATCAAAGAAAATGTGGGAGGACTAAGGGATTATCATGCTACTTTATGGATATTAGGTTTAGACAATAAACCCGTTTCAAACCTTGAAGATATAGGTAAAAGTGGTTATCTCGAAAACACAGATTACCTTTCTCTTACAGAGAGTCTTGATTTCCTCTGGAAAATAAGGAATGAACTACATTTTGTAAAAAGTAAGGCATGGGATTTGTTAACAGTAGAGATGCAATACCATGTAGCACAGACATTCAATTATGGTGGATTACCTGAGGAATCCATAGGAAGATTTATGGAAGACTTCTATTCCTCAGCAAATCGGATTCATTGGCTTTTTGAATATATGTTGCGGAAAGCAGAACAGAAATATTTCCCGCGAAGTGCCTACGAACTTCCTGCTACAAATTTAGATGAGAAATCAAACTATATCATTTATAATGGCTATTTATCCCTTACCGTAGACGACCCAAATTGGTTTATCGAAAATCCTGTCCGAATTATGGAGTTGTTCTGGGAAGTGTCTCGTAGAAAAATCCAGTTAGGATATACCCTACAACACTGGGTCCAACAAGGTTTACAGTTAATTAATGATAGTTTTCGAGTTAACGAGGTAGTAAGCAAGTATTTTATGGCTATTTGCGGTAAACCTTTCTCTGCCGGTTTTACCTTTCGTGAGATGGAAAAGGTTGGGGTCTTATCGCAATACCTACCTGAATTTGCTGCTATACAGGGTATTATCCGATATAAAGACTTCCATAGTTATCCTGTAAACGAGCATATATTAAGGGCTTTAGAATCATTAGAAATTATACCCCGTTTGTCAGGAACCGTTGGCGATATATTTAAAAAAGTTTTGAAAGAAATTGAAGACCCGCAGTTTTTGGTTTTGTCTATTTTACTCCATGACCTTGGAAAAGTAGAAGGTGAAAGTCACATTGAGGCAGGAGTGCAAATAGCCAGAACAATTTGCGACCGATTAGGGCTGGGAGAAGAAGATTCCGAACATGTCGCCTTTCTTGTTGGCAATCACCAACTTATGGTAAATGTAGCATTATATAGAGATATTGACGATGTAGAGATTGTTCAGGCTTTTTCTTCCACAGTGCAAACAGAGAATCACCTTAAAGAATTATTAATTATCAGTTTTGCTGACTTATATGCAGTCGGTCCCAATATCTGGAATGAATGGAAAGGTTCACTCCTTGTTAATTTGTATTTTAAGACACTTCGCACATTGAAGAAAGAAGTTTCAAAAGATTTATCTGAGGAAGAATTCCTTACACAAAAAATAGAGCGGATTCTTGAAAAAACGCCAAATAAAACATGTGCTGATTTAGAATTTCACCTAAATTCAATGGGCTCAGGCTATCTGGACGCCTTTACACCAGAGGAAGTGGTTATTCATCTGGATTGTTTGGAAGAGGCTATGAACAATCAACTGGCTATCCGTTGCTGGTCAAACGAATCTATTGGAATGAGCCATCTGGTTGTATCTACCAGGGACAAGCAGGGTTTGTTTGCACAGATTGCTGGATGTTTTGCTTCACAACTTATAGATATTTATAATGCTTCCCTGTATACACGAGAAGATAATTGGGTTGTAGATTGTTTTCTCGTGAGAGACGCACCACAATATAGACCATTAACTGAAGGACAAATTATCGCTCTGGAAAAAACTCTGAAGACAGTTATACTCGAAGGAAAAGATGTTCAAGTGCTCGTGGATAAAACGAAAACAAAATTATTTGCCCTAAAAAAGTCACTTGTGCCTGTGCAAACCTATATTCGTTTTGATAACGAGTCTTCTGCACTCCATACCGTTATAGATATTGAAACCGGTGACCGAACAGGACTTCTATATGATATGGCTTCGGCTTTTTCCATTATGGGACTAAATATATTTAAAGCACGCATTAATACAGGAGCCTATCGGGTCCGGGATTCTTTTTATATTCAGTTCCATGGTGGTAAAATAACACATAGAATTTTACAATCGGCTATTCGAGCAGGATTATTAGAATCAATAGATTTACCTACTATAAAAAAGGAGTAAAAAATGAAAAATCAAATGAAAAAATTCGCAACTATTAAAACTATCATCCTTATGCTATTTTTTATTGCAACTACAGCCTACGCGGATATTCTTGAAGAAATAGAAGGTAAGTTTATAGAAATTCATGAAAAGGTGGGTCGTTCCGTGGTAAACATTGAACGAGAATCACAAATCAGTGCGGCGGCAGTAGATAGAGAAGAATTATTTAAACAATTTGGACTTCCCGTTCCTCAGGAAAAAGAGCCTGCACCAGAACCGCTTAAAGAGCGTATGCAAAAAGTAACAGGAACAGGTTCGGGCTTTATATATTCTAATGACGGTTATATTATTACAAATAACCATGTAGTAGAAGACGCAGATAAAATAACAGTCAAAACCTTTTCAGGTAAAAAGTATCCTGCAAAAGTCATCGGAGCAGATTCAGAATCTGACCTTGCCGTTGTTAAAATTGAACCAGAAGAAGAACTGACCCCTGTAATACTGGGAGATTCAGACCTGTTGAAGGTGGGACAATTTGTCGCCGCAATTGGTAGTGCCCGCGGCTTAGAAGGGTCTGTTTCCTTTGGACATATCAGCGCATTAGGTAGAGAAAATTTAAGAGAATTACAACTTCAAGGCCTCACATTCCAACACTTAATCCAGACAGATGCCGCAATTAATCTCGGAAACAGTGGCGGACCATTAACAAACATAAGAGGTGAAGTAATAGGTATAAATGTGGCACTTATGCTAGGTGCAAATAGAATCGGCTTTGCAATACCAATAAACACCGTAAAACAGGTTATTCCTCAATTAATACAATCAGGTAAAGTTATACGCGGCTACCTCGGTGTGGCTGTCTCTGACGCAGAACGATATTACAAATCACTAAATATGCCAACAAGTGCTGGTGCCTTCGTAAAAAGAGTCCAGGAAGGGACCCCCGCTGAAAAAGCGGGCATGCAGGTTTATGATGTAATCTTGAAAATCAACGAGCACGAGATTCAAAACGCTCAGGACCTGGTAAATACAGTCTCTTCTTATATGCCTGGAACTACTATAACAGCAGAAATATGGAGAGAAGAAAACAAAATCACATTACCAGTTGTATTAGGTGAAAGAAATTTACAGACAACCCAACAAGTTGTTCCAAAAAAGACTTTTTTCGGCATGACTTTTGTTGATTTGAATAACAAAAATCGTGAGAAATGGGACATCGGAGAAGAATATCAGGGTGTGTTAATCGAGTCCATTGAACCCGGAAGCCCAGCAGAAGAAGCAGGATTAATTCCTGGCGATGTTATCTTAGAAATCCAGAGAAAAGCAGTGAAATCAGTAGAAGATTTAACCTCATTTCTCTCAGAATTGGAAGATACAGAAAAACCTCTCATTATCCGCTATGTCCGAGGAACCGAAGAACCCGATATTACCGCCATTGATATAGCAAATCAATAAATTAAACCCTTATAGAGGAATAGATAATTTGTGAAGTTCGGCGGTCAACTGGATTAGGTATAGATAGTTTGGCTGAGGTATTAAAACCATTTATAGCGCAAGTTAATCGTAAGAACATCAATAGTTGTGTAAATCGTCATGGGATAATAAAGGAGGAGAGGCAGCAGAAAGGGATTTTTGTGTTTTCTTTTGATTTGCGTAGCATAGACATTCTTCTCTGTTCTTTTTGTGGTTTTAATCCCAAATATATTACTGCATACTATCGGATTCATCATTACTAAAAATAGTATGTTCAAAACAATTGCATTTTGTAGGGGGCTGTCTAAAAAGTCCTTTTTTGTTAAATTTGTGCGAAAATGAGTGATTATTTATTGTTAATTTATGATTGCTTATTGCTGTATATATTTGTTTTCGCAATGGCAAAATTGGCTCAAATTGACTTTTTAGACAGCCCCCAATAGATGATACCACAGAGGCATTGTTTGTTTACGGAGGTATCAGTTTTAAGGTGTATCGCCTTATGCCCACTATGAAGGAAGGTATCGGTTGTTTACGGGGTATGGTTTTTGGAGCGTATGCAATACGCCCCTACATTTCCAGGACTTTTAGATAGACACAAAAACTATCAGATGTAGATAGGTTGTAAATTTTAAAGACACAGACAGGAATGTCTATGCTACCGGAAGAGTATAGAACCAAATGTCGTGGTTATATATGTTGCAGATTTTCCTATTGGCAAACTTGGCGTCTTATCGGGCTACACTGGTGGTAAATTCTTACTATAAAAAGTAAATGGTTGGAGGTTTTACTGTTATCTTTGTATTGACTACATTAATTGTTTCTGGTGTTTTAGAAAAAAGTTCCGCAGGGGAAGGTCTGTTTCCACCTGCGGAACTGAATAGATGTATTGTCTATGTCTAATTATCTATGACTGACTATGAGTTTTCTCTCTCTCTA